>JACCDJ010222092.1_pt1 | contig 11557 bp, 12 predicted proteins | sample 7444481 | NCBI WGS metagenome assembly JACCDJ01 (sample SAMN15323435, study PRJNA562643) | freshwater metagenome | isolation source: river surface water | place: USA:Blue River Watershed | collected 2017-08-15 | reverse complement strand
CTGGATCTGCCGACATCTCGGGCGGACCTTCGTCGTCCTCGCCGTCTTCTTCTTCGTCTTCGTCGTCGAAGTCGTCAGCAAAATCGTCCGCTTCGTCTTCCTCGTCCGAATCGTCCTCTTCTTCTTCGTCCGATTCCGGAGCCACTTCCGCAGGCGTTTCCGCTTGGGGTGCGCTCTCAGCCGCAGCTTCCGCTACCTGTTCGGCCGCCACGGCGTGTTCGCCGCCCGTCAGAACGGGCAGACTCTCTGCGTCTTCGCTTGCGGCTTCTTCTTCTTCCCAAACTTCCGAGTGAACGAAGACATCGTCCACATACAGGAAGGCCGCTTTCTCGAGGCCGATATCGACGAAAGCTGCCTGCATTCCGGGAAGGACCCGGGTCACACGGCCTTTGTAGATGTTTCCGACGATTCCTTTTCCGGAAGCGCGTTCGATGAGCAATTCCTGGATTTCACCGTTTTCCGTCAGCGCGATTCGCGTTTCGGGCAGCGATCCATTGATAATCAGTTCTGTGGACATGAGCTTCTCCTCTCGGGGATGCCCGGAATCTGCCTGCTTTCACAGGCTTCTTCCGGTTCATCCGGTCGGGGAAGCCAAAGGTCTCCGAACGTGAGGATTACTCAGGAGACTCGGACCGCTTGCTCGGCCACGTTCTCCTGAGAACGGAATCGGACGCGATCCTCGCTCCACCCAGCTCCGACGGCCCCGGTGGATCCCTCCGGCGCCGGCATCGGCGCACCCGAATGGATCTCTTTCCCGGTCCCGGAGGCTCGATCGACGAGTCGCTTCCGAAACTTTCAAAACTTTCCCCACGGCGCTCGAAGGGCCGCTGGCTTCCAAAATAAAACTTCCTAAAACAAGACTTGGGTCGATCTCGAAACGGGTACCCGCGAGGAAGCCCTGTTGCTTCCTGTGCGTCTCTTTGGACTGATGGGGCGACCGTGGTTTCACGAGATTTTCCTTCGACCTCTATCTCTTGGATTAACGAATCCGCCTTGACACTTCAAGGACAAAGGCCGAACACCCGACTTGGGGAAAAACCTGCCCATGCCTTGGACCGCGCCCGAATCGATCGCTCAGCTCCTGGATCACACCCTCCTGAAGGCCGATGCCCAGGCCCAGGACATCGACCGAGTCTGCCAGGAAGCAATTCAGTTTGGCTTTGCGTCGGTCTGCGTGAATTCGGCTTGGATTGAAAGGGTCGCTCAAGCCTTGGAGGGCCACCCCACCCTGCCTATCGCTGTAGTCGGCTTTCCGTTAGGCGCCATGGCCACGCCGGCCAAGGTTTTCGAAACTCGCGAAGCCATCCGTCTCGGAGCCCGAGAAATCGACATGGTCCTGGCCGTGGGTCACCTGAAGTCTGGCCAAGTCCATGAAGTTTTGGAAGATATTCGCGCGGTCGTGAAAGCAGCACACCCGGTTCCGGTGAAAGTCATTCTCGAAACGGCTTACCTGAACCGCGAGGAAAAGGTCCTGGCTTGCCGCTTATCCCAAGAAGCTGGCGCGGCGTTTGTGAAAACCTCAACCGGCTTTGGCCCCTCAGGCGCGACAGTCGAAGACGTTCGCCTCATGCGCGAAACCGTCGGCCCGGGAATGGGAGTCAAAGCTTCGGGCGGGATTCGCTCGTGGAAAGACGCCCAAGCCATGATCGAAGCGGGAGCCAACCGCCTCGGGGTCTCGGCCAGCGTAGCGATCGTCCAGGAAGCCCGGGAGTTTCAAGCCTCAAAGTCCGGTAATCATTCCACTTTGGAATCCCATTCTTCCCAAAACCCTTCAAAAGAGCCGAAGGATTCCAAGGCAACCCGTGGTACAAACCCGACCGACTCCAACTCCTACTAACCAGGTCGGACTTCATGGCGGATACCCAAAGATTTAAGCGCGTCGTCCTTGTCGTTTTGGATGGCGTGGGTGCAGGCGAATTGCCCGACGCACCTCAGTACGGCGACTCAGGCGCCGACACTCTTGGGAACCTCGCACGCGCTTTTGCTGAGCAAACGGGACGCACACTAAAGCTGCCACACCTGCAACGCTGGGGAATCGGAAACCTGAGCCCGATGAAGGGCGTACCGCCGTGCGCTCCCGGACAAGGTTTTGGAGCTTACGGACGCGCGCTCGAGCAAAGCCGCGGCAAAGACACCACTTCCGGCCATTGGGAAATGGCGGGACTCGTGGTGCATAAAGCTTTTGCCACTTATCCGAACGGCTTTTCTGAGGAAGTCATCAGTCAGTGGTGCCAAGAAAACGGTTTGCCGGGAGTTTTAGGTAACTGCTCTGCCAGCGGCACCGAGATCATCGAGAAGTACGGCATCGAGCACATGAAAACGGGCAAGCCCATCCTCTACACCAGCGCCGATAGCGTCTGGCAGGTGGCGGCCCACGAAGAAGCTTTTGGCCTCGAAAAGCTCTACCAAATCTGCAAATCCGCCCGAAAGATTTGCGACAAGCTTCAAATCGGTCGCGTCATTGCGCGGCCATTCGTCGGAAATCCGGAAAAGGGCGTTCCCTTTAAGCGCACTTACCACCGCAAGGATTACGCGCAGCCTCCTTTCTCGCGAACGGCACTCGACGTGTTGGTCCGCTCAGGCGTTCGCACCCTCGGTGTCGGGAAGATTTCGAATATCTACGCCGGCAAAGGGGTTCTCGAGAACATCGACACGGAAGGTAATACGGACGGCATTCGCGTCTTGATCGAACAATTGAAACAAGTGCACGAAGGCCTCATCTTCTGTAACTTGATCGACTTCGACATGCTCTACGGCCATCGCCGCGATGTAAAAGGCTTTGGCCTAGCCATGGAAGAATTCGACGCCGCGATTCCGGCTATTCAGGCCAATTTGGGCCAAGGCGATCTTCTCATTCTTTCAGCCGATCACGGCAACGACCCGACCTACCCGGGCACGGATCACACCCGCGAGTACGCGCCGATCCTGGCTTGGGCTCCGGGCTGGAACGATGATGGTCCGCTGAATTTGGGCACTCGCAAAAGCTTTGGCGACATCGGCGCCACTTTCCTGCACGCGCTTCTCGGCAACGAACATCCGGAACCCACTCTGGTCGGAACGTCTTTCCTGCCCGAACTGACCGGCTAAATCACGATGCTCACTCCCGCCAAGATCATTCAGAAGAAACGTGACGGGGGAGAACTTTCCCCTGAAGAAATCCGTTTTTTCATCGGTGGCCTTCAGAACGGCACCGTGGCGGACTACCAAGCTACCGCATTTTTAATGTCGGTTTACTTTCAGTCCATGACCTTGGACGAAACCGTATCGCTCACTCGCGCCATGCTGGAAAGCGGCGAGCGACTCGACCTCTCCCACCTTCCCGGCTTCAAAGTCGACAAGCATTCGACCGGCGGCGTGGGCGATAAAGTTTCTCTGATCCTGGCTCCGCTTGCGGCTGCGTGCGGTCTCGTTGTGCCCATGATGGCGGGTCGGGGCCTAGGCCATAGCGGCGGAACGCTCGACAAACTCGAGAGCATCCCGGGCTTCAACGTGCGCCCGACTCCTCAGCGTTTCCAAGAACTTTTGGCTACGCTGGGTTTTGCCATCATCGGTCAAAGCGAGAAAATCGCGCCCGCTGACCGTAAACTCTATTCCCTTCGCGACGTGACCGCGACCGTCGACTGCATTCCGCTGATCGTGGCGTCGATCCTTTCCAAGAAACTCGCCGAAGGCACCGACGGCTTGGTCATCGACGTCAAAGTGGGCTCAGGCGCTTTCATGAAGAGCCCAGCAGAAGCCAAGCGTCTGGCCAAAACGCTCGTACAAGTCGGCACAAAACTGGGCCTGAAAATGCGCGCCGTCCTGACGGATATGAATCAGCCCCTGGGCTGCACGGCAGGCAATAGCCTCGAAGTGCTCGAGTGCCTGGAAGTGATGCGCGGCAAAGGGACGACCCTTTTGCAGGAAGAAAACGGCGCGGGCTCGGCCGATCTGCGTGAGCTGACCTTGCAGCTTTGTGCGCACATGATTGAAATCGGCGGCATCGCAAGAAGCCGCACGGCTGCACGAAAGCTTGCCACCGAAAAACTGAACGACGGCTCGGCTTGGAAAAACTTCCGCGCCATGACGGAAGCCCAAGGCGGCGCGGTCGACTGGATCGACACTCCGTCGAAGTTCTCGCTGGGCCCACAGAAGCTCATCTTACGCGTGCCCAAAGCAGGCTACTGGGTAGCAGCAAACACTCAAACCCTCGGCGAACTCTTGATCGAACTCGGCGGCGGGCGAAAACGCGCCGAAGACACGATCGACTTCGGCGTGGGCTTTTTGTTCCAAAAGAAACTGGGCGCCAAGCTGAAAGCCGGCGACCCGCTTTGCACCGTTTTTGCGCCCGAAGGCATGAACCTTCAGTCGCTTGAGTCGTCCTTCCTGGACGCCGTCACTCTTTCCAGCACTCGAAAGGAAGTCCCACCCCTCGTGGTGGACACCCTGGAATAGCCCTCTCGCAACACGAATCGGAGTATCAATCATCATGGGTCAGAAACTGAGCATCTACGAAAAAATCCGCCAAGCCACCCACACCATCCAAGATCGTGCGGGCTTCACGCCGCAAATCGGCGTGGTGCTCGGGTCGGGCTTAGGCGCTCTTGCTCAGAACGTCACGGGCGCCGTGACGCTGGCCTACACCGACATCCCCCACTTCCACGGCACTTCTGTAGAAGGACACTCGGGCCACATGGTGCTGGGTAGCTTTTACGGTGTTCCCACCGTTTTCCTTCAGGGTCGCTTCCATTACTATGAAGGCTACCCCATGGAAGAGGTCGTGTTCCCCACCCGCACGGTTTGCGCTCTCGGCATTCAAACTCTGGTCGTCACGAACGCTGCTGGCGGTGTGAATACCCGCTTCCGCCCGGCCGACTTGATGATCATCGAAGACCACATCAACTTGATGGGCGATAACCCGCTGAAAGGCCCGAACCTGGCTGAGCTTGGGCCCCGCTTCCCGGATATGTCGGAAGCTTATTCGAAAGCTTGCGTCGAGATTCTCCAGGATTCCGCGCGCGATCGCGGCATTTCGGTGCACTCAGGCGTTTACGCGGGCGTGCTGGGCCCCACTTACGAAACTCCCGCTGAAATCCGAATGCTCCGCACTCTGGGCGCCGACGCAGTCGGAATGTCGACCGTGCCGGAAACGATTGCCGCCAACCACTTGGGCGTTCGCGTGGCGGGCGTCAGCTGCATCACCAACCTGGCCGCAGGAATGACCTCGCAGCGCCTCACTCACCAAGAAGTCATCGACAACTCGAAGGCTTCGGCATCGAAGCTGACTCAACTCCTGGAGACGGCGATCCCTCGGATGGCCAAAAACACTGCGTGAAGAAATCCACAAAAAGCCCGAAGAAATCTGATTGGAAGCCGTTACTCGCCGCCGCCAAAAAGGCCCGAGCCAAAGCTTACGCTCCCTATAGCAACTACCAAGTGGGAGCCGCCGTTCGACTGAAGAACGGCTCGATTTTTTCAGGCTGTAATGTGGAAAATTCGACTTATGGAGCCACCACCTGCGCCGAGCAGGTGGCGGTCTTCAAAGCCGTCAGCGAGTGCGGAAAAATTCAAATCGAAGAAGCCGTGATTCTGACCGAATCCAGCCCGCCTGCGGCACCTTGCGGGATTTGCCGCCAAGTTCTCGCTGAATTTGGTCCGAAAATGACGCTTCACTTGGTGAACCCCAAAGGGGAACAACTCACTTTATCTTTGGCCGAGATTTTTCCTGCGGTCTTCACGCCGGCGCACTTGGGCGTGAAAGTCTAAGTCGGGGCGGTCATGGCGGCCTCGAGCACGAAGCGAAACTTCTGGATCACCGGCGCGACGCTGGTCACGCAAAACGAGAAGCGGCAGGCCATTCGAGCCAATCTTCGCATCGAAGACGGGCGAATTGCCGAGATCACCCGCCGCGCACCGAAGAAGCTTCTGCCGCGTGCAGGCGACGTCGATGCGACTGGACTGACCCTTCTTCCCGGCTTCGTGCAAGGGCACGTCCATCTTTGTCAGACGCTGTTTCGCAACCAAGCCGACGACATGGAGCTGATGGACTGGCTTCAAAAGCGGATTTGGGTCTTTGAAGCCGCGCACACTGCAGAAACCCTTCACACCAGCGCACTCCTCGGCATTCACGAACTTTTATCCGGCGGAACCACCACGGTTCTCGACATGGGCACCGTTCGGCATACCGACTCCATCTTCGAAGCCGTCCAATCCACGGGCATCCGCGCCAGCGTGGGCAAGTGCCTGATGGACCACCCGAAGACCACGCCACGCACGTTGCGCGAATCCACGCCTCAGGCCCTGAAAGAAGCAGAAGAGCTCTACTTGCGCTGGAACGGGCGCGAGAACGACCGCATTCGTGTCTCGTACGCTCCTCGCTTCGTGGTTTCGTGTACCGAAAAAATCCTGCTTCAAGTGCGAGACCGGGCCCAGGAACGTGGCGCTCTGATTCACACGCATGCAAGCGAGAACCTAAAAGAGATTCGCCTCGTGAAGGACTTGGTGGGCTGCGAGAACGTCGAATACCTGCACCAGCTCGGGCTCACTTCGCCCCACTTGGTTCTGGCCCACTGCATTTGGTTGAAGCCGCACGAGAAAGACCTTTTGCGCCGAAGCCAAACCAAAGTGGTGCATTGCCCCAGCTCCAACCTGAAATTGGCCTCAGGCCTGGCCCATGTGCCCGATTTGCGGGCCCGAGGCATCACCGTGGCCTTGGGTGCCGACGGCGCTCCTTGTAACAATAACCTGAATATGTGGACCGAAATGCGGCTCGCAGCCCTGCTCCATAAGCCGGGAAACGGCCCCAAGACAATGCGCGCTCAAGAAGCTTTGGACATGGCCACCCGAGAAGGGGCCAAAGCCCTGAGCTGGTCCGACTCGATTGGCTCGATCGAAGTGGGAAAACGAGCCGATCTGATCGCAGTCGACCTTCAGACGCCGGAAAACGCCCTGTTTTCAGCCAGTAAAGAGCCCCACCCCGAGAATCTGGCCTCGCAATTGGTCTACTCCACCCAGCGCCACCATGTGCGTCAAACGTGGGTAGACGGGAGAAGTGTCTACCAAAATGGCCAAGTGACAGGCCTCCCCGCAGGGCCGCTCCTGGAGCGGGTTTTCCGGGCTCAAAAACAGATCCGAAAAAGCGCCCGCTTGGGCGTTGACAACCCCTGACACTTCGGGCAAAACCGCGCGTCTATGTACGCAGTCATTGTTTCGGGCGGAAAGCAGTACCGGGTGCAACCGGGCGATATCGTTCAGCTGGAAAAGCTGGAAAGCGACAAAGGCTCCTCGGTCAAGTTCGACCAGGTGCTGATGGTCAGCAAACCGGGTGCTGAGAATTCGCAGGTTTGGCTGGGTAAGCCGACCCTCGCGGGCGCATCGGTGGAAGGCGAAATCGTCGGTCAAGGCCGTGGCGAGAAGATCCTCATCATCAAGATGAAGCGCCGGAAGCAATACCGCCGCACTCAAGGTCACCGTCAAGAGCTGACCCAAGTCCTGATCACCGGCCTGAGCAACGGCGCCGGCGAATCGGCTACCTTGTCGGCAGCCGATAAGACTGCCAAGCTCTCCAAGTTCACTTCCAACCTGAAGGCCAAAGGTCTGGCCCAGACTCCGAAGACTCTCGGTTCGCGCAAGCGCCTGGCTCAAGCCAAGGCTGCCGCACCGAAAGCTGCGGAAGCTGCTGCTAAACCTGCCGCTAAGAAAAAAGCCGCTCCTAAAAAAGCCTGAGCGGTAAGAGGATTCTGAGTCATGGCACATAAAAAAGCAGGCGGTAGTTCCAAGAACGGTCGCGACAGTAACCCGAAGATGCGCGGCGTGAAGCGCTACGGTGGCCAAGTGGTGAAAGCAGGAGAAATCCTGGTTCGCCAAGTCGGCACCCAGTTCCACGCTGGTAAAGGCGTCGGCCTCGGCCGCGACTTCACCCTCTACGCCCTGATCCCGGGCGTGGTGACCTTCGAGCGTTTTGACAAGACCCGCAAACAGGTGTCGGTTTACCCCGCCGCCTAAGGCCAGCTGATCCGGAAACGGATCGCAGCCCGGTTTTCAAAGAAATCACACAGCCGGTATTCCCATGAAGTTTATTGACGAGGCCACAATCAAAGTCTCGGCAGGGCATGGGGGTCCCGGCTGTGTCAGTTTCAGGCGCGAGACTTTTGCTCCGCGCGGAGGTCCAGACGGCGGTGACGGTGGTGCTGGCGGCGACGTCATCTTCATCGCGAGCGCACAACTGGGCACTCTCCAAGATTTCCGCTTCAAGCGTGAATACAAAGCACCGGCCGGCATGCACGGCTCGGGCGCCAACAAAGCGGGACGCGACGGCGAGAACGTCGAGATCCGCATTCCGGTGGGCACGATCATCCGCGATGCCCTCACGGGCGAAGTCATCATCGACCTGATGGAAGATGGTCAACGCTGGGTCGCCTGCGAAGGTGGCCGTGGCGGCAAAGGCAACGCGCACTTTGTCACTTCCACCCACCAAGCTCCCCGTTTTGCCCAAGAAGGCGAAGCCGGCGAATTCAAAGAACTCACGCTGGAACTGAAGCTTCTGGCAGAAGCAGCGATCATCGGCTTCCCGAACACGGGCAAGTCGACTTTCATTTCGCGCATCAGCGCAGCTCGCCCGAAGATTGGCGATTACGAATTCACCACGCTGGTTCCGAACCTGGGCGTGGTCTATCTGGACAACTACCAGAGCTTCGTCGTGGCCGATATTCCGGGCCTGATCGAAGGCGCTCACGCAGGTCTAGGCTTGGGCCATCGCTTCCTGAAGCACATCGAGCGTACCGCCGTGTTCATCCACTTGCTGGATGGAACGAAGATGCTGGAAGACGCCACCCGTCCCGGCGACGACAGCTTCGAGTTTGCAATCAACGAGCTGGTTCGCCGCTACGAAGCCATCCGCAAGGAGTTGGGGCTTTTCAATGAAGACCTGCTTCATAAGCCGGAAATCGTCGTTTTGAATAAAGTCGATTTACTAGAAAGCGATCCCGCTTTGGTCGAGCGCGCCTGCAAAACACTGCGCGAAAGACTGCACCAGATCCGCGGCCGCGAGCCCCGGGCGGGCGAACCTTTCGCCATTTCGGCAGTCAGCGGCGAGGGCCTGCAGCCCATCCTGCGCGAGACTTTCGAGTTCGTGAAGCAGTCCCGCCGGGAGCGAAACCCCCAAGGCAAGGTCGATCCCTCGACCCTGCCGCCGGATCACGACCGCCTGCGCAGCCACACCAGCACGAGTGGCAAGACTCCGGACGATTCGACCGAGTAAAAGGGACATCGTGGCTGAAACCTTGGACTGGAGCCGAGTCACTGCTGTTCTCGGAGGCGCTTTTGATCGGCCTCACCGAGGGCATCGGCAAGTAGTCCAGGGCCTGTTCACGAACCCCGGAGTTCGCGACGTTTGCGTGATTCCGTCAGCAACGCCTCCGGATAAGACCCCTCGCATCCCGGCCGAAGCTCGCCTGGAGCTGACCCGCTTGAACTTTCTCGAGCGCGATTCGGAAACCCCGATCGACGGCCCCGTCCGCGTCGACCCCCGCGAGCTCGAGCGCGCCCGCCTGACCGGCCGCCCGAGCTACAGCTTCGACACGCTCCAGGAACTGAAGCGCGAAACGCCGCACCTGGCGTGGGTGATTGGGAGCGATCGCCTGGGCACCCTGCCCCAGTGGCATCGTTTTCCCGAGCTCCTGGGCCTTTGCCACTGGCTGGTGTTGGAGCGTAGGCCCCAGGCGCAGGCTGAAGCCGAACTTGAGCCCGTACTTCGGCAATGGCAAGGCAGCGGCTTGATCCGCCCCGCTCCCGGCCCCGGCAGCGACCGCCGCTGGCTTTTGCCGGGCGGGAAAACCACCCTGCTCGTGGTGCCGACGCCCGCTCAAGCTGTTTCGTCGACCCAAATCCGGGAGTCCCTGGCCCGAACCGGCGAAGCGCCGCTTGGTTCCTTGCTGCCCGGAGTATCTGACCAATTGAAGCGGATGAAGCTTTATGGTACGACGCATCAATGATGTCGTCCCAAACTTCCGCCGCCCAGTCCTCGAAGCCAGAAACCTCCCTCGAAAAAGCACTCTCTTGCGCTCGGGCTGCCATCGATAAGAAGGCGGAAAACGTGAAGCTCCTGGACCTGTCCGGTCTGTCTGGCTTCACCGATTACTTCTTGGTTTGCAGCGGCATGAGCGATCGCCAGGTTCAGGCCATTGCCGACTCGGTTGAAAGCTCGCTGAAGGGCGCTGGCTTTGAGCTGCTCTCGAGCGAAGGCCATGCCGAAGGTCGCTGGGTGCTGATGGATTTTGGCGACATCGTCGTGCATGTGTTCTTGGACGCGCTTCGCGAGTACTACGATCTTGAAACGCTCTGGGCCGATGCTCCGCGCGTGAAAATCCCGAGCGAGTTTTACGGCTCGGGCGCGATTCGCTTGAACTGATTGCCGACTGAGGCGAGCACTTCCCACGGAACCGAACTCAGGGCTCTACTCTGAACCGACTTCCGCTACGAACTTAAGGCTCGCCGCGAGGGCTAACTTCCATGCCGTTGAAACTTTCGCTCCTTGCGTTTGGAAAACTCCGCACGCCCGGGCTTCGTGATACGGCCGATTATTATCTGCGTAACTTGGGCGCTTGGGCCACGGCTCGTGAAGTGGAACTGAAGCCACTCGATGTGCCTGACAAAAGCGAAGCCACGCGACGACGCATTCAGGATCAAGAAGGACAACTCCTTCGCGAGCGTCTCGGCAAAGAGCTTTCGCCGCGAGGAAAGTTCTACCTTCTCGAAGAAGGCGGAAAAACTCTCGACACCCAAGCTTGGGCAGAACTCGTGCGCGGCTGGGAGTCGGGCGGCGCACCTGAAGTGGCCATCTGCGTCGGAAGTAGCCTCGGATTTTCTGCTGAACTCAGAAAAGCAGCGCACGGGCGGTTGAGCTTAGGCCCCCAAACGCTTTCTCACGAACTGGCGCGCGTGGTCGTCCTCGAACAGCTTTATCGCGCGTTCAGCGTCGTGCGCGGGCACCCCTACCACAACGAAGGATCCTGAAGCTCACACGCTTCCCTTCGCTTCTGCAATTGAAAGCCCTCATCCCCTCTTGTCACCCAAGGATTCATCGGGGACAGTAGGGCGCATGAGCAACGCGCAGGTTTCATCCAAAGCAATCCTCATCGTGCTCGATGGATTCGGACTCGCTCCCGACTCCCCCCACAACGCCATCGGCAACGCGAAAATGCCGTTTTACCGCGAACTCGTGGCCAAGTACCCGCACAGCCAGCTCGTCACTCACGGCGAAGCCGTGGGCTTGCCTGGCGGCGTGATGGGCAACTCCGAAGTCGGCCACATGACCATGGGCGCCGGGCGAATCATTTATCAAGACCTGACGCGGATTTCGAAATCGATCCGCGAGGGCCAGTTTCAAAAAAATCCCGTCCTTCGGAAAACGATCGAAGCGGGCGCCAAAGCCACGGGGCGCGTTCACTTGATGGGCCTTCTCTCCGATGGCGGCGTTCACAGCCACATCGAGCACCTGCAGGCGCTTTTAGATCTTTGCGTTGAGCTGCAAGTTCCCCAAGTCAGCGTGCATGTATTCACGGACGGACGCGACACGCCT
>JACCDJ011048322.1_pt1 | contig 11563 bp, 10 predicted proteins | sample 7444481 | NCBI WGS metagenome assembly JACCDJ01 (sample SAMN15323435, study PRJNA562643) | freshwater metagenome | isolation source: river surface water | place: USA:Blue River Watershed | collected 2017-08-15 | reverse complement strand
TTTTTTCCCAAATTAATGATGGGACCTATTGTAAGAGCTGCCGATTTTTTGCCCCAAATAAGACAACATTGGGAATTAAAAAAACAAGATATCGCTTTTGGCTTTTTCTACATTTTCACAGGTTGTTTTAAAAAAGTAGTCATCAGTGATTACTTGTACAATCAGATTGTTTCTGTGGTATTTGATGATCCTACGAGATACAATGGCGTTTATAATCTAACCGCAGTTTATGCTTATGCACTTGTGATATATTGCGATTTTAGTGGATACTCAGATATGGCCATTGGCATTGCACGTTGGATGGGGCTGAAAATTGACACCAATTTCCTTGCACCCTATCAAAGCAAGTCCATTACCGAGTTTTGGAGAAGATGGCACATTTCTCTTTCCTCTTGGCTAAGAGACTATTTGTATATCCCGTTGGGAGGTAACCGCAAAGGCCTGATTAGAACCTACGCTCACTTGCTCATCACCATGCTCTTGGGAGGATTTTGGCATGGCGCCAATTGGACCTTCATTATTTGGGGAGGTTTGCATGGTGCAGCGCTTGCTTTGGACAAATGGCGAATTGATTTTTTGAAAAATAGAAATTTGAAATTTCAACTGCCTTCGGTTCTTTCCATGATACTCACCTTCCATTTTGTGGTGTTTTGTTGGATTTTCTTCGGTCCTGATAGTTTAGAAAAAAGTACAATCGTCCTCCACCAAATCATTTACAATTTTGATCTGTCCACTTTAAGTGCTTTTATAGCACATTACCAATCTGTCTTGTGGATGATTGTTGCAGCAATCACATTGCATTGGATGCCGCTTTCATGGAATGAAAAAACCATTGACTGGCTTTCCCACCAAAGTCAATGGTTATATATTCTCATCGGTTGGGTGATGCTGATGGTTTTTGCCTATTACAAATCCGACACCATCATCCCCCCCATCTATTTGCAATTTTAATCGGTCAAATTCTTGTGACGGTTGTACCCTGTTCATCCACGCGCACTACTACTACTTCTCCTCTGAACAAAATTCTAAAGGTGTAGGAGTTCCATTGTTTGGGGAGCATGGCATTGAAGGTCAACTCACCATTCTTAACCCGCATCCCACCAAATCCTTGAACGATCGACATCCATGTTCCCGCCATTGAGGTAATGTGCAATCCTTCATGGGCCTCATGGTTGTAGTCATCTAAGTCCAATCTTGAGGTTCGCATGTACATTTCAATGGCCTTCTCTTCATAGCCCAATTTGGCCGCAAGGATACTGTGAACACAAGGTGACAAACTGGATTCATGTACTGTCATAGGCTCATAGAAATCAAAGTTGGCTTTGATGACCTCATCACTAAATCGATCCTCAAAAAAGTACAAACCTTGAAGAACATCAGCTTGCTTTATAAAACAACTTCTTAAAATTCTATCCCAGCTCCAATGCTGATTGATGGGGCGTTCTGCCTGATTCAAGTCAGCGGCCTTCATTAAAACTTTATCCAAAAAGCCATCTTGCTGTAAGTAAATCTGGCCATTATCATGAGTGGGATAATACATCTTGGCTGAGATATTCAACCATTGTGCACCCTCTTCTTTGCTCCAATTAAAGTTGGACACTGCCCTTTTGTATTGCTCAGGATCTTGGGTTTCAAGTCCTTCAATGCAATCATAAGCATACTCTAAACACCAAACGGCTATGTAATTGGTGTACCAGTTATTGTTGACGTTGTTCTCGTATTCATTTGGCCCAGTAACGCCATGCATGACATATTGCTGCTTGTACTCACTCCAATGCACCCGTTGTGCCCAAAAACGGGCTATGCCCAAAAGAACTTCCCAACCTGTCTCACGAACATAACTTTCATCCCCGGTGTATTGGGTATAATTGTATATGGCATAGGCAATAGCGCCATTGCGGTGAATCTCTTCAAAAGTAATTTCCCATTCATTATGACACTCCTCGCCGTTCATGGTAACCATCGGATACAAAGCTGCTCCGTTAGTAAAACCCAACTTCTGAGCATTCTCAATGGCTTTACCCAATTGCTTGTGGCGATAATGTAATAACTGCTTGGCCACTTCTTGATTCTTAGTAGCCATGTAAAACGGAATACAGTATGCCTCTGTGTCCCAGTAGGTGGATCCTCCGTATTTTTCACCGGTAAAGCCTTTTGGACCAATGTTCAAACGAGCATCGGTACCTGTATAGGTTTGATTCAGGTGAAAGATATTGAAACGAATACCCTGTTGGGCCTCCTCGTTGCCTTCAATGACAATATCTGCCATCTCCCAGATCCTGGCCCAAGCTTCTGTGTGTGCTTCAAGCAATGATTGATAGCCCGTCTCATGAGCACGTTTCGAATGCGCTTTGGAACGTTCAATCACATTTTCGTCGTACAATGAATTCTCTAATCCAATAAACTTGTGGAGTACCACTGTTTGATTCATTTGCAATTGGCCTTTGAAGTGAGAGGCCACAAATGAACTTTCCTTTTCATCTCTTACCCAATCCAAACCTGATACTTGATGAGACATGGCCACAGAAAGATCAAATCCCGTTTTCTTGGTTTTTGAAGCAACAAATCCAACACCTCTTTCAACTTCCTGCGCTATGGATTCCCAAAAAATTTCGTCATAGTTGGCATCATGATTTTTGACATTGCCATCCATTGACGAAATCAATTCCAACGACACACCATGGCTCAATGCCTCAACTTTTACTTCAATGGCTGCAATGCTTTCATCGGCCATACTGATGAATCGCTCAAATGAAAAGCGACAATCTACGCCATTGGAAAAATGAGCAATGAAAGAACGAGACAAAACACTGCGTTTCATGTCTAATTCACGCACAAAATCAGAAACCCTTATTGTGGCCAAATCCAACTCTTCACCATTGACCAAAACACGTACGCCATGCCATGCTGTAGCATTTAATACCTTGGCGAAATACTCTGGATAGCCATTTTTCCACCACCCCACTCTGGTTTTGTCTGGATAATACACACCCGCCACATAAGAACCTTTCAAGTGTTTGCCTGAATAATGCTCTTCGTGATTGGCTCGTTGTCCAAACTTCCCATTTCCTAAACTGAAAATACTTTCAGAGCTCTGGTGGTATCGCGCATCAAAACCATTTTCAATGACCTTCCAAGGATCTGTTTTCAAATACTGAATCATACAAGAATTGTATTAATGACTGAAAAATTTATTGTTTAATAAATCAATATCGATAAAAGATAAATCGGTAACAACAAAGTCTGCTTCTGTTAAATCCACTGCTTGACCAATTCCCACGCAAAAAAATCCACCCGCCTTGGCAGCTGCTACTCCACTCACAGCATCTTCAAATACAATGGTGGATGCAGGAGAAACTTTCAATGCCTCAGCGCCCTTCAAGAAAACTTCAGGATCGGGTTTGGAACGAGAAACCACGTTGCCATCAATGACAACATCCAACAAAGAAGCAATCCCCAATTTTTCAATGATCAATGGTGCATTTTTAGAAGCTGAACCTAGAGCTGTCTTGATGCCGTTTGCCTTCAATGATTGGAGCAATAATGTCGCACCAGGCAAAGCATCGTTAGGTGTTAATTCTGATACAAGTGATAGATACCACTCGTTTTTGTCTTGCATCATTTGTGTTTTCTCTTCTTCAGAAAAAACCTGAGTGGTTTTTGAAAGAATATAGTTCAGACTCTCCAAACGTGATAAACCCTTCAATTGTTCATTGTCGTGGTGGGTGAAAGTAACTCCTATTCTTTCCTGAGCCAGACGCTGCCAAGCAGAAAAGTGATGGCGCGCTGTATCTACCAGCACGCCGTCTAGATCAAATAAACACGCTTCCAACATAACTTAGGAAATCGCGTTAGCAAAAACATACTTTACATGATAATCAACCAACCCATCAATGGGCTTTTTGATGACACGTCCAAGATGTATTCCTTCTTGCTGTGCTGCAATTTCTAAGCAATGTTTGAAGTAATGTGAAATAGAACCCACAAAATGAACAGGGGCCGTTTCCCAATTGCTAAAACACTTAACATGTATATCAATGAAATCACGCATGCCACGTACCACCCAATTGATGACATGAGGATGATGCGCATGCTCTCCAATAAAGCGTGTAAAACTGGCCAAGAAAACGTTGGCATTGGGTTCGCGGTAAACGCGAGAAATAAATTCATCTTTGGAAATAGAGAAAGTAGCTTCAAAAGCTTCTTTCAAATCTGCGGGCAATTTGCGGTAGAAATATTCGCGCAATAAGATTTTTCCAAAATAACTTCCGGAGGCTTCATCACCTAAAATGAAAGCCAATGAAGGAACTTCTTCATGGATTTCCTTACCGTCAAATGAACAGCTATTGGATCCAGTACCCAAAATACAAGAAATGCAATCTTGACCATCGTAAGTGGCATAAGCGCAGCCTACCAAATCATGATCAACAACGATCTCGGCATTAACGAAAACACTTTTTAATCCGCGCTCAATGATGGCGCACATCACATCCGTGCTGCTGCCCGCACCATAGAAATAAATATTCTTTACTTTATCGGCATACAATGCCAATGGCGCATTGCCACGAATGGAAGATTCAACAACTGTTTCATCATGAAAATAGGGATTTAATCCCATGGTTTCAAAATTTCCCAAGCGCTTGCCTTGCTTGTCAATCAGGGCCCAATCACATTTAGTGGATCCGCTGTCTGCAATTAAAATCATGTTATTCTTGTTTTGGTTTTGGTAAAAATGAGGAGAGATAAGCCCATTAGTAGGGTCCATCTCTCTTCAATCTCTATTTATTCATTATCATTCATATTGTCTTTTAGGACCACTGAGCCACCAGTTCAACTACGCGCTCAGAGTATCCTGCTTCATTGTCATACCAGCCCATAACTTTCACCAAGTTTCCGTTGGCTGAGGTAAGATCTGCATCGAAAATACAAGAATGTTTGTTTCCTACAATATCAATGGATACAATGGGATCTGTACAGTATTCAATGATGCCCTTCATTTCATTCTCTGCAGCCTTTTTAATGGCTGCATTTACTTCCTCTTTCGTTACATTTCTTTTCAAGATAACCACCAAGTCGGTCAATGAACCATCTGGAGTGGGGACACGGACTGCTACTCCGTCCAATAATCCTTTTAACTCTGGTAATACTTCACCCACCGCCTTTGCAGCACCAGTTGAAGTAGGCACCATGCTCAAAGCCGCAGCTCTGGCTCTTCTCAAATCCTTATGTGGAGCATCTTGTAGGCGTTGATCTGCAGTGTAGGCATGCACCGTTGTGATGTATCCCTTTTCTATACCAAATGTATCGTTCAATACCTTGGCCATAGGGGCCAAACAATTGGTGGTGCATGAAGCGTTGGACAATACAACATCATCCGCTGTAATATCTCCATCATTAACACCTAAAACAATGGTCTTGATTCCTCCCGATGCAGGAGCTGAAATAACCACTTTTTTGGCACCCGCAGTGATGTGCTTTTGTGCACCTTCCTTATCGGTGAAAATACCAGTAGATTCAATAACAACATCCACATTCATAGATCCCCATGGCAATTGTGCTGGATCTTTCTGTGCAATGACCTCGATGCGTTTTCCATTCACCACCAAAAAGTTACCATCTGCAGCAACATCCGCTTTCACTCTTCCGTGAATACTATCATACTTTAACAAATGCGCCAATGTTTTAACATCCGTCAAATCGTTGATGGCTACGACATCCAAACCTTCTTTTTCAATGATGCTTCTGAAACACATTCTTCCGATGCGTCCGAAACCATTTATTGCAATTCTTTTCATTTTTTAATTTGTTTTTTAGAACAACTGTTCTGTTATTATTTAAATCGAAAGAATGCGGGCAATGCGCAACTCATCACGATTAGGCATATTTCTCCTCGTGATACTTTCTTCAAGCGATGTGTAGGTTTCTTGATCATTAACAAGACCCACCATTACGTCTTTTCTTCCTTGTAAAATTCCTTCTACCGCAGCTACACCCATTCGGCTGGAAATCACGCGATCGTAACAACTGGGTGCTCCACCTCTTTGTAAGTGGCCCAAAACAGAAACGCGTGTGTCGTATTCTGCATATTTTTCTGTTACTTTCTTGGCCAATTCATAAGCTCCGCCGCTTTTGCTTCCTTCAGCTACGATGACAATACTGCTCGACTTTCCGCTTTCTTCACTGGCTTTCAAAGTATCCACCAACTCATCAACACTCATCTCATCCTCTGGCAAAATTATGGCAATGGCACCTGCTGCGATACCTGATTTGAGGGCAATAAAACCACTGTTGCGCCCCATCACCTCAACAAAAAATAATCTATTGTGAGAGGTGGCTGTATCTCTGATGCGATCAACGGCATCCACTACTGTGTTTGTGGCTGTGTCAAATCCAATGCAATGATCAGTTCCAAACAAATCATTATCAATTGACCCAGGAATTCCCATTACAGGAATACCATGCTCTTGATACAACAAATGTGCACCGGTAAAAGTTCCATTTCCCCCAATAGCAATCAAAGCATCCACACCATGTTTCTTCAATTGATCAGCTGCTTTGGCTCTGCCTTCCGCCTCATAGAATTCTTTGCTTCGCGAACTTTTTAAAATGGTACCGCCTCTTCCTAAAATTCGAGCAACCGAACGCTCGTTCAAACGTTTAAAATCGCCAGCAATCAATCCTGTGTAACCCTGGAAAATACCATCCACTTCAATGTTGTGGAAAACACATGCCCTGACCACCGCACGAATTGCAGCGTTCATTCCAGGTGCATCACCACCACTGGTGAGTACCCCTATTCGCTTTATGCCATTGTTATTCATTATCGCAAATATAACCAAATTTCAACTTAGTGTATCTTTTACACTAACTATTTTTCAACATCACGTATTTTCGCAACAAACTACTACAAAAAACCTCAAATAAAATGGATGTTTCGGTTGACTGCGTTGTCTTTGGTTTTGATGATGATGAATTAAAGGTTCTACTCATTGAGCAAAAGCAACCCGATGGAAAAACCATCAAACCCCAGAAGGCAGTGCCCGGAGATTTGGTACAAGAAGATGAAGGATTGGACGCGGCGGCTGAGCGTATTTTAAAAGAATTGACCAGCCTACAGGGTATCTATCTTAAACAGTTTCATGCATTTGGTGATCCCAATCGTGTCAGTGGTTTAAAGGACCGCGATTGGTTGCGCAGCTTCAGAACACATCCTGAACGACGCGTTATAACCGTTGGTTATTATTCGCTGGTGAAAATGGACGACTTTAATCCACAGGCGGCATCCTTTGCTAAAAAAGCACAGTGGGTGGATGTCTACAAGATTCCAAATCTTGCTTTTGATCACAACGACATTGTGTCAGAGGCACTCAAAGTGTTGAGACATGAATTGATGGCCGATCACATTGGCTTTGAATTGCTTCCCGAAAAATTCACGCTTTCTCAACTGCAGAAATTGTACGAAATCATCTTGGATAAGAAATTAGACAAGCGAAATTTCAGAAAAAATATCCTCAGAACCAATACGGTAGAACCCTTGGAGGAAAAGCAAAGCGGGGTATTGCACAAGCCTGCACAATTGTTCTCCGTAAAAAGAAAAAAACAGTGACCTCAATCATTCATTGCGGTCTATAATTCCATTATCATTGCACCATGTATTACTCCAGCTATTTACAACTCGATAAAATATTGGATGCTCAGCATCTAGAAAGCGATAAAGTCAACCAACATGCCCATGATGAAATGCTTTTCATTGTTATTCATCAAGCATATGAACTTTGGTTCAAGCAGATTTTGTTCGAAACCAAATCCATTCATCAAATATTCTCCAATACAACCATCAACGACAACGCACCTGAAACAGCCACCGCTGTTAGACGCATGAACCGCATTGTAGAAATTTTAAGGGTCTTGGTGCACCAAATCGATATTTTGGAAACCATGACTCCTATAGATTTCTTGGAGTTCAGAGATTTATTGCGTCCAGCCTCTGGCTTTCAAAGTGTGCAATTCAAAGAGTTAGAAAGTTTATTGGGTCTCAAAATGGAGCAGCGTCATGGTCAATCTTACTACACCAGTCAACTGAATGTAAAAGACTTGGAGCACATAAAGAATGTCTCATCCACCACTTCACTTCTTACTTTGATTGACGGTTGGTTGTCTCGTATGCCTTTTTTTGATGAGGTGACCATTGGCAGTGAAGGTGACTTTTGGAAAACTTATCGAAGCGTTTATGAAGGAACGCTTCGTGAAGAAGAAAAAGGAAATATGGCTCATTTTGACCAAATGTTTTTTGAAGAAAAAGAAGGTGCTAGTCTTTCTCTAAGAGCCAGACGTTCTGCGATGCTTATTAGTCTATACCGTGATATGCCTTTGTTTCAAAATGCATATCGCATCATCAACCATTTATTGGACATTGACGAATTGATGGCCACTTGGAGATGGCGTCACATGAATATGGTTCACCGCATGATAGGCATGCGAAGTGGTACCGGCGGCAGCACGGGTAAAGGCTATTTAAGAGAAGCAGCCATGAAACATTACATTTTCAGTGGATTTGCTGAGTTGAACAGTTACATGGTCAATCGTTCATTATTGCCCGAGCTTCCTTTATCTTTGAACCAGTCTTTAGGGTTCAAAGGTTAATGCTCAGATCCATCGATCCATATCGCCAAGTGGTTGTTGCCAAATATGACAACGACAACAGTGATCTTATTGTCCAAAAAATCAGTAAAGCCGAAAGAGCTTTTTCTAAATGGAAGGTTTTATCTGTACCCGAGAGATTGGAAGGCCTTGAAAAATTGAGTCATATTCTTTCCGAAAGGAAATCCGAATATGCTCATTTGATGGCCACTGAGATGGGCAAACCCATTGGTCAAGGCATGGTGGAGATAGAAAAATGTATCTTGCTCTGTCAGCACTACCTTGAACATGCTGATGATTACCTGGCCACTGTTCACTCAGAGTCAGAAGAAGTCATCACGCAAATAAGACGACGTCCATTTGGTGTTTGGTTAGGCATCATGCCATGGAATTTTCCCTTTTGGCAAGTGTTCCGCTATGCTATTCCGGCTTTGATTGCTGGCAATACAATACTCTTGAAGCACAGTCAATACACCACGGGCTGTGCCCTCAAGATTCAAGAAGCCATCGATGCTGCGTGGTACCATGAAAATTTGTTTCAAGTGTTGTGCATTGCCTCCCATCAGGTAGATGAGGTACTATCTCATCCTGCAGTATGCGGTGTATCGCTTACAGGAAGTGAATCCGCAGGACGCAGTGTCGCGGCTTTGGCAGGGAGAAATATCAAGATGAGCATTCTGGAGTTGGGAGGAAGCAATGCCATGATTGTCGACGAACATGCGGATTTATTGGAGGTCATGGATGGTATTGTCCAAGGTCGATTACTGAATGCTGGTCAATCCTGTATTGCTGCCAAGAGAATCTTGGTTCATGAATCGCGTTGGCATGAAATACAACTGGCTATTTCAGAGCGCATTAAAAATATAAAATGCGGTGACCCTTTATTGGAGGATACCTTCATTGGACCTTTGGTCAATTTAGATGCTGCGGAGCATTTGGAAAAGCAATATCTTAGGGGTATTCAACAAGGAGCCGAAGTTATTCTTCCACTGCAACGAACAGGAGCAATGGTTCAACCCGGAATTGTTTTATTGAACAACACCAACAATGTACTTTGGCAGGAAGAGACTTTTGGACCTTTGGTTGTTTTCATGAAATGGAAAGATACGAGAGAATGTCTCAAGCTTCGATCACACGATCACTTTGCATTGGGCACATGCATTTACACGGCTGAACCTGAAAAATGGATCAAGAAATTGCACCACATCCAGGAACCCATGGTTGTCTTCAACAACATCGTGAAGAGCGCGCCACACTTGCCTTTTGGAGGGATAAAAAAATCTGGTTACGGAACGGAGCTTGGGAAAGATGGTATTTTATCTTTTACCTTTCCTCAGGTTATTGTTCTTTAATAAGAAATTTGTCATTCAATGTTTTCTGGATCTTCAAAGATCAAATATTGGTCGAACCCAATCAAAAGGTTTAAATTTGTAAATAGAAATCATTATGAAACAACGAATTTACATTGATACATCAGTTTTTGGCGGTCACTTCGATGAGGAGTTCAAAGAACATACACTTCCTTTCTTCGAAAGAGTACATTTAGGAGAATTTGTCATTTTATATTCCTCAGTAACACAAGATGAAATCGAAAATGCTCCTGAAAAAATCAAGAACCTTGTAAAAAGTTTAAAAGTTGAAAATACCGAATTTATTGATTTAACCAAAGAAGCCATCGAATTGGCAACTGAATACATAACTGAGAAAGTTGTAGGAAAAACGAGTTTTGCAGATTGTCTTCACATTGCTATCGCGACCATTAATCATGCTGATTTTTTGGTAAGTTGGAACTTTAAGCACATCGTCAATATAGAAAGAATTAAAGGCTACAATTCAATCAATATAAAGAACGGATATAAACAATTGGAAATAAGGTCTCCAAGAGAATTTGAAAAATATGAAGACGATTAAAAAATCCTTTGATGCAGTTCAGTTCATGCGTGAACAAAGAGATATCCGTAGTGAGGAGTTATCTCAGATGACTGCTGAAGAAATTTTAGAATTTTTCAAGAATCGAAAAAATGATTCCTCTACTAAACCCTGTGCTTAAATTCATCTGACTTGAATGAGGACACAGATTAGAATTCAAGTCCTAAATCATTCTATGTTTTAATCAACTCTAATTGAACTTCTGAACCTTCACCTCCTTGCCATTGACCCAGGTACTTTCTTTGATCAGCTTTCCCGACTCATTGTAATCAGAACAAACACCATTCTCCTTTCCCTTGGTGTAATATTGCACCGACTTGGTATTGCCATTCTCGAAATAATACACCCACTTTCCATCTTCCAGCATGTTCTTGTAATTGCCCTCCCATTGCATTTTTCCATTGGGGAAGTACACTTCCTCACGCATCATTTTATCCGTTTTGCTGTCAAAGAAAATGATGACATAAGGCTTTCCATTGGGGTGTTTACGCATGACCTCTCGCTTCCAAGATGGGTCAATTTGAAAAGACATTAAGGTTAAAAAACAAATGGTGGAGAGGAGGGAGAAAGTAGCTTTTATTCGCATGTTCTATATTTGTTCCTCAAAAATAACAAGGACCGAGCCATTTTGACTCAGTCCTTTTATTATCGATTAAAATTTTACAGTATCGGTTTGGGTGGGCGCTGCCTCACCAGGCACTTGCGGTTTTGTGGTATCTTGAACAGCCTTCGGTTTTTGAACTGGACGAGGTCTTCTGTCTTCTACTTCAAATCCCAACTCTTTTAACAAGTTCTCATTGTTCTTCTTCCATTCTTTGGCTTTGGCATTGTTGGGATCAACTTCTAAAATCTTCTCAATCATGCGATCATTGACTTGCATGCGCATTTGCATATCTCTCTCCAATGCATCTTGTTTCTCTTTTTCCAAAGACATGAAATAATCGATTTCTTGCTGATTCAATTGTACCAACTTCTCAGACAACTCCAATCCTTT
>JACCDJ011167410.1_pt1 | contig 11574 bp, 15 predicted proteins | sample 7444481 | NCBI WGS metagenome assembly JACCDJ01 (sample SAMN15323435, study PRJNA562643) | freshwater metagenome | isolation source: river surface water | place: USA:Blue River Watershed | collected 2017-08-15 | reverse complement strand
TTGGGTCTGACATAGTTTTCTCCCTTTGAAAGACACCCTACTGCTCGTGCTCCACCCGCACGCGGGTTTTATGACACCCTCTGCCACAAAATCGTAATAACCTACTTTTCCTAAGTGTAATTCTAAATTTACATATATCTTTGTCAATAAAAATATACATATTTGGGTGTCAATATGCCTTTATTGAGGAATAATGATAAAAATATCCATATATATCAATTGCTTGAGAAAATAGAAAAAAGCCCCGAATTGGGGCTTTTGTGGTGTGAATAGGTGAAATTTAGAGGTATTCGGCCACTTCAACTAGGTTTCCATCTGGGTCCCTGAAATACACCGACCGAATCGGTCCGAGCGCTCCACGACGTTGCACAGGCCCGGTATCGATCGCTACACCAACTTTTTGAAGATGCGCAATGAAATCATCGAGCGGTATTTTAGAAATCAGGCAGAAATCCCCCGCACCAATCGTGGGCACTTTTGCTTTAGTCGGGGTCTCAGTGTTTTTATCTTGTAGATTGATCTTATATTGACCAAATAACAAGGCATAACGAGGTTGCCCCTCGGGTCCTTTAAAAAACTCCCTCTCAAATCCAAGTGCCTTCTCATAAAACTGCGTGGTCTTCTCGATATCGGTCACTGTTAATACGAGATGATCAACGCGATCAATTAGTAAGTTCATCACCATTCCTTATGCAATTTATTGAAACCATATTCTAGTTAACCAGTGCATTTGCGCAAACAAAAGCCGACGACCAAGCCCACTGGAAATTATGTCCTCCAAGATGACCAGTGACATCCACACACTCACCAATAAAGTAGAGATTCCGTAGGTGTTTAGCCATCATGGTTTTGCCGTCCAATGCTTTGGTATCAACCCCGCCCAACATGACCTCTGCTTTTTTCCACCCCAGGGTTCCTGCAGGCTTCATCTGAGCCTTAGTTAAATGAGTTCGCAAAGCTTCTCGATCTTTTTTAGACACCTCTACCCAATTGCGCTTAGTGAGCTTAAGTTGCTCAGTCAATAATTGCGCAACCCGTTGCGGTAACACTTCCGCAAGGATAGCATCGACAGTTTTTTGGTGCGCCTCAGAGAAGATGGCATCAAAATCAGTCCTTCCTAACCAATTTATATGGATTACTTCGCCCTCCTGCCAGTAACTACTGGCTTGCAAAATCGCCGGGCCTGAGAATCCCTTATGCGTAATCAAAAGATCATCATCAAAACGGTAAGTACCGTAGCCGTGATTACGCTGCCCCGCCTGGACACTCGCATCTAGGCTGATGCCTGCCAAGCTAGTGAATGCTGAAAACTGATCTGAAGTGAACGAGAGTGGCACCAATGCGGGACGTACTGAGGTGATTGGTATCTCAAACTGCTTGGCAATTTGTAAGCCAAACTCACTGGCACCGATCGCCGGTACTGGCAATCCTCCGGTTGCGATGATCAAATGGGTAGCTTGCTTCATTCCATGGCTTGTTTCTAAAGTCCAATGGGATTGGGGTTTGCTAATTTGGTTAACGGATACTGGGTGTCGAATCGTGACACCACCCTTATGACATTCAGCCAGTAGCATCTGAATAATGTCTTTTGCTGAGTTGTCACAAAAGAGTTGGCCGCGATGTTTTTCATGAAAAGGGATGCGGTACGCACGAACCAATTGAATGAAATCTTTTGACCCATAACGAGCTAATGGACTTTTTACGAAATGAGGATTGAGGGATAAAAAATGCTCTGGCGCAGAATTCAGATTCGTGAAATTACATCGTCCGCCGCCACTAATTCGGATCTTTTCACCCAAGACTGACGCATGGTCGAGTACCAGAACTTTCTTACCAAGCTGTCCAGCAATTCCAGCGCAAAAGAGACCGGCAGCACCGCCACCAATAATAATGGCATCCCAAATCAAATTGAACTTTCACGACCCAGAATTTGGTGGTCACCCCGATTAAGTGCATTGCGCACATAATCAATACTGCTTCTTAGGGTGTAAAAATCACTCGACACACTCTTGGGTACTTTGAGTGCAAGCGAACGCCTTTCCATATCTGCCAACGTTGCTAAATACTCTGGCATCTTATTGGGGTCGTAATTAATTAAGAGGTCATTCTCAAAAAACTTCAGCTCACCATAAATACGGTTCAGTTTTGCTCTCACTCGTCTTAGGCGATAACTGGGTAAAGAAAGGACGACCGGATAGGCAATCGCTAAGAATGGAAGGAGCATAAAGAACATGCGGTGAATAAACTCTGCAACCCAAAATGGTAAAAAGTCCATGAGGACTGGCAAACCGCGCTGATGAAATTGTTGGGCAATCGGGCTTTCGGGAAACTCGGAGTTCAAAATCGCGGGAAACTCGCCGCGCTTGGCAAAAAACGATTCTTTGCCGTTGATCTCTTGCGCCGCCATTAAAAATAGTAACTGAATCGCCGGATGCATCCGGTCATCAATCAATAAATCCGTGACGGTTGAAATCATTTTGGTATCTACTGGAGGAAAATTACGAGCAAGATTAAACGCGCCCATCGGCACCTCGAGCTCTTCGAGGTAATGAATATTTTTGGTGTACGCAGCAGCTCGGTTAAAGTTTAGAAGCTGAATAGTTGGATCATTCAAAAGTGTTTGAACATTTTTAGCCCTTAAGCCATCGACCATCACCACCATATCAATTTCACCTTTTTGCAAGGCAATTACTGCCTCATCATTTTGCAGTGGTAATAGGGTTGGCAGATGATCAATTGCAGCAGCTCGAAAAATACTCATCGCCTGGACGTGGGTGCCGCTTCCCTGGGGTCCAATCGCCACTCGTGACTTCGCCAGTTTATCGATATTCAAGAGGCCATTTTTTAAAAAGGATCCGCGATAGAAGACCCAAATTGGCTCATAGTCAACACTTCCAAGGGATTCGACGCCGGGTACATTTTTAATATGCAAGGAACCAGCTTGCACAAAAGCTGCTTGAATGGGGTCCTTACGATCTGCTAGGCGATTAATATTTTCTTGCGAACCTTCCGTTCGGACCAGCTCAATCGTCACGCCCTTTTTTGCAAAAAATTCTACATATTTGGCTGCTAACTGCTCATACGACCCGCCCTGGATACCCGAAGCCATCATGATGTATCGTGGTGGAGGTGGATTCCAGTAGGCAATCAGCGTGAGTAGGATTGCACCTAGTAATACTAATAGAGGCCATGTTTCCTTAAGGAAATTAATAGCATCTCGATATTGATCATGAGCAGTTTCAAGAAGCGCAACAACGGTATCTTTGACGTCCTCTTTGAAACTACCCATGATTAGTATGCTATTTTTTCTTGGCGGTATTCATCCCTAAGAGCGGGTACGCTGGGCAGAAACGAAAGATGCCGGTTGCCAATGGCACAACCCCGATCCATCCCCATGCTCCAATTACCCCACTTAAAGACAAAAGAATTAATAAACTTCCTGCAGTAATTCGCAGGACCCGATCCGTATGGCCGACGTTACATTGCATCATAAACCTCCTTTTAAATCCATTCGTTATTTACAGTAATTTTGGTACAGCAAGTTCATGACTGACATCGCCACAGAATTGGCGCTGGAGTAATAGATCTGCTTCCCCTCGCGACGGGTTTTAACCAGCTTTTTCTTTCGCAGAACGGTTAATTGCTGTGAGAGGGTTGGCTGATGAATGTCCAACGAGTCCTCGAGCTCACCAACGCATTTTTCGCCCTGGCTGATTTCGCACAACAACATCATTCGATCTCGGTTACCCAGCACCTTCATTAAATCCACTGCTTTATCTGCCGATTGGCGCATTTTCCTTAAATTGATATCCATAACCATCCTGCTACTAATTAGAGAACGTTAAATGGGATTTTGAGATAGGTCTTACCATTTGCTTCAGCTGGCGGTGGGTGGCCGGCACGAATATTGACCTGAATCGACGGCAAGATCAAAACAGGCATTTCCAAGGTTTTATCACGCTGATTACGCATCTCCACAAATTGCGCTTCGCTAACCCCCTCATGCACATGAATATTCTTGCGCTTTTCTTCGCCCACCGTGGTTTCATACGCGATTGGACGGTCAGTCGGTGGGTAATCATGGCACATGAACAGACGGGTATCGTCCGGATAAGACAAAATCTTTTGCATCGACTGATAGAGCGTATTAGCATTTCCACCCGGAAAATCACAACGCGCGGTACCCACATCCGGCATAAAGATGGTATCTCCAACAAAAATAGCGTCACCAATCACATAGGCCATGCAGGCGGGCGTATGCCCCGGTACATATAAAGGATGAATCGTTAAGTTACCGGCATGTAAATCCTTGCCCTCTTCGATCAAATAATCAAATTGCGAGCCATTGGTTGGAAACTCACTCTCAAGATTGAAAATTCCTTTAAATACTTTTTGCACGTCCTGAATATGCGAACCAATTGCAATCTTGCCGCCTAAGTGTTTCTGAATATACGGCGCAGCACTAAGATGATCTGCATGGGCGTGGGTCTCTAAAATCCAATCCACCGTAAGTCCCTGTTCTTTGACAAAGGCGATCACCTCATCCGCAGACTTGGTCTTAGTACGACCAGATTTTGGGTCATAGTTCAGTACCGAATCGATCACCACACATGGCGTATTCGGTTTTTCATAAACGACGTAGGTAAAGGTCCATGTTCCCTGATCAAAAAAAGCTTTGACGATCGGCTTTTGCATGCTTTACTCCTCTTTCGATAGGAATTACAATATATATAAATATATAATATATTATCATTTAACTAAAAGCAAGTCGTCATACTATTTCAATGGAATTAATTAGTTATTTACAACCCTACCTCATACCTGCAGGGCTGGGTATATTCGTTGGCCTCATCATGGCGCTAACGGGTGCTGGGGGCGGGATCTTATCGGTTCCACTGCTGGTATTTGCTCTCCATCTACCGATGGTTGAGGCAAGCCCTATTGGGCTATTGGCAGTAACCGTTGCTTCAGCACTGGGTGCCATCATGGCATTGCGAACTGGGTTATTACGATACCGTGCCGCTATGCTATTGGCTTTTGCGGGCTTACTTTTATCCCCCGCAGGTTTTTGGCTGGCACACCAGATTCCCAATCAACCCTTGATGCTAATTTTTGCGATTGTCCTTCTATACGTCGCTGGACGAATTTTTATCGAAGCCTACCAACAATCAAAAGGAATTTTTAGAGAGCCAAAGGCAGTACCCTGCTCCCTCGATTTATCGATTGGTCGCTTAATTTGGACTGTCCCTTGCGCACGCGCCCTCATTGGCTCTGGTGCACTCGCTGGATTTTTATCAGGGCTGTTAGGTGTTGGAGGGGGCTTTGTGATTGTTCCCGCACTCAAACGCATTAGCGATCTGCCAATGCAATCAATCGTTGCCACCTCCTTGGGAGTTCTATCTCTTATTTCGTTAGGAGGCGTTGCAGGCTCTGGGCTGGCTGGGACCATGAACTGGTTGGTGGCAATCCCGTTTGCGTTAGGCGCTATCGCTGGAATGATAGTGGGTCGACTTATCGCCCCTAATATCAGCAGTCAATCGACTCAGCTCATTTTTGCTGGATTCTCAGGGCTTGTTGCGGTTGGTTTAGTCATTAAAGCACTTTAGGTCAAACAAAAGCCGCTCTTTAATAACTCGTCCGGCAAGGTCATGCCCCGATAGAATCCATACAAGGCAGTTGCCATCAACAAGAATGCTGCAAGGTAACGCACCCAGGCCTTCTGTCCAAACTGCATCAAAGCACCGCTGACTTTGGTAAACATCAATAAGCTAGGTAAAGTACCCAATCCCATTGCAAGCATCAGCAATGCGCCAACCACGGGATCACCAGACAAAAAAGCGAGGGCCAGCACCCCATATACCAAACTACAAGGCACTAAGCCCCAAAGCATTCCTGTCATCCAACGCGCCAGACCAGTTCGAGATTTTGCAAAGTGTTTTGCCCACCATTGCGATAATGCCTGTGCAATTGTCTGGCCCAAAAGATGGGTCATTTTCTTACCACTTGGATTAATCAACCGATAGGCTTGATAGAGAAGAATACCGGCCGTAATCCCAAATAAAGCGCGCTGAATGGGAATGATTTCTTGTCGCCAAAAGCCCACTCCAACCCAAGCGGCAAAAGCACCAAGCGACATATAGCTAAAAATTCGGGCAGCATGGGTAATGAACTGATCTAAACCCTGTATTTTCTTATTCGGGTAAACCTTGATGGTTTTCATAGAGCGATCAATCGAACCAGCGATACCGCCGCACATCAAAGCGCAATGCCAGCTGCTGGCCAATGTTGCCAAGAGAATTCCGAAGAATAGAGTGCTAGAGAGCATGGGGGACAAAGTAGATCTTTTTAGGGTAGTAGACTAAAATATGCATCATCATGAATATTTCTTCCAGTAAAGAAATTCTGAATAAATGCTCCACCTGCGTCTTGGGGCAATTTTGCTTGCCATTGGGCCTCTCTGCCAATGAAGTGACCCAAGTTGATACCCTTGTCAAAGATCGAGTCCATCTCCATAAGGGTGATACTTTATATCGCCACGGTGAACCGCTCAATGCGATATTCAGCGTTCGTTTTGGCACCCTAAAAACAGAGCACTCCTTGCTGGATGGTCGCGCACAAATCATTGGGTTTCATATGCCCGGTGAGATTTTAGGTTTAGACGGCATTGGTGAGCATCAATACCAGGCTAATGCGATTGCGCTCGAGGATAGCGAGGTTTGCATCATTCGCTTCTCCGAGTTTGAAACCTTAGCATCACAAATTCCCAGTTTGCAACACCAATTTCATCGCATCTTGAGTCGTGAGTTAACTCAGGACCAGCGTCATTTACTGTCATTGGGGACCCTCAGAGCTGAAGAGCGACTGGCAGGATTCTTAATTAATTTATCCCAGCGGTATGCGGCACGCGGATATGAATTTACTGAATTTGATTTAAAGATGAGTCGTGAGGACATTGGTAGCTATCTAGGAATTCAAATTGAAACGGTGAGTCGAATGTTGTCACGCTTTACTGAGTCTGGCTTATTGCAGATTAAACAACGCCATGTCAAGCTGATTGATATTGAGGGGCTCTATCAACTCGCCGGAGTACCAAACGCGAATGATAAAACCAACTGTTCATCACCCGTACGACTTAGTTGAGCAAGTCATCATCCGATGACTTTGAATCTAAAAAACAGTCGCGTACGATAAATAATGAAATCGCGCTTGAAATGGCGCAAATGGCCCAAAAAGCAAAGAAACCAATTGAGTAGATCGCCTCATTGGATAAGTGATGTGGCTGACCAAATAACAATAAATCCTCAGGCTTGAATAAGCTGAATACCAAGCCTTCCGCAATAATGGCTGCCAAAAATGAGGGCCATAGAATCCAAATGGCTGTCTTGAGTTTCACGGCTGCACCTGTTCAACCTTAAGGCCCCGCTTGATGCCGTCCCGAACGGGTTCGTCAGCATGCATAGTGAATGCCAAATAAATCGTGATCGCACAACCAATTGCTGCTAATGCTGGCCCCATAATTAATAACCAAGGCCAAAGCTGTTTCCACCATGGTTTTGAAATGTGTGATTCTGTTTTCATCAGGAACTCCTTTTATTAGCGGGGCACGATAAAGCTTGATTTTTCATCGCGCGAGCGGATTTGTTCACCCTCCAAACCACGAAACTCAAATTGAATGGGATGTGATCCTGAGATTGCCTCATTAATTGCAATGCTGACCTTCACTGGAATCAATAAATTACTCGCTGGCGCAATCACAACGCTATTCATCGGCTTACCACTAGCATCTAGTACAACGATATCAGGTAAACCGGTTGCTTTAATGTCAACCCGCATTGGTGACTCAGAAGAATTCATTAGTTGAAAACGGTAAACATTCTCAATATACCGACCATCGACTTCACGGGCTAATGCTCCTCGATCACGCATCACATCGACTCTTAAGGGATTGCGTGTAAAAAGGGAGAATAAAAATATAGAGCTCAGTACAAAAATAATAGAGCTGTAGATCAAGATACGTGGTCGAAATAAATAGCTACGCGCTGATTGATTGGATTCGCGATTGAGCATGGCACGCTCTGTTGTATAACGGACCAAGCCTTTGGGATAACTCATCTTATCCATCACCTGATTGCACGCATCAATACAGGCACCACAACCAATGCACATGTACTGCAAACCATCCCGAATATCAATGCCGGTCGGACATACCTGAACGCAAATGCTGCAATCAACACAATTGCCCAAGCCTTTTTGGGCCTGATCTTCTGATTTATTCCGACTTCCCCGTGGCTCGCCACGCATTTTGTCATAGGTCACCACGAAGGTATCTTTGTCGACCATCACACTTTGAAAGCGTGCATATGGGCACATATATTTACAAACCTGCTCGCGCATAAAGCCAGCATTACCCCACGTAGCAAAGCTATAAAAGAATAGCCAGAAGGTTTGCCATGGGCCCAAAGAAAGCGCCAGAATATTAGCGCTTAGTTCCTTGATAGGTGTGAAATATCCAATAAAGGTAAATCCAGTCCACAAGGCAATGGCAATCCACAATGCATGCTTAGTAATTTTGAGTCGCCACTTTTTAAAACTCCAAGGCCACTCTTCTCCATCTAAACGTATGCGGGCAAACCGATCACCCTCCACTTTACGCTCAATCCACATGAAGATTTCGGTATAGACGGTTTGCGGGCAAGCGTAACCACAAAACAAACGTCCCGCAACAGCCGTAAATAAAAAGAGGCTAAGCGCCGACAGTATCAGGAGCAAGGTAAGATAGATCACATCCTGCGGCCACAATACCAAGCCGAAGATATAGAACTTACGCTGCACCAAATCAAATAGAACGGCCTGACGATCATTCCAACTTAGCCACGGCAGTCCGTAGTACAAGAACTGGGTTAGCACCACAAAAACCAGACGCCAGCTCGCAAATGGTCCGCTGACCGAGCGTGGGTAAATGTGTTTACGAACCTCGTACAGCGACTGCTCGACGATCTCGATCACAGGCTTGCTATGACCAGCAGTCTGTGTCGATGAAGTTTGATTCATGGCTTTACTTCTTTGTACTCATCGGCTGATGTGACAATCCCCAAACATACGCCGTCAGAATCTGAATCTTTTCAGGGGTTAGGATTGCCTCATGACCTGGCATTACGCCATTGCGCCCCTTTTGAACCGTTTCAGTAATGGCTTTCTCAGAACTGCCATAAAGCCAAACCTTGTCGGTTAAATTTGGCGCACCTAGAACAATATTTCCTTTACCGTCAGCTCCATGACAGGCAGCGCAGTTGGTTTTATAAACCACTTCGCCTTGTGCGGCTCGCAAGTCATCGGCGGGTAAGTTCGAAAGACTACGGACATATGCAACCACCTCGCCAATCTGAGCTGCACTCAAATGACCAAAGGCAGGCATGACGCCCGCGCGTCCTTGAACAATCGATGTCCGAATCAACTCAGGCTCACCGCCATACAAATAATCTTTGTCATGCAAATTCGGGAATCCCTTAGAGCCACCTGCATCGGAGCCATGGCATTGTGCGCAATAGTTCAAAAATAAGCGCTGTCCCATTTCTTTTGCCTTTGGATCGGCCGCAACCTGCTCAATGCTCATTTGCATGTATTTGGCATACACCGGTTGCAAATCTTTATTTGCAGTCTGTACAGATTGATCATGCTCCGTTTGAGTGCTGTACTCCAAGACGCCTTGATAAGCACCTAAGCCAGGATAAAGAACCAGATAAATGGCTCCGAAGATGCAGGAGATAATGAACATCCACATCCACCACCGCGGCAGTGGATTGTTTAGTTCGCGCAAATCATCATCCCAAACATGACCCGTATCGGTTACGTTACCCGAAGAATCGGTCGGTACCTTGGTTTTGCGTTGCGACATCAATAGCCATAAGCACCAAATGATGCCAACGATCGTGACGATCGCAATAAAAATACTCCAACCGGGACTAAAAAAATCACTCATGATTGATCCTTCTGAAACTCATCCGGAAGCGCAAAGGGTAAATTTGCTGACTCCTCATTAGCGGCCTCGCGATTCTTAGACCAGGCCCACCAAATAATCCCTAAAAATACAAACAAGCCAAAGGTGCTCGAGATTGCGGATAGATAAGCTGTAAATGCTTGCATGCTGATCTCCTTTATTGGCTTGCGGTTTTGGTTGTGGCGCGGCGATTAATGCCTAAACCCTGTAAGTAGGCGACTAATGCATCCTCCTCCGTTTTGCCCTCTAGCTCTTTCGGTGCATTCCCAATCTCTTCATCGGTATATGGAACCCCCAGACGCTTTAATGCTTGCATGTGCTTTTGAATACTTGATACATCGGCTGGCGCATTTTGCAAGTACGGATAAGCCGGCATGTTGGATTCCGGAACGACATCACGCGGATTGCGTAAATGAATGCGCTGCCAATCATCCGAATACCGGCCTCCAACACGAGCAAGGTCTGGGCCGGTTCGCTTACTACCCCACAAGAATGGATGATCAAAAACCGATTCGCCAGCGACCGAATACGGACCATAACGTTCTGTCTCAGACCTCAAGGTTCGAACTTGTTGGGAATGGCAACCAACACAGCCCTCGCGCTGATAAATATCTCGACCAGCCAATTGCAATGCTGTAAACGGCTTAATTCCGGGGCTTGGCTCGGTGGTTGAGTGTTGAAAAAAGAGCGGTACGATTTGTACTAGACCAGCGATACTCACTACCAAAATAGTACAAATAATGAGCCAACCGACGTTCTTTTCAAGGGTGGCGTGAGAGAAAAATTTATTCTGATCTGACATTATGTTCCTCCCAATTAGTGAGCAACTTGAACATTGGCTGGGATCGGTGCATCCACAAAGCGCTCGCCATACAAAGTCTTGAATACGTTGTACGCCATTAAGAACATGCCGCCCAAGTAGCAAATACCGCCCAAGAGACGAATCGCGTAGAAGGGATAACTAGCCTTCACTGACTCAACAAAACTATAGGTCAATGTGCCATCGGCCTCAAAGGCTCTCCACATCAAGCCCTGCATCACACCCGCAATCCACATAGCAGCGATATAGAGAACCACACCAATCGTGGCAATCCAAAAGTGCAGCTCAATGAGGCGTGTGCTATACATCTCTTTCTTGCCTACTAAACGGGGAATTAAGTAATACAGGGATCCAATCGTGATCATCGCCACCCAACCCAATGCTCCTGAATGAACGTGACCAATAGTCCAGTCGGTGTAGTGCGAAAAACCGTTGAAAGTCTTAATCGACATCATCGAACCCTCAAAGGTTGACATGCCATAGAACGATAGCGCCACGATTAAGAATTTCAGGATGGGGTCACTGCGTAATTTGTACCAGGCCCCAGATAAAGTCATAATGCCGTTGATCATGCCGCCCCATGAAGGTGCCAGCAGAATTAATGAAAACACCATCCCAAGGGATTGCGTCCAATCGGGTAATGAGGTGTACTGCAAATGATGGGGGCCTGCCCACATATAGGTAAAGTTAAGAGCCCAGAAATGCACGTCCATCTCAGAAAAGAGACCATGCCTCTCCATCAATGCCTCGGCCGGAT
>JACCDJ011651191.1_pt1 | contig 11575 bp, 12 predicted proteins | sample 7444481 | NCBI WGS metagenome assembly JACCDJ01 (sample SAMN15323435, study PRJNA562643) | freshwater metagenome | isolation source: river surface water | place: USA:Blue River Watershed | collected 2017-08-15 | reverse complement strand
ATGATAAAAAGACATTTAGTACTTATGTTTCTAACCCAAGAATTAAGAAGTTCTTACTATTTATGGTAAGTGATAGTGTTGAGTGGTATAAATCACTATTGAAATGTCACGCATTTCAATCACTTCCCGGTGATAAAAGAGTTCCAATCTCAGAAGAAAGATTAAAAAACTTTATGGAAGCTAAGAATTCTCTTAGAAAGAAAAAATAAACTTTCACTACTTACTTTAATAAAAAACTAATAAAAATACTTAAATTATGAACATAGGAAAAGAATTTAGAAAATTTGCTAAAAGTGAAGGAATATCTTCAATTGCATTAGATCAATTTGAAATGGGTCTTACACCATATATCTTAGAAGAGCGTGAAATGCGTGCTACACAAATCGATATTTTTAGTCGATTGATGCGCGACCGTATTTTATGGGTATCTGGTCCAGTTAATCAACATATGTCTGACATTGTTCAGGCTCAATTGCTTTTTCTCGACTCAGTTGAGAAAAAGGATATTACACTTTACATCAATTCACCTGGTGGTTCAGTTCTTTGTGGTCTCGGTATTGTAGACCTTATGAATTATATTGCATCTGATGTTGCAACCGTTAATTTAGGAATGTGTGCTAGTATGGGTTCAGTTCTTTTAAGTTCAGGTACTAAGGGAAAACGATCATCTTTGATTTATTCTAAAGTAATGACTCACCAAGTTAGTCATGGAACACAAGGTAATGTTCAAGATACTCGTATTAATCAAATGGAAGCTGAGAAATATAACTACATTTTGTTTAAAATGTTGGCACAAAACTGTGGAAAAACATTTGATGAAGTTTTAGAGTTTTCTCGTAGAGACCGTTGGTATAATTCAGATGAAGCTCTCAAATTTGGTCTAATTGACGAAGTTATTGGTTTAGATAAGCAAACCTCAATAACCTCAATGCTTGATGGATTTGAAGAGTACTACAATAAAGAAGTATTAAATGCTCAGTGATAAAGAACTGCAATTATTAAGAGATAAATCCACCGACAATCCGGGTTTATTACCTTATCCACATCATATTGGTTCTGCTCCTATAAAGCCCGAAAATACATCTAATTTTGTCAATCGAGGTGTTTCTAAGGTAAATCATGAGTTCAAAGACCGATTTGAAAGATTAAGAAAAGAGTATGAATCTTTACTGGAAGAATATGAATGGAATAAGATAATTTACGAATCTGATTTGAGATTTGAACCGGTTGTTGGTGAGATTTATCACTTATATAATAACAGTGGTAAAAAATTCATATCACTTATTGGGCCAAATGAATGGGATCAAGAATATCTTGGGACATTCAAATTGAGTTCAGATCTAAAATGGATAAAAATATAAAACTCATACTTTTATATATAATGAAAAATCAATCATTATATGGAGAAGTTCTCAAAGTTAAAACCAAAAACAGACATTATTGAAGGTAAAGACGATGTTCTTTACTCAAATAACTATATGAAAGTTATTAACTATGAAGACTGGACAATTGTTAAGGAGTCTGACTTTGTTGTTTGTATTCCATATCTTATAGATTATAATCAAATTATACTTCGCCATGAATACATACCAACATTTAAGTATGTTGATGGTCAAGATTATCATGTAACAGTATTAAGTGGTGGTATAGAAGTTGGTGAAACACCAGAAAGAGCTATTTTAAGAGAACTCGAAGAAGAGGCTGGTATTGTAGTTAGTCCAGAATATAAAGTAGAATTTATGAAACCTCTTTTTGTTTCAAAAGGAAATGCATCTAAATACTATCCTTGTATAATTCAATTAACTGAGAGAGAATATCATGAAGTAATTGCTAAGGGTGATGGATCTGAATCTGAGAAAAAGAGTCAATCAGTTAAGGTAGATGTAAAATATTTAAACTCAATTAATGCATCTGACCTAATAACTGAGTATATGATACAGCAAATGAAAGATTATTTGAACATTCAATAATTTTTACTATATTTGTTTTATGACAATTGAAGAAAAAATCGAACTAAATAAGGCTATTAAAAAGTATGAAGGTGATAACTCATTTATGTTATCACTCAAAAAAAGTCTTGCATCTAAATATTGTAAGAAAGAGTCTTTAGGTAATAAAGAATATAAAGTTCTTTCAGAAAAACAATATCTTGCGGCTAAAGAAACTTTAGGAAGACTTTAAATTGTGGTTCAATATCGATGTAATCTCTTTGTTAAGATCATCAGAGTCAACGTGACCATAGTCACTAAATCTTGGTTCTAATTTGTAATCTTGATAAGAATCTGAACACCACTCTTGAAAAAGAGCATCTAGTGAATATCCTTTTAATGATTTGCCATAATCTTCAATCCATTTATCTTGGAATGGTAGTTCATAGTGTGTGACATTTGCTTTATAGTAGACTTTTTCTTTATTTTCTGTACCAGGAATTTTCTTAAAATAGTGTCTTTCAACTTCTTTATCAAACTTTTTAGTATATTCTGTCACCTCAGATACAACTTCGTCAAATTCAGATATTAATTCATCCCAATTAGCATCACAATGTGCTTGTCTTTCCCAATCAGATATTGTTTCTCTAACTGTTCCCATTATTTCAGAGTCTTTACCTAACTTATCTAATCCTCTTTTAAACCTCTCTTGCAATAATATATCAATCACTTCATCCTCAGACTTACCAGTTAAACTCTCATAGATTTCTAAACCTTTGAGTTCTTCTAGTGTATTTTCTAATCCACCTAATTCATGGATCATTGACTTGACTAATAGTTTAGCAGTTTCTTTTTTCAAAGTGTATTGAAAAACACTACTTATATCTGGGTAATATCCATCTCCATAATAGTCTCCTATATCAAGACCTTCCTGCAACATATTACCCCATCTCTCATAATCTCTTCTTGAAAGAACTGACCTTGCCATATCATCAATATCAACATGACAGTAAATTTTATCACCTTCAATTCTGTCACATGTCCAATCATAAATTTCAGCCAACATTTTCTCGGTGAATTTAATCTCGTCTGGTTGATGAATTAAAATAACAAGTTCAGAAGAACTAATATAAATATCACCATCTGACATTTCATCTGGTTCAGTAGTAAATGGCTTATTCGGAGTTTCAGGTATCCAAGTTATTATAGAACCATTTAAAAGATGTATATTTTCTAAATTAGTCTTACCATCTTCATCTTCAATTGTATCAATTACATATCCTTCTCCTCGCAATTGAGAAATAGCACTTTGAAACTCATCAGTAACATCATCACCTTTATCTTGACTTATGACAATTGCTATTCGATATCCAGGTAGATAACTCTCACCTCTTAATAAAACGTCATCTTGATTTACATCAAATAAGACTAATTTATTATCCTCTGAGTTTTTATTTGGATTGTGATACTTATGACCATGTTCCGAGTAACCAGCGTATCCATAAAATACCTTTGTGATACTTAATGGATAACCTTCATCAGTAATGTATCTGAAAATATCTTTAATTTGGTCTTCATCAATCCAATACATTGAATTCTCATTTAAAGACTCTTTAATAAACTGTAGATATTTTTTTAATCTCATATAGTATATATAAAAAAAGAGAGTCAAATGACTCTCTTTTAGCTGTTCGTTATTATTTTTTATATCTTACTGAGTAATTCGGACTTTTTATCTGAAAACTCTTCATCTGTTAAGATACCAGCTGAGTGTAAATCGGCTAACTTTTTAATTAACTCAATTACATCATCGGTGTTATCTTTTCTAAGTTTCTCCATTATCTTTTTTGTTTTAGAAACTTCTTGAATATCTTTTGGCTTTCTTGAACTTGGAAGAATTTGATATACAAGGTGATGTATGTAGTTCTTTTCAAACTCCATGTCAACATCAACAAATTGTTGGTTAGATTTTTCACCTTTTTCAACTCTACCTGTTTCAAGTGATCCACCAACTGGTGAATTGTAATAAGCATTACCAGATGTCAATGACCCACCAGATGTTGTTAATGAACAATTAGTAAATGATGATCCATAATTACTATCATTTAAAACACCACCATAAGTTGAACTACCACCTGTATTAGTTCCAATTGTTACAGTATTTGCAGAATTTGTAGTGTAAATAGTTCCAGTAGTTCCATTTAGAGTTACTGTACTTCCATAGTATGGGTATGAATACCATCTTGGGTAGTATACTGGATGATATTCATGTATAATAATTTTATGAAACCTATCATTCCAATTTTGTAAAGTAACTGCCTGCTCTTTATAGAAAAATACCTCTAATAAACCATTATCAGCAGTAGCGTCAATAGATTCTTGAGTACCATCAACTTGATAAGTCTGAAATATGAATTTCTTTCTATCATCAACAAAACAATCTAAATAAACTCGTTGACCGGGTTTTATTACTAAGCCGGTTTTACAAATTGAATTACCATTTAAACGAATATCAGCCAAGACAGATTCTTTAAGAGGATTGAAAATTTCAATTTCAAATTCTTGACCATTGTCGAGATAGATTTTATCTCCTTTGATTGATTTTCTGCCTTTATCTTTTGGATTTACAATCCAAGCACCTGGCAAATTAGTGCCTTTTGTTTGTTTAACTTTCATAGTTATTCTTTTATTTTTAGTCTTATATCTTTGAGTCTTTTCAAACTCTTAAAAGTGTCACTTTGAACACTCGACATAAGATTGACGAACAGCTAAGTTATATATTGATTTATTTATATTTTGTTTAAAAAAAAAGAGAGACCATTGGTCTCTCTTGATGCATTTATTTTTATCTTTTAATTAAAAGAATAGTGACAAGTAGATAGAACCGCCCATGTTATCAACACCAAGGTTGAAACTAGAGTTATCATCAGACTTATTGAAAGCCGGTCCCCAACCATACTCAGTACCAATAGACATTTTAGGAGCGAAGAAGTATTGAGCACCTACAAATGCACGAGCGTTAACACCGATAGTATTTGGAGATTTTGTCTCAGTTGAATTTACAGTAACTTTACCGTTAGAAAAGCCAAGACCAAGTTCAGCACCATAGTATCCTTGTAAACGAGTTTTACCACGGTATTTCAAAATACCAGCACCAACATTTACACCTGATGATTGAGTTTTTGTTGAATCGATAGATGAATTAGCAAAGTTAATAGCCAACTTACCACGGTAAGCAGTATTTGCTGTTTTCATATAAGATCCAGTGATTACACCTGCTTGTTGGAAACCAACTGCTGCTGTGTTTCCTGAATTGTTAAAGAAATTACCAAAATAGTTTAAAACTGGAACTGCATCTATTCCAATTGAGTACTCACCCGCTTCAGGAAGAATTGGTGTACCATTTTTTGATTTACATTGTTCTGCACATTGTGCGTTTGCGAAAATTGTTCCGAAAACAAGAGCCAATGTCAAAATCAAACTTTTAATTGAATTTTTCATAAAAAAATTGTTTTTTTAGTCTTGTGATTTTAAGCACAAGATTGATGATTATATAATTTTTTTTTCAAAAGTTTATTTTGTATATTTACAATTCTAAAATACAAGTAAAATTTGGATTTTTGAAAAAAATATCTTATATTTGTTATAATGAATAGAGAAACATTTATAAAATCGACATTTCTGAAGCTAACTTCAAAAACATATCCATATGGATATGAAGATGATTTTGTACAAGAAATGCAAGATATCAATGTCTTGCCAAAAAATCTTGAAAAAGATACTCAAGGTAATTACTTCCTAAAAATAGGAGAAAGTAGAACTATATTCGCATCTCACTTTGACACAGCTTGTAAAAGTCAAACCCCAGTAAAACACGTTATAACTGGTGATATTATCAAAACAGATAACACTACTATTTTAGGTGCTGATGATAAAGCCGGTGTTACTATTATGTTGTGGATGATAAAAAATAATGTACCAGGTACTTATTACTTTTTTATCGGAGAAGAAGTTGGATGTATTGGTTCGGGTTTAGCCGCAAAGTTTTTGGAATTTAAAGGAATCTATGATCGAATTATTTCTTTTGACCGTAGAGGAACAACTTCAATTATTACACACCAATCTGGTACAAGAACTTGTTCAGATGAATTCGGTAAAGAATTGGCTAGACAACTTAATAATCACAAAATTGGTCTTGAATATAAAATTGATAGTACTGGTGTTTACACAGACTCGGCTGAATTTACTTCAGTAATTCCAGAATGTACGAATGTATCTGTTGGTTATTACCAAGAGCATACAACAACAGAGCATCAAGATATTAAACACCTTGAGAAATTAGCAAATGCTTGTCTTTTTGTAGACTGGGAAAATCTACCTACAAAGCGTGATATGAATAAAATTGAATCTAAGTGGGATTCATTTGATTCAAGAACTAATACTTCTTGGAACTCAAGAGGATATTCAACAAAAAGATACTCAGGTAGCACTACCAAATCTTGGAATAATTCTAATTACAGTCAATATGACTATGGACAATATGGCAGTTATCACGATGAAGAATATGATGATTATTATGGATCAAGATATAACAAAAAAACCAGAAGAGGTGGTGGTAAAAAATGGCAAAAAGAAGAATTTTCTGGACGTGAGTTTTTCGATAATGGATCAGAATTAGTTGAAATTAAACCAAATACAAGTTTTATTTCTGAAAAAAACTATAAATATGATCCTATGAAAGATAAGTTCTTCAACACCAGCATTTCAAAGGAAGAAATTGAAATTATCAAAGATCAATATTTAGATATGAACAATCCAAATGATAGAGATTGTTACGAGGTGATGATAAATGCCTTAGTTTATTGATTATAGTGATCTATTATGTCTGAAGCATTTATTATTTCATCTGGAGCATTAAATATTTGTGATTGTGTTATGTTATGTGTAACTTTATATCGGCGACCAATTTTTTCTAGTATTTTTACAGGGGTAATCATATCATTGTACCAATACTCAATTAAAACTAAGTCGCCCTCTTTATAATAATTCTTAAACTCAAAAAGATAATTCATAAAACTATATATTATGTTTGGAAACCTCAACTTCGATGGTGAATTCTGGGAATTTATTACATCAACAAATGGAATGTGTAGAATTTCCAATATTCTATGTCATAATGAGATGTCACTTTTTAAAATTGAAGGTGACTACATTAAAGTTGATGAAATAGATACCATATCATTTGTTCCTAAGTCAAAGATTCAAATTTCCAATGGTTTCTCAGAAACAAAGTATAGGACAAAAATTAAAGTCGGTAGATTTGTAAAAAAGTTCCTTAAAAAAGAGACATTACAAATGTTCAACATTAATGATAGTGAAATTGAAAACTTTGTTAACTTATTTAAGAGTTACTTTGATAATGATATCTCCAAATTTAAAGTCGTTTCTGGAAGTGAAATAAAAAAATGGTATCATATAGATAATTATTATATGCCAAATGGTTGTAGATACGGTACACTTTGGAATTCGTGTATGAGATATGCTGAAAAAAACTCATATATGAATATCTACGCAGATAATCCTAATGTAGTTAAAATGCTCGTAAATATTGATGAAAATGGTCAAGTTAAATCAAGAGCATTACTTTGGGAGTCTGCTACTGACAAAGATGGAAATACTTATAAAATAATGGATAGAATTTATTCTGTCTATGATCATGAAATAAACTCATTTAAAAAATGGGCTTCTGAGAATGGATATATTTATAAATATGAACAATCCGCAAAATCTGAAAGATTATTTGTAACACCAGATGGTGTGAAGGATTTGAGATTAAAAATTCAACTTGAAACTTGGAGAATGAGAAAGTATCCATATATTGATACTTTTAAATTTTTAAATTATGGAGATGGAATTTTATCTAACACAGATAAATTTTATTATGATTATATTTTAGTTCAAAATGATGGATCCTTAGAAAGAGTAGAAGAAATGGATCCTGAACCAGAAGAAGATAATTGGTAAAATATTGAAAAATCCTCATTTTTTGAGGATTTTTTGTTTTAGGCACACATCGACTATGAATATATAAAATAAAAAAGTCGATTATGGCAAGACAAGCTGCAAGAAGAAATAAAGTGTCGCTTAAGACACAAGCTCTTAAAGAAATTCAAGATGAAGTTAGAAATTACGAATTAGACAAAAGGCAGAAAAAGTATGCATCTCTAAGTAAAGAATCATTTCAAAATAATGATGTAAGACTAACCGATAAACAAACTGAGTTATACAAAGGAATAAGAAATAATACACTGACTGTTGTGCACGGTCCAGCTGGTACCTCAAAAACTTTTACAAGTTGCTATACGGCTTTATCACTTTTAGCTGATAAAAAAATAGATAAAATAATTATTACAAAACCTATTCAAGAGAGTGGTGAACAAATTGGTCTTTTACCAGGAACAGTTTCTGAGAAAATAGACCCCTACAAACAATCATATTATACAAATTTCTGTAAGATATTAGACCGACCTACAATAGATTGGTTGTTCTCTATGGAGTCAATAGTATTTGAACCACTTGCCTACATGAGAGGTTCAACCTATGATAATTGTATAATGCTTCTCGATGAGTGTCAAAATGCATCAATTAAGCAATTAATGCTTTGGGCAACTCGTTTAGGTAAAGACTCAAAAGCAGTTATGATGGGTGATACATCACAGTATGATGTTAAGAAAAAAGACTCTGGATATGTTGATTTTATTGATATGACAAAAAATATGGATGATCTATATATTTTCGAATTTAAAAATGAAGATATTGTTAGAAATAAATTCCTAATAGAGTTGACAAATAGATATGATAAATATCGTTCTGAACGACCTAGTTTATGAAAAATGAAGTATATAATATATAGTTCATGAAGCGTAAGGAAGATTTGATTTATGATTTAATTTTTTCGGACAATGTTATTTTTAACATAGATATTGGTGACTATATAAAAGATATTCACAGATATGATGAATTTATTAATGAAATAAAACAAATACTTATAAAATCAAAAGTCACAATAATTAATAACTCAGTTGATATTAATAGTAAGACAGCTTTATGGAAAATAAAAGTTAAAAGATAATTATGTGGATAATTAATAATGATACAAAAAAATGGACATCAAATACTGACAAACTTCCAGTATCAGATTTTCAAGCTTTAAAACAAGATTTGAAATCTCTAAGATTTTATCAAAGAGTTTTAAGTGGCGCAACATTTGTTAGAATTGATGACACAAGTGATATCTATAATATACTTAATTATCAAAGTAAATCCACATACAATTACAATTCATTTTTTTCACCATATGTATATCCTTATTTATCTTCAGTAAAAAGTGAAAAGACTATATCTTCAACATCATCACTATATGATTATCAAAGTAAGTATCTTCCAGAATATGGACTAACTTTGAAGAATCTTTTTACACCAAAAAGGTTAATAGATGATCAAGCTAAAAATATAATATATGTAGATGTAGCAACAACTGCTATTATAGAAAATTTTAATGATAAAAAGCCAGGTTTAATAATAGATGGGATAACTGTAAGAGAGGGTCATAAAATATTAGTTAAAGACCAATATAGTTTTGTGACTATACCGACATCCACAAATCCATCTACATATTTTCCAGGAAATTATCAAGTTTTTGAACAAACAGGTAGTAACACTACATATTTAGTTTATAATCATATAAATGGTATCTATAAATATCAAAATCAAAAGTTAGTAAGATCTAATGAATTAGATAATTACTCAGATATTATAAAGTTCTCAATTGCTGTTAAAATGGGAACAGTACACAGTGGTGAACAATTTTCATTACAAAGACTAAGTAATGGATTTTTTCCAGAATATCAAAAATTTGAACCTATCTTTTTCCAAGAGAGACATAATTATGTTCTAAGAAATAGAATGGATTATAATAACCTTTATGAACTAGTACTATACGATACGGTAAAACATGGTACACAGTCGATAGTAGTAGACGATATTAATTACACTATTCCAGAAAGATCAATCACTATCGGTGAATTCGGTTCAATTATTGTATTTCAGGAAGGAAGAACAAACATATTAAATAATAAATTCAAAGTTAATTTAAGAAGTATATCTGAAACTGAGAAAAATTATTGGATATGTGGAGATGACGGTACTTTGTTAAAATTAAATAAACAAAATTTAGAAATTCAAAAAATTGAACTTTTTGAAAATTTAGCAGAACCTAAAATTGGAATACCAAGAGATCCAAGAGTTTACAAAGATGATGGTACTGTTTACACAACATTAAACTCAATATCATTTTATAATGAGTTAAGAGGTGTTGTAGTTGGTAAATTTAATCAAATATGGATTACTGATGACTCAGGTAAAAATTGGAAAAGAATTAATATAGTTGATTTTGATGGTTACAATTATAATGTTGTTACTTATAAAAGTATAAATCAATTTTATATAGGTGGTGATAATGGTATATTTTTAGAATTTCTTTATGAGTCAGGAAATTGGACAGCATTTAAAAGAAGAGTATCAAAATTTTTAGATGAAGATGATGAGTATCTATTAGTTGATGATATATTAGGACTATCTTATTTCACCGCTAGTTCACAGTACTCACTGACCGCTAGTAATTTCATGGCAATTGGTGCTAGAAATAGTCATCTATATATTTATGACATAGATAAGGTTGTTAGTGATTTTAGTTTTTTTCATTTAGGTAATCCAACATTTAGTGATATAAGTAGCATAGTATATAATAGTAACAATTCAAACTTGTATTTCAGCACATTTGAATATGTATATAAGGTAAATCCATTACTTGGAACAATATCATCAGTAGATTCTAATATATTGAGTGCCAATTACACTGTTCATTTTACACAATCAGGTATTAATTCACTTTATAATTATAATAATAGCCAATTGTATATTACCGGTATTAATTCACTTTGGTATAAAAATGATTTTAGTGCTAGTTTCTCTACGGTATATGATGAATATTTCTTTAGTAATCTAAAACCAAGATTATTATTCATGGACTATGAAGCCGGATCAAGATTATATTGGTTTGATGACTACGGTCAATATAGGTTACCAAACAGATTTAAAGTACCCGTTAGTTACTTAGTAGACTCAGCGGCTGTTACAGAAACTTTCATATCATTCAAACAGAATACAAACAGTGTATATGATCCAAAAACTGGAGTAACCAGTAGTTATTTTGAAAATAATTGGATTACTTACTGGAAAGATAGAATGAAGACCTTTGAATATTATACTCACATAAGTGATATTTATAAGGTCGAACCATCTTTTGAATTTAAAAGCTCTGATACATTTTCTGGAGTATTTACATACTCATCAGCTGATATAACTACAGATTATAGTGATATAGAGCCACTAATGCCTAGTACAACATCCAAATATAGAACAGGTGTTGTTGGTATAACATCATCAATTGTGCCAAATAGTCTATACTTCTATAAATGGTTAGGAATTTGGTCTATTGAAGTATCACCATCATATACAGGAACCATTCCAGAAAAAGGAGATGTAATACACATAAATAGTGATGTAATAACTGGAAATTTCGTAGT
>JACCDJ011663094.1_pt1 | contig 11581 bp, 10 predicted proteins | sample 7444481 | NCBI WGS metagenome assembly JACCDJ01 (sample SAMN15323435, study PRJNA562643) | freshwater metagenome | isolation source: river surface water | place: USA:Blue River Watershed | collected 2017-08-15 | reverse complement strand
CTGGCCATGGGCGAGCTATCGCGCCGCATGATGGTCACCGGTGGCAATGTGACCGCCATCGTCGCCCAGTTGGAGAGCGAACAGTTGGTGCAGCGCCAGGCCCATGCCGGCGATCGCCGCTCCTACACCGTGCGCCTCACGCCCGCTGGTCGCCGCGCTTTTGCCGCCATGGCGCGCGACCACGAGGCCTGGATCGTCGACTTGCTCTCGCCCCTGAGCGAGCGCCAGCAAGACCAGTTGTATCGCCTGCTGGGCGCCCTCAAGGGCGGCCTGGCCTCTTCCCCTTCTTCATCCTCTCCATTTCACGAGGCGCCATGAACACCACCCGCCACCTGCCCGGCCAGCCCCACACGCTGCCCCGTCACCACCAGCCGATGTCGGCCTACCAGCCCGAGCATTTCCTGTTGCAGGTGAAGGACGGTGTGGCCACCGTCACCCTGAACCGGCCTGAACGCAAGAACCCGCTGTCCTTCGATTCCTACGCCGAGCTACGCGATTTCTTCCGGGCTCTGGCCTATGCGCCCGACGTGAAAGCGGTGGTGATCACCGGCGCGGGCGGCAACTTCTGCTCCGGCGGTGATGTGCACGAGATCATCGGGCCACTCACGACGCTGGACATGCCGGGCCTGCTCACGTTCACCCGCATGACGGGCGACCTGGTCAAGGCCATGCGTGCCTGCCCGCAGCCCATCGTCGCCGCGGTCGATGGCGTGTGCGCCGGTGCGGGCGCCATCCTGGCCATGGCCTCGGACCTGCGCTATGGCTCCAGCCGCAGCAAGGTCTATTTCCTGTTCAACAAGGTGGGTCTGGCCGGCTGCGACATGGGCGCCTGCGCCATCCTCCCGCGCATCATCGGCCAGGGCCGCGCCAGCGAACTCCTGTTCACGGGCCGCGGCCTGGGCGCCGAGGAAGCCGAGCGCTGGGGCTTCTACAACCGGGTGTGCACGCCCGAGGAGGTGCTGGCCCAGGCCCAGGCGCTGGCGGTGCAATTGGTGGCCGGTCCGACCTTTGCGAATGGCATCACCAAGAAGATGCTGCACCAGGAATGGAATATGGGTGTGGACGAGGCCATCGAGGCCGAGGCCCAGGCCCAGGCGATCTGCATGGCCACCAATGACTTCCACCGCGCCTACCACGCCTTTGTGGCCAAGCAGACGCCGGTGTTCGCAGGAGACTGAACGATGTCCGCTGTCGCTCCTGCCGCCACGGCCGGCACCGCACCGCCCGAACTGGACTGGCCCTTCTTCGACCCCGCCCACCGCGACTTCAAGCAGCGCCTGGATGCTTGGTGCCATCAGCATTTGGCCCACGGTGCGCATGATGAATCGCGCGCCGCAGTCGACGCCGAATGCCAACGTCTGGTGGCCCTGCTCGGGCAGGGCGGCTGGCTGCGTCATGCGGTGGCGGGCACTGCGCAGGGCGGGGCGGCCGATCACATCGACACCCGCCAGCTGTGCCTGCTGCGCGAGACCCTGGCCTTTCACAACGGCCTGGCCGATTTCGCCTTCGCCATGCAGGGCCTGGGCTCGGGCGCGATCAGTCTGCGTGGCACGCCCGAACAGAAACAGGCCTACCTGCCCCGCGTGGTAAGCGGCCAGGCCCTGGCAGCCTTCGCTCTGAGCGAACCCGAAGCGGGTTCCGACGTGGCCGCCATGCAGTGCGCCGCCACGCCCACTGCCACCGGCTATGAACTCAATGGCCGCAAGACCTGGATCTCCAACGGCGGGATTGCCGGCTTTTACGTGGTCTTCGCCCGCACCGGCGAGGCGCCAGGTGCGCGGGGCATCACCGCCTTCATCGTCGACGCCGACAGCCCGGGCCTGTCCATCGAGGAGCGCATCGACGTTGTCGCGCCGCACCCGCTGGCCACCCTGCGCTTTGACAAGGTGCAGGTACCGGCCAGCCGCCGCATCGGCGAGGCGGGCGAGGGTTTCAAGGTGGCCATGGCCACCCTGGACGTATTCCGCACCTCGGTGGCCGCTGCTGCCCTGGGCTTCGCGCGGCGCGCGCTGCACGAATCGGTGGCCTGGGCGCGCGCACGCAAGATGTTCGGCCAGAGTCTGGCCGACTTCCAGATCACCCAGAGCAAGATCGCCCAGATGGCGACGATGCTCGATGCCGCCACGCTCCTGACCTACCGCGCCGCCTGGCTGCGGGACCAGGGCCAGCGCATCACCCGTGAGGCCGCCATGGCCAAGATGACCGCCACCGAGAACGCGCAGCAGATCATCGACATGGCGGTGCAGATGCACGGGGGCATGGGGGTGAAGAAGGGTTGCATCGTCGAGTCCTTGTACCGCGAGATCCGCGCGCTGCGGATCTACGAGGGCGCGACCGAGGTGCAGCAATTGATCATCGGCAAGGATTTGTTGCGCGGTTAACCCCGCGGCGTCGTTGGAGGAGGAGCAAGCCATGAGCGATTTGTCCCTGGCCCCGAGCAGCCATGTCGATACCTTCGCCCGCGACCGCCTGCCGCCGCCAGCGCAGTGGCCGCTGTTCGTGTTCGACCGGCCCGAGGTGCGCTACCCCGAACAAATCAACTGCGCGGTCGAACTGGTGGACCGCCATGTGCGTGAGGGGCGTGGCGGCCGCATCGCGCTGCACGGCACCACGGCGCCGGGCGGCGGAGAGCCCTATTCCTGGACCTACGCGCAGCTGCAGGACCAGGTGCACCGCATCGCCCAAGTGCTCACGCGTGACATGGGGCTAGTGCCCGGCAACCGCCTGCTGCTTCGGGGTGGCAACAGCCCCATGATGGCCGCCTGCTTTCTGGCGGCCATCCAGGCCGGCCTGGTGGTGGTGCCGACGATGCCGCTGCTGCGCGCCGCCGAGCTGGCGCAGATCATCGACAAGGCGCAGGTGAGCGCCGCGCTGTGCGACAGCTTGCTGCTCGAGGAACTGCAGCACTGCATGACCCCGGGCCATGGCCACCATGCGCCGGCCCTGCGCCAGTGCGTGGCATTCAGGAGCGCCGACGCTCAGGGTTTGGAGCAGCGCATGCAGCGCCAACCCGGCGGCTGGACGCCGCACCCCACCAGCCGCGACGACGTGTGCCTGATCGCCTTCACCAGCGGCACCACGGGCAAGCCCAAGGGCACCATGCATTTCCACCGCGATGTGCTGGCCATGTGCGATCTGTTTCCGCGCCACATCCTGCAGATGCGCGAGGACGACGTGGTGTGCGGCACCCCGCCCATCGCCTTCACCTTCGGCCTGGGCGGCCTGCTGGCCTTCCCCCTGCGGTATGGCGCGAGCACAGTGCTCCTGGAAAAGCACACGCCCGAGACGCTGCTGCAGACCATCGCGCAGTACCGGTGTACCCAGTGCTACACCGCGCCCACCTTCTATCGCCAGATGGCGGCCCTGGCCTCGGGCGTTGACCTGTCCAGCCTGCGCCATCCGGTGTCGGCGGGTGAGGCCCTGCCCGATGCCACCCGCCAGCTGTGGAAGCAGGCCACCGGCATCGAGATGACCGATGGCATCGGCGGTACCGAGGTGATCCACATCTACATTTCCAGCGCGGGCGCGCAGGTACGCGCGGGCGCGATCGGCAAGGTGGTGCCTGGCTACCAGGCGCAGATCGTCGACGAGCACATGCAGCCCGTGCCCCCGGGCACCGTGGGCCGCCTGGCGGTGCGCGGGCCCACCGGATGCCGCTACCTGGACGACCCGCGCCAGCAGGACTACGTGAAGGACGGCTGGAACCTGCCGGGCGACACCTTCGTGATGGATGCCGACGGCTACTTCAGCTATCAGGCGCGCAACGACGACATGATCATCTCGGCCGGCTACAACATCGCCGGCCCCGAGGTGGAGAGTGCCTTGCTGCAGCACCCTGCGGTGGCCGAGTGCGGCGTGGTGGGCATGCCCGACGAGGAGCGCGGTCAGATCGTGCAGGCCTTCGTGGTGCTCAAGGCCGGCCACATCGGCGACGCAGTCATGACCCAGGCGCTCCAAGACCATGTGAAACAGGCCATCGCCCCATTCAAGTACCCCCGCCGCATCGTTTATCTCACCAGCCTGCCCCGCACCGAGACCGGCAAGCTGCAGCGATTCAAGCTGCGCCAGGCGCAGACCCAACCAGGAGCCAACTGAATGTTCAACATCCTCCAACCCGAGGGCTGGGCGCCCGCCAAGGGCTATGCCAACGGCATCGAGGCGCGTGGCCGCATGGTCTTCGTAGCCGGCATGATCGGCTGGAATGCCCAGTGCCAGTTCGAGACCGACGACTTCGTCGCCCAGTGCCGCCAGGCCCTGCACAACATCGTCGACACCTTGGCCTGCGCGGGCGCGGGCCCGCAGCATATGGCTCGCATGACCTGGTACGTGAAGGACAAGCGCGAGTACCTGGCCCGCGGACGCGAGCTGGGTAAGGTCTACCAGGAGGTGCTGGGGCGCCATTACCCGGCGATGACGCTGGTGCAGGTGGCCGACCTGGTGGAGGACCGGGCCCAGGTGGAAATCGAAGTGACGGCGGTGGTGCCGGACTGAGGTCGGTCCGCCCGCAGTACCCGAGATACTGAGTAGATTGATCGAATTAATTCGGGCTACCTTGGCCCCTGCAAGGATTTCAGCTACCTTCGCTGGGTATTCCGATTCGTTTGTGTTCTTTTTTAGGGGATTTCAATGAGCTTTGACTCTTTCGGCGGCGCCAAGACCCGTCGCGTGTTCATGATGCAGGTCGCCGTCGGCGGCAGCCTGCTGGCCGCTGCTTCGCAGGCGAGCGCCCAGGCCCTGGTGGCCGAGACCGATCCCCAGGCCAAATCGCTGGCCTACGTGGCCGACGGCTCCAAGGTCGACAAGGCCAAGCAGCCCAAGTTCGTCGCCGGCAGCAACTGCGGCAACTGCGCGCTGTTCCAGGGCAAGGCCTCTGACGCCTCGGGCGGCTGCCCGCTGTTCGCCGGCAAGAAGGTCGCGACCAAGGGCTGGTGCAACGCCTGGGCGAAGAAGGCCTGATCGGCTTTCACGCCTTCCCACGAAAAAAGCCCCGGTTTCCGGGGCTTTTTTTTGTGGGCTCAGACCTCGTTCAATTGAGCTGCGTCACGAACTTGGTGTTGAGGTAGCCGTCGAACGTCTCGAGGCCGCCTTCGCTGCCCATGCCGCTGTCCTTGATACCGCCAAACGGCGTTTCGGCCAGCGCCAGGCCGATGTGGTTGATCGAGACCATGCCGGCTTCGAGGCCGCTGGTGATCATCTGCGAGTTCTTCGTCGAGGTGGTGAACGCGTACGAGGCCAGGCCGAAAGGCAGGCTGTTGGAGCGCTGGATCGCTTCTTCCACGGTCTTGAAACGCACGATGCCGGCCACCGGGCCGAAGGGCTCCTCGGTCATGAGGCGCGAATCTTCAGGCAGGTCGGCCAGGATGGTCGGCGCGAAGAAGCTGCCGCCCGAACCGGGGATCGGTGCGCCACCGGCCAGCAGCGTGGCACCGCGCTCGCGCGCGTCGTCGATGAAGCCAGCCAGCGCGCCCACGCGTCGGGCCTGCGCCAGCGGGCCCATACGGGTGTCGGGCTGCATGCCGTCACCCACCTTCAGGGCCTGGGTCTTCTTCACGAACTCCTCGACGAAGCGGTCGTACGCGCCTTCCTGCACGTAAAAACGGGTGGGCGACACGCACACCTGGCCGGCGTTGCGGAACTTGTGCGGCACCAGCAGCTTGACGGCCATGTCGATGTCGGCGTCGTCACAGACGATCACCGGGGCGTGACCGCCCAGCTCCATGGTGCTGCGCTTCATGAGGCCAGCCGCCTTGGCTGCCAGCATCTTGCCCACGCCTACCGAGCCGGTGAAAGTGATCTTGCGCACGATGGGGCTGTTGATCAAATGCTCCGACACTTCAGCCGGCACGCCCCACACGATATTGAGCACGCCCGGGGGCAGGCCGGCGTCATGGAACAACTGGGCCAGGGCAACCACCGCGCTGGGCGCTTCCTCGGGACCCTTGAGGATCATGGTGCAGCCCGCGCCGACGGCGGCGGAGATCTTGCGAATCGCCTGGTTGAAGGGGAAGTTCCAGGGCGAGAAGGCCGCGCACACGCCCACCGGCTCACGCAGCACCAATTGGCGCACGCCGTCCACGCGGGCCGGGATCACGCGCCCGTAGATGCGGCGGCATTCCTCGGCGTGCCACTCGGCATGCTCGGCGCAGAAGTTCACTTCTGCGACGCCTTCGGCCAGGGGCTTGCCCATGTCCAGGGTGATGCCGCGGCCGATGTCGTTGGCGCGCTCGCGGGCCAGTTCGGCCACTTTACGCAGTACCTTGGCGCGCTCCAGCGGCGAGGTCTTCTTCCAGCTCTCGAAGGCGCGCGCGGCGGCAGCCAGCGCGCGGTCCAGGTCTTCGCGGGTGGCGTGCGGCAGCTTGCCGATCACCTCGCCGGTGGCGGGGTTGTACACGTCCTGCTCGCGGCGGCCTTCGGCGCCGATGAACTGACCGTCGATGTAGAGACTGAGTTTCGGGTACATGGTCGAAAAATTCCTATCGAGAGTGCGAAGAGAAAAAGCCCCGGACCGCGCCGATCAGGGCTTCGGGCTGGTCCTTGTGCGGTGAATGGCCGCAGGCGGCCAGCTCCAGCAACTGCGTCTGCGGCGCGCGCTGGGCGATGCCGCGGATCTGCGCTAGTGTGCCGTATTCGTCGTCCAGCCCCTGGACGGCCAGGAGCGGGCAGCGGATGGCCCCCAATTCGGCCTCGATATTCCAGGCGCGAAAAGGGGCGCTGAGCCAGGCCCGGTTCCAGCCCCAGAAGGCGGAATCGGGGTCGTCGTGGTAGCGGGTCAGGCGCTGGCGCAGGTCGGTTTCCATGTAGGCGCGTGCGGCCTGCTCGATGCTGGCCACGCTGATGTCCTCCACGAAGATGTGTGGGGCCATCACCACCGCACCCGCCACCTGCCCGGGAAAGCCGGCGGCATGCAGCAACGCGATCGAGCCGCCATCGCTGTGGCCAAACAGCCAGGGCGGCTCGGTGGTGGTGTCGATACCCAGGGCGCGCAGCAGCGCCGGCAGCACGTCCCGGGCCTGGTGGTGCATGAAGTCCAGCCCCCAGGTTTCCGTCGGCGCGCGTGGCGTGGAGCGGCCGTAGCCCGGGCGCGAATAGACCAGCCCGCGGCAGCCTAGCGCGTCGCATAGACGCTGTGGGAAGTCCCGCCACATCGCCACCGAGCCCAGGCCCTCGTGCAGGAACACCAGGAGCGGCGCTTCGCGGCGCTCGTGTGCCAACCACTGGTACTCGATACGCACCCGCCTGCCCGTGCCGCTTGGCAGACCGGGCAGGTCCAGGTCGATGAGATCCGCGGTCATGCGTGTCAGCGGCGGCCCGCTTCCAGCTCGCGCAGCTTGAAACGCTGGATCTTGCCGGTCGCGGTCTTGGGCAGCTCGGTCACGAACTCGATGAAGCGCGGGTACTTGTAGGGGGCCAGACGGTCCTTCACGAAGGCCTTGAGTTCGGCCTCGTCGGTCTGGCCGCCGGCCTTGAGCACCACGAAGGCCTTGGTCTTGGTCAGGCCGTCGGCGTCTTCCTTGCCGATCACAGCGGCCTCGAGCACCGCGGGGTGCTGCACCAGCGTGGCCTCGACCTCGAAGGGGCTGACGTAGATGCCACTGACCTTGAGCATGTCGTCGCTGCGGCCGCTGTAGGTGTAGCTGCCGTCCTCGTTGCGCACGTACTTGTCGCCGCTCTTGGTCCAGCCACCTTGGAAGGTCTCACGGGTCTTGGCGCGGTTGCCCCAGTACATCATCGCGGCGCTCGGGCCGTGGATATACAGATCGCCCGGCTCGCCATCGGGCACCGGTCCGCCGCCTTCGGCGCGCAGTTCGATCTCGTAGCCCGGCACCGGCCAGCCGGTGGTGCCATAGCGCACGCGCTCGGGCCGGTTGGACAGGAAGATGTGCAGCATCTCGGTGGAGCCGATGCCGTCCACGATGTCCACACCGAAGTGGCGCTTGAAGCGCTCGCCCAGTTCAGCGGGCAGGGCCTCGCCGGCCGACGACGCCATGCGCAGGGCCACCGTCTCGCGCGCGGGCAGTTGCGGGTGGGCCAGCATGCCGGCAAAGCCGGTGGGCGCGCCATAGAAGATCGTGGGTTTCACGCCCCCCACCTCGCCGCGCCAGCGCTTGAAGGTGGCTTCGGGGGTGGGGCGCTCGCCCATGAGGATGGTGGTGGCGCCCACGCTCATGGGGAAGGTGAGCCCGTTGCCCAGGCCATAGGCGAAAAAGAGCTTGGCCGCGGAGAAGCACACATCGGCCTCGCGCAGCCCCAGGACCGCCTTGCCATAGAGTTCGGCCGTCCAGTAGGGGTTGGCGTGCGAGTGCACCGTGCCTTTGGGGCGGCCGGTGGAGCCCGAGGAATACAGCCAGAAGCCCGGGTCGTCGCCCTGAGTGGCGGCCGGCTTGGGCAGCGCGGAGTGGCCCTGCAAGAAGGTCTCGAAGTCCACTTCGTTGGGGTGCAGCGGCGCCACGGGGCGCGAGACGATGATGCGCCCCACCTCGTGCTCCGCCCGCGTCAGGGCGGCGGTGAGCGTGGGCAGCAGCGCGCCCGACACCAGCACCGCCTGCGCGCGCGAGTGCTCCAGCATGTAGGCGTAGTCGTCGGCGGTGAGCAAGGTGTTGACCGCCACTGGCACCAGACCCGCGTACATCGCGCCCAGAAAACTCACCGGCCAGTCGTTGCCGTCCTGCATCAGCAGCAGCACGCGTTCCTCGCGCCGGATGCCCTGCGAACGCAGGCCCGCGGCCAGGCGCTGCACGCGCTCTTGCAACTGCCCGTAGGTGAGGGTGCCGGTGTCGTCGATGAAGGCGGCCTTGCTGGCGCGCCCCTCGTTGATCGCGAGCAGGTGCTGCGCGAAGTTGAAGCGCTCCGGCGGCGGAGCGACGGTGGGGGTCTCGTTCATGCGTGTCTCCTCGTAGTGCGGGACGCGTCGATCGCGCGTCCTCTTGGAAAAAGTGAAGGGCCTTCAGCCCGTGAACTGAATCTGCCCCTGCGGCAGCAGGTACAGCACCAGCGCGCGCCCCTGGCGCACGGTGGGCCGGTGGGCGCTGCCCGGGGGGCACACCAGCCAGCCGGCGGGGCGGCCGTCGAAGGTGGCGTCGCCCTCGATCGGCATGATCAGGTCGATCTCGCCATTCGGGTGCACATGGTGCGGGCCAGCCACGTCCTGCATGTCCACCACGTCCACCGAAAAGCCCTGCAGGTCGTCGGCGGGCTTGAAGATGCGGCCATAGCGCAGGCCGCCGCCTTCGCGGTTGCACAGCCATCCGTCTCGCGCGCCGGCCACGCAGCTGGCCTTGAGCGCCGCGTAGGTGGCGCTGGTCGGGCCGTGGGTCTCGTTCAGCCAGGCGTCGAGCGTGGCGTCCAGGGGGCGTCCCGCGATCTGCGCGGTCAGCTCGGCGATCTGGGCCTTGAAGGTGTCCGGGGTGGGCTGTGTCATGGGCGTCCTGGTGGCTTTTTGGCGATTTCCTGACGATTCAGGCTTGCGGTTTCGATCAAGTTGCAATATCGTGCGTGCATGAACTCTACGGCTGGTTTTCAGGCATGTCAAGCACTATAGTGCCATTCGAGGCGTCACCCCCCGATGCGGCGGACGCACCCTCCAAGCATCCTTTCCTGCTGGGGTTGGGCGAGCGGGTGCGCGCGCTGCGGGCGCGGCGCGGGATGACGCGCAAGGCCTTGTCGGTGGCCGCCGACGTGTCCGAGCGCCACCTGGCCAACCTGGAATACGGGGTGGGCAACGCCTCGGTGCTGGTCCTGCTGCAGGTGGCGCAGGCCCTGCAGTGCTCCTTGGCGGAACTTCTGGGCGATGTGACCACCCGCTCACCTGAGTGGCTGATGCTGCGCGAGATGCTCGAGAACCGGGACGAGGCCACGTTGCGCCGGGTGCGCGAGTCGGTCACCCAGTTGCTGGGTGCGGGACCGGGCGCCGGCGACGGGGCCGTGACGCGCAGCCCCCGCATCGCCCTGGTGGGCCTGCGCGGCGCAGGCAAGTCCACGCTGGGCCGCATGCTGGCCGAAGACCTGGGCTTTCCCTTCGTGGAGCTCAGTCGCGAGATCGAGAAATTCGCCGGCTGCTCCATCAACGAGATCCAGGCCCTGTATGGCCAGAACGCCTACCGCCGCTACGAGCGCCGCGCCCTGGAAGAGGCCATCCAGATCTACCCCGAGGCGGTGCTCGCCACCCCCGGCGGCCTGGTGTCCGATGCCGCTACCTTCAACTTGATGCTGGCCCACTGCACGACTGTCTGGCTGCAGGCCAGCCCGGAGGACCATATGGGCCGCGTGGCCGCCCAGGGTGACTTGCGCCCCATGGCCGGCAACAAGGAGGCCATGCAGGACCTCAAGGACATCCTGGCCAGCCGGGCGGCCTTCTATTCCAAGGCCGAAATGCAGCTGGACACCAGCGCCGCGCCCCTGGGCCCGACCTTCGAGGCCCTGCGTCGGCAGGTTCGTACCGCGCTCAGCCTGCCGATTTAAAAAAACATGCATAAAAGTGCTTGACATGGTCACGGAACACGCATTACAGTGCGTGTCAGTTCGATGACCCAGCCGCAAATAGGAGACAACACATGAGCCAAGACCTGCGCGTGGACTACCAGACCCACCCGAGCCAGTACCGCCACTGGAAACTGAGCTTCAACGGCCCGGTGGCCACCCTCTCGGCCGACTTTGATGAGAACGGCGGCCTGCGCCCCGGCTACAAGCTCAAGCTCAATAGCTACGACCTGGGCGTCGACATCGAACTGAACGACGCGATCAACCGCATCCGCTTCGAGCACCCCGAGGTGCGTACCGTGGTCGTGACCAGTGCCAAAGAGAAGGTGTTCTGCTCCGGCGCCAACATCTTCATGCTGGGCGTCTCGAGCCACGCCTGGAAAGTGAACTTCTGCAAGTTCACCAACGAGACCCGCAACGGCCTGGAAGACAGCTCCAAGCACAGCGGCCTGAAGTTCCTGGCCGCGGTCAACGGCGCCTGCGCCGGCGGCGGCTACGAGCTGGCCCTGGCCTGCGACGAGATCCTCCTGGTGGATGACCGCTCCAGTGCGGTGAGCCTGCCCGAGGTGCCGCTGCTGGGTGTGTTGCCCGGTACCGGTGGCCTCACCCGCGTGACCGACAAGAAGAAAGTGCGTCACGACCTGGCCGATCTGTTTTGCACCAGCGTGGAAGGTGTGCGGGGCCAGAAGGCCAAGGACTGGCGCCTGGTGGATCACATCGCCAAGCCCGCGCAATTTGCCGCCGCCGTGCAGGCGCGCGCGCTCGAACTGGCCGCTGGCAGTGACCGCCCGGCCAATGGCAAGGGCGTGACCCTCACCCCGCTGCAGCGCGAGATCGCCGGCGACACCCTGCGCTATCCGAACGTGGTCGTCCAGATCGACCGCGCCAAGCGCACCGCCACCTTTACCGTCAAGGCGCCCACCGGTGCGCAGCCCGCCGACATCGCCGGCATCGAGGCCGCCGGTGCCAACTGGTACCCGCTGCAGATGGCGCGCGAACTGGAAGACGCCATCCTGAACATGCGGACCAATGAGCTCGACATCGGCACTTGGCTGATCAAGACCTCCGGTGACTCCGCAGCGGTCCTGGCCATGGACGCCGTGCT
>JACCDJ010201035.1_pt1 | contig 11583 bp, 7 predicted proteins | sample 7444481 | NCBI WGS metagenome assembly JACCDJ01 (sample SAMN15323435, study PRJNA562643) | freshwater metagenome | isolation source: river surface water | place: USA:Blue River Watershed | collected 2017-08-15 | reverse complement strand
TACAGCAAACAACTACAACGATCTAGCGACGATCGATGATGGTAGCTGTACTTTCGATGCAGTGGGTTGTATCGATCCGATGGCGTGTAATTTTGATCCTATTGCTGTTTTAGATGATGGAACATGTGTTTATCCATTATCTCCATTTGTGGATTGTAACGGAGTTTGCTTCAATGACGGAGACCAGGATGGAGTGTGTTTAGAAGAGGATTGTGATGATTCCAATCCAGCGGTGAATCAAAATGTTGTAGAATCTTGCAATGGATTGGATGATAATTGTGATAGTAACATCGATGAAGGATTTGAAGTGTTTGATTATTATGTTGATTTGGATCATGATGGTTTTGGTGATGCATTTGTGTTGACAACTTGTGAAGACTTGACTTCTGAGTACAGTGTGTTAGGCGGTGATTGCAATGATGCTGAAGCCGAAATAAATCCTGGTGCATCAGAGATTTGCAATGGTCAGGATGATAATTGTGACAATAACATTGATGAGGGATTTGGCACATTTGTATTTTATCCTGATATGGATGGTGACGGATTTGGAGATGATAATGGTGTACAAAGTGGTTGTCAAATTCCTTTTGGATTTGTTTTGATTGCGGGCGATTGTGATGACAATAATGCTGCCGTATTCTCAGGAGCAACGGAGATTTGCGATGGTACTGATAATGATTGCGATGGACAATTGGATGAAGGATTGTCTTCGGGTTCGGTAACGGCCACCAATATCAATACAGAGGCTTATCCGATTTGTTTGCAGGGAGTGAATTTGGTGGAAGCCAATTTGAATAACGGAATAGATAGTCCAATTACCAGCGGTGCAGGATTGGATTTGTGGTATAAGTTAACAGCCGAGACCAATGTGTTGCGTGTGAGCCTATCAGCTGCTACAGGAACCAACGCTTTAGAGCTTTATCGTGATTATGGTACTTGTTTGGTGTTGTTGGATACAGAGTTTGAGACCGGAGTTTCTAATCAAATCATGTACAATGATGAGTTGGAAGTGGGCGGTGAGTACTATATTGCATGTAGAGCAATGAATGGACCCTCCAATGTATATTCGAAATTATGCTTTAATCACTTTGGCGCTAGTACATGTGATCATTCTTTGAGCAACAATACAGGAATCTATTCAGGAGTATGTTCTAGTTTCAAGGTGGAGTATAGAGGAAATGCTACTAATTATTTGGTCAATGTAAATACGGCTAATCAGCAAGGTATGCCACTTGATATCATGCCATGGAGTTATGTAACGCCCACTTCTTCTCAAGTGATTTCTAGATTATCTAGTATTTTACCTCCGAATTATTCGACAGCCCCAATAGTGTATGGAGTGGATGTGGATGTCTTATATGCTTTACCAGATGCTGCCGGGAACATGGAGTCATTCTTGGCAAGAGGAGGTAATCCTTGTGAGATTACTTTGAATGTTGAGAATCCAATTTCATTGAGAGCAGCTGATCGTTGTCCAACGCTGAAGTCAATTACCTCAACGGTGTCTATAGATAGACAAGTTTGTGGTGCTATTCGTTATGATTGGAAATTCATTAAATACCAACCGACGCAGGATGCAGAAGTTATCGTAGAAGGTCCGGCTAACACTACGATGCTGTCTTTATCTTCCGTCCCCGGTATGTCGAACAATAGCCTTTACAAAGTGTATGTTCGCCCCGTATTTAACAATGAAATTTATGGCGATTGGGGTCCTGCACAATGTTTGAAAACTACCAGCTCTGGTATGATCATCAATGGAAGTCAGGAAGGAGCAATGGTAGCCATTACGGATGGTGTGCATTATTCTTTGTTCCCTAATCCTAGCTTGAGTGATCAAATCATTATTCAAAGCACAAGAAACTTTGAGAGTTCTGTAGAGGTAATGGTATTTGATTTGTTAGGAAACAAAGTTTCTGTGACTACAACTGCAATCGAAGGTTCCAATTCAATGCGTATTGAGAGTTCTAAACACTTGGCTAAAGGTGTTTATTTGGTGCGGATCAATTGTAATGGAGAGCAGGAAACGTTGCGATGGATTCGTCAATAGAATGAAATGAATTGTGAAAAAAGGAGCTCAAGTTGGGCTCCTTTTTTTTGTGCTCAATGTCATTCTCCTTTCCCTTTTGTAGTGTGGTGGTTCTTGTAGCGGATAGTAAATAGTTTTGCCAATGTTGCCATGAATGTTTGATTATAGTTAAAAATGATATTGTTATTTTAATTATAGATAATAACAATTAGTCTTGTTCGGTTACTTTTGTCTCAAAACAATTAAAAATATGAATACAAGAAAGCTTTTTACGCTGTTGGGCATCACCATTAGCGCATTGATGCAGGCACAGCATAACATGGGAGGGGATCCAAGTCAGTGTCCATTCCAAGGTGGAAATAATGTAAAATTAAGTCAGCAAGGAAAGCAGAATCAAGACTGGTGGCCTAACCGCCTGGACATTGGCGTATTGAGACAGCATTCGTCATTATCCAATCCTATGGATATTGAATTTAATTATCAAAAGGCATTTAGCAGCCTTGATTATCAGGCATTGAAGAATGATATAAAAAATGTACTCACCACATCGCAAGATTGGTGGCCGGCGGATTTTGGTAATTATGGGCCTCTTTTCGTAAGAATGGCATGGCACAGTGCAGGAACCTACAGAACAGCTGATGGCAGAGGAGGCACTAGATCAGGTATGGAACGTTTTGCTCCACAAAACAGTTGGCCAGACAACACCAATTTAGATAAAGCAAGAAGATTGCTTTGGCCAATAAAACAGAAGTATGGGAATAAAATTTCATGGGCGGATTTGATGATTTTAGCAGGTAATGTGTCATTGGAAACAATGGGATTCCCCACTTTTGGTTTTGGTGGCGGAAGAGAAGATGTTTTTGAACCTGAGCAGAATGTGTATTGGGGTTCGGAGAAAAGTTGGCTAGCGGATGAAAGATATAGCGAAGGTAGGAAATTGGAGCAACCGTTGGCTGCCGTACAGATGGGTTTGATATATGTCAATCCAGAGGGACCCAATGGAAATCCTGATCCATTGGCTGCTGCCAAAGACATAAGAGAAACTTTTGGAAGAATGGGTATGAATGATGAGGAGACAGTAGCACTCATTGCGGGAGGACATTCTTTTGGTAAAACGCATGGAGCGGGAAGTGCCACTCATGTTGGCCCAGAGCCTGAGGCAGCGCCCATAGAGCAGCAAGGGATGGGATGGAGCAGCGATTTTAACAGCGGTAAGGGCAAAGATGCCATTACTTCTGGATTGGAGGTCACTTGGACCACTACCCCTACTCAGTGGGGCCACAGTTATTTCAATATTTTGTTTAATAATGAATGGGAACTTACCACCAGTCCTGCAGGGGCCAAGCAATGGAAAGCAAAAAATCCCAATTTATTGGTTCCTGATGCTTTCGATCCGAATAAAAAAATATCTCCTGCCATGCTTACTACAGATTTGTCGATGCGTTACGACCCCATTTATGAGAAAATTTCGCGGAAGTTCATGGAGAATCCTGAGGCATTTACTGAAGCATTTGCAAGAGCTTGGTTTAAACTTACTCATCGAGACATGGGACCAAAATCAACTTATCTTGGTCCAGAGGTGCCGAAAGAAGAGTTGATTTGGCAAGATCCTATTCCCGTTTTAAATCACCCTGTGATAGATGAGTTGGATATTGCACAATTGAAACAGGACATTCTTCAATCCGGATTGAGTATCTCTGAATTGGTGTCCACCGCATGGGCCTCGGCTTCTACTTATCGTCATTCTGACAGACGTGGCGGAGCGAATGGAGCTCGCATTCGCTTGTCGCCCCAAAAAGATTGGGAGGTCAACCATCCTCAGCAATTGCAAAGAGTTTTAAAGGTTTTAGAAGACATTCAAAACAAATTCAATCAAAAGGCCTCTAAAGGAAAAAAGGTTTCTATGGCTGATCTTATTGTTTTAGGAGGTAATGCAGCAGTGGAATTAGCGGCTAAAAACGCGGGATTTTCTGTAAAAGTTCCTTTTACCCCAGGTAGAATGGATGCCACACAGGCGCAAACTGATGTGCAGTCATTTTCAGTTCTTGAGCCACAAGCGGATGGTTTTAGAAATTATCTAAAGACCAGTTATACTCTATCCACAGAGGCATTATTAGTGGATAAGGCTCAGCTATTGACATTGACGGCTCCAGAAATGACCGTTTTAGTGGGAGGTATGAGATCTTTGAATGCTAACTTCAATGGCGCGCAGTATGGTGTGTTAAGTGATAAAAAGGATCAATTGACCAATGATTTCTTCGTGCAACTTTTGAGCATGGATACGGAGTGGAAACCCAGCAATAAGAATAATGAGGTTTTTGAGGGATTCGATCGTAAAACAGGGAAAGTCCGATTTACGGCTACACGAGCTGATTTGATTTTCGGTTCGCATTCAGAGTTACGCGCAATTTCGGAGGTATATGCCAGTGGCGATGCAAAAGAAAAGTTTGTGAAGGATTTTGTAAGAGCATGGGATAAAGTGATGAATTTAGATCGCTTTGATGTTAAAAAGTAAAATTCACTATTTTCTAATTAAAAGGCGGCCTCCATTTCGAGGCCGTTTTTTTTCTGGTAAAGTGTAATGGAAATTCCTTTGCTATAGACTATCAAGCAAGAACGTCTGAACTGAATATGGTGAGAAAAGATAGTTACTCTTGATATCCCTTTCCTTTGAAAATAGAATCCATAAATTTTTCGATTCTGCTTGTTCGGGTAGAAGATTGCTTGGCTTGTGCAAAAAACAATAAGTACCCTCTTTGTCGACCAGGTGTGAGGGCATAAAAGGCGGATTTGAAGGAAGGGTCTTCTGTAAATTTTTCTTTCAATTCCTCAGGTATTGGATATTGATCCATGCTTTTTTTCACTACTTGCTTCCCTGAGCGTTCCACCTCTATTGCTTCTAAAATGTAGCGCTTGATGGCTTTTTCTTTTTTCAAAACATCCCTAACATCAGTGAAGCGAAGTTGTTTACCAGATTGAGAGTTCTCACCTGGACTTACCAACCAATTCTTATCATCATTTAGCAATGCGCCTTTGAAAAAGTTGAATGCAAAATATTCCTTGAATGCTCCAAGGATTAAGATATTTTTCTTTTCAAAAGTGTAACAAGGATGTTGCCATTTGAAATCTTCGATCAGCCCACACTCCAATGCAATTCTGCGCATTTCGTGTAAACCTTCATTCCAAACAAGGGCTCTGCAAGCGGCGGTTTGGTATAAATGACAACGGCCGCAACCTTCTTGCAAAAAGATATCTACTTTTGGATTCAATATCGACATGTAAGAGTGTTAAATACTAGATGGTCATGATATCTTTATCCTTAGCTGCCAATACCTCTTCCACTTTTTTGTTGTAGCGATCTGTCAATTCTTGCACTTTCGTCTCTCCTGTTTTGGCTTCATCCTCTGGCAAGCCATCTTTTTGGGCTTGTTTGATAAAGTCTAGCGCTTCTTTTCTTCCATTGCGGATGGATACTTTGGCATGTTCTCCTTCCGCATGCGCTCTCTTGGAAAGGTCTTTTCTCCTTTCCTCCGTCAGCATGGGGACGGAGATAATGATCAAATCGCCATTGTTCTGGGGATTCAATCCCAAATTGGCTTCCATTATAGCTCTAGAGATGCCTTCTAACATGTGTTTTTCCCAGGCCTGCACGGTAATCGTCCGAGCATCGGGTGTACTTACATTGGCTACGTTTTTGAGCGGTGTCATCGACCCGTAATAATCCACCTTCACGCTGTCTAACATCGCAGGACTGGCTTTTCCTGCTCGTATTTTATTCAATTCAAATTCTAAGTGGTCAATGGCTTTTTCCATTGCGGCGGTGGCTTCTTCGAGCGCCATGCTTACTTCGTCTGACATATTCTTTTTGTATTAAAAGTCAACCAATGTTCCTACGTTTTCCCCATGAATCAGTTTTTTCAGATTTCCTTTTTTGTTCATGTCGAAAACAATGATAGGGAGCTTATTTTCATTACAAAGGGTAAAGGCCGTCATGTCCATTACATTCAGCCCTTTTTCATATACTTCCGTAAATGATACTTTTTCGTATTTCGTAGCAGTAGGATCTTTTTCTGGGTCGGCTGTGTAGATGCCATCTACGCGGGTTCCTTTTAAGATAACATCCGCCTCAATCTCGATGGCTCTCAACGAAGCAGCGGTATCTGTGGTGAAGAAGGGATTTCCTGTTCCGGCTCCAAAAATCACTACCCGGCCAACTTGTAAATGTTTTACTGCTTTTCTTCGGATAAATGGCTCTGCAATTTGTTTCATTTCGATGGCCGATTGCAATCGGGTAGGCACCTCTAAACTTTCTAATGCACTTTGCAAGGCCATCGAGTTGATCATGGTGGCCAACATGCCCATATAATCACCTTGCGTTCTTTCCATCCCTCCTTGCTCGGCTTGAACGCCTCTGAAAATATTTCCTCCTCCGATGACAATGGCAATTTCTACTCCTTCATTGAAAATCTCCTTGATTTCTTGTGCATAGAGCATCAAACGATCATTGTCTATTCCAAATTGTTTGTCGCCCATGAGCGATTCACCACTTAATTTCAATAAAATGCGGGAGTATTTCATAGGGCAAATATAAGCATCAGCCTTCAGCCTCGCGACAGAATTGGCAATATTGCGCATCCTGTTTGTGAACGTAGCGATCTTGGGCGAGCATCATTTCGCATTGGTGAATCAACCATTCTTTGAATTGATCCATGAATCCACTGGATAGGAAGGACTTGGGGTTTTGTAAAAACTCGGGAGTTCCTTTTACGGCGGCCAATGGGAATAGTCCGATGCTCATTTTTTCTAATGGTATATGGAGATGAACGTGGGAAAGCCATGCATACATCAGGATCTGAATGAGCTTGCCTTTTTTCTCGGTGAATAAACTCTCTTCATCAATGGGGTCCAGTGTTAGATCTTTTTCTTTTACTTGACCTGTTTTGTAATCAAGAATGTAAATAATTCCGCCTGATTGATGTACCCTGTCTATGTTTCCTTTGAAGACCAATGGAGTGCCATCTTGCAGATGAACAGTGGTATGTACATTTTGCTCGGTGTAAAGGATGGTAGCAGGTTGATTTTCTTGGATCAATTGTAAGTCATAATCCAAAACCTTTTCAATCATTTTTTTGGCGGCCTCAAGGGCCAATAAATTGTATCCCTCAATGGGCATTTCATCATCTCCTTCCCGCAATGTTTCCGCCAATTTGACCTCGCATTCGGCGCGCCAAATTTGGATATCTTGAGCGGTAAGCGGAGTTCCTATCTTTGGGCGGTGCCAATTCTCTAGTACCTTGTGCACCAATGATCCGATGGTAGCGCTGTCCAGTTGTTCCTCCATTTCATTGATTTCACCCAAGCCAATAATGTAGCGGTAATAGAAATCCAATGGGCATTGCAAAAATTTGTTGATGGCCGAGGGGCTGATTCCACTCGCAAATTTGGAGGTGAGTTGTGACATGGAAAGTTCATTGGCCAGCACAAACTCGCTGATGTTAAATTCTTCTGCCTTAGGTGCACTGATTTGGAAGGCCTTCCATTCTATTTGAGCATTGAGTTTTGGCCATTCCCACAATAGTTGCTGAAGGTATCTGGAGCGTTCTACTGACCGGAAATCGGAGGTGGTAGCCGGAATGTAAAATTGAATTTCTTCTGCTCGTTGCAGGAGTCGATACAAATTATATGCATAGCTCGCATCACGATCTTTAGGCAATGGCATACCAAAAGCAGTTCGCAAGTCAAATGGAATCAGCGATTGATAGGGTTGGTTGCCTGGCATCACATCTTCTGTGGCTTGCACGAAAATGACGCGTTTAAAATCCAAAGCTCTTGTTTCTATCATACCCATGATCTGTAATCCCTGCAATGGCTCGCCTTCAAAGGTGATTTGTTCCTTTCCAATCAAATGTTGAAATAAAATTTCCAAGGAAGCCAGCTGATTCAATTGCGGCATGGTGGTGAGCCAATGGGCAATGGATTGTAACTTCTCCTTCAATTGAAATGCGCTTTCTACAGTGATCTCGTCACTTGAATCGTGAAGGGCAATGCTTTCTAAGAGCCGCGTCATCTGAGCCAAAGCCGATGGTGCATCCATAGATTCTACATTCAGGTATTCCATGAATTGGCCGATGGATTGTAATTGCGGCTCGGAGGAGAGTTCCTTCAATTTAGAAAATTGAAAATAGGTAAGCCTTTTTTTAATCAAGCTTTCTTGCAAGGGGCCGCGCCATGATTCTGTGATAAATCGGATAGCGGGTTGATCGATGAACTGATTAAAATCCCTGAAGTAAATTCTCTTTTGTTTCTGCGTACTGATGATGAATTCCCAATACGCATTGCATAATTGATAGACTGCCGTATTTCGAATGGGCCATCCCATGGCTACATTGATGGCCTCAGGAACATTCAATTGCGAAAGCAGGGGTTGTAATAAATTACCATCGGTCATGATGATAGCGGTATTGCTTCTTTCCTCCGCATTGATCTTTTGGATGCTCTCGGCAATCTGGATGGTATTGCCATAGGCGGTTTGGGCATAGAACGAGGTGATTTGTCTTTTCCCTGCTGAAAGGCATGAGTGGGTGTTGATGCTTTTTCGTTGTGATAAATCGCGGAAAAAGTTGCCGGCCTCGTGTTGGTCATTTTGAAAATAGTAGTTGTCAACGTCCCAAATGAATTCAAGAGGATGGGACAGTGCTACGCGGTCCATAATTTTCTCCTCTGCGGGGGTGAGAGAGGATAAACCTACGGCATAAGTTTTAGAATGAGGAACTTGGATATCGATTTTTTTTTCTGCCAATCGTCGCGTGAGTTGAGCATAATTCCATTGTTGTGTGAGATCACCATGTTTTTGAAAGGCATGATAGAGCTTACCAAATTGTTCCCAGAATACCAGGAATTTTTCTTGGATTTCAGATAAAGTTTCTCCCTGTAAACTCCATTGCTCAATGCCTTTGATGTCTTTGATGTTTTGGAAGATTTGAGCCGCCGATACCAAACTTTGATCGATGTCATTGAAGTCATTCATGGCTTGTGGAGCCCATTTCATGAACATTTGAAAATCTTCTTTCTGATCAATTTCTTTTGCGTACACCTCAAATAATAGTAGGGTAGATTCAAACGTCCCGATGTTCTTTTTTCCACTGAGCATTTTAAACCAATCGGGTAGGATGTAAATGCTAGGTGGCAGTATTGGTTTTCCGTACAGTTGAGCAAGATGTTTTTTCAAGAACAGTCCGGCTCGCTTACCAGGAACCACGACCGCAATGTCATTGAGTTGATAACGATCTTTGTTTTCGTTGTAAATGGTTTGGGCAACTTCCCATAAAAATGCTCGCATAACGCACAATATACTCGCATTCCTATCATCTTTGTGGCATGGTTGATAATTTCCCTGTGTTTTTAAAAAACCAAAATGATCAGAATTATTATTGCATCCTGAGCGAATCTCACTTTTGGGAGTGGCAGCGCATCGGAACCAAAGGAATGTTGTTGGAAATTCACGCCCATACTTTACCCGATCGTTGGGTAATCCAAGATTTACTTCAAAACACATCTGGAAATATTTGCCCCTCGGATGAGACAGAGTGGCAACGGGTGATCCAAAGCTCGTGAACATCATTTTGTTGAAGAACACCTTCTCTTCGATTTCATCACCCTCAAATAAAATTCATCTTTGTAGTATGTTAGTTTGGCAGCAGAACGCTTCGTTAAAATCCTTCAATACTTTTGGGATGGAGGTGAAGGCAGATTGGTTGGTGTTGATTCAAGATTCATCCGATTTGCATGAATTGATTCGTGATGAGCGTTGGCAAAAGATGCCTCGACTTATTTTGGGGGGAGGGAGCAATGTTTTATTCACTCAAGATTTTGTAGGAGTGGTGGCGATACTGCAGACCAAGGGTATAGCAGTGTTGGAGGAAAATGATGAAGAGGTTTTAGTGGAGGTAGAATCAGGAGAAATATGGCATGAATGGGTGATGCATTGCATAGAAAAAGGTTGGGGGGGATTGGAGAATTTGAGTTTGATTCCGGGAAGCGTAGGTGCTTCGCCGATGCAAAATATCGGTGCGTATGGAGTGGAAATCAAAGATGTTTTTGTATCGCTCAAAGCCATGCATGTTGTCACCGGTGTCGAGTGTGTTTTTACGCATGAACAATGTGCATTTGGCTATCGAGAGAGTGTATTTAAGCGAGCAGAAAAGGATCGATGGATCATCAAGAGTGTTGTTTTTAAATTGTCGAAAAACCCCATTTTAAAAATGGAGTATGGGGATATTCAAAAGCGATTGGCAGAGAGAAATATTGTCCACCCGGGTATTGCCGATATCAGTGAGGCGGTATGTACTATTCGACAATCAAAGTTGCCCGATCCCAAGGTCTTAGGCAATGCAGGAAGTTTTTTTAAAAATCCAGTGATTCAAAAGGATTTGTATCAAAATTTATTGGCTCAGTATCCCACCATGCCACATTATCCTGTCAACGCTGAATATGTGAAGGTACCTGCGGGATGGCTCATAGAACAGGCCGGTTGGAAAGGGAAAAAATGGGAGACCTGCGCGGTGCATGATCGGCAAGCTTTAGTCTTGGTCAATCACGCCCATGCGAAGGGAAATGAAATTTGGGATTTATCCTCTGCCATTGTTGCCGATATTCTGGAGAAATTTCAAATTGAATTGGAGCGTGAAGTCAACGTATATTGACTAGAAATTAGCGCAAGGAACAATTTTGCGCTTGGTTTTTATTTTGACTGCCAAATTGTACGCCATGGTGATTTCATGTGATCCTCCGCTGTTGCTTACATTCAATGAGGACAGGGTGATATCATAGCTATATCCAAAACTGAAAGGTCCGCTTTGAACGCCCACTAATAAGGCCAGAGCGTCTCGATTGGGCAATTGATATCCATTCGATTTTACAGGTAATCCTCTGTACCAAACACCTAAAACGATGGGCTTGAATTCGTAATAGCACCCAATGTCTAATTGATCATATTTTCCTTGACTGAGATAATTAGCGGCCACCAAAACATGATGGTCTAATTTCTTCAAGGAGTAGCCTTTGATTCTGAAGCGCTTTCCGCCGTGAAAAGCATATCTTACGGGCAAATAAGACACCTGCGATTCGTACAAAGACTCATCAGGCGTATTCAAATGCATTGCCGAGAATCCCGCCCAAAATTCGGGTCCATAAATCAATCCGCCCGCACCGGCATCAAAATAAACTACCGATTGCCCTGGGTATGTTTCCAATGAAATGGGCGCGTTGTTCCTGATCAATTGATCGTAGAAAGTCAAGTTATTAAAATTGACAGAACGAGTACCCATCGAAAATTGAATAGCAGGACGGATATATAGATTTTTTTTCAATCTAGTTTCATAGGCATACTGAAAACCGAATTGAGATCTTGAAAGCCCTCCGGCCCCGGCTATATCTCTTTGAAATATCAATCCGAATCCGCTTTTGAGTTCATTAGAGTAGGTATCAAAAGTAGCTACATAGGAGGAGAAAGCTTTGGGAATTCCAGACCATTGATTACGGTATTGAGTGGCAAATCG
>JACCDJ010650718.1_pt1 | contig 11586 bp, 8 predicted proteins | sample 7444481 | NCBI WGS metagenome assembly JACCDJ01 (sample SAMN15323435, study PRJNA562643) | freshwater metagenome | isolation source: river surface water | place: USA:Blue River Watershed | collected 2017-08-15 | reverse complement strand
GTAATACGCATGGAATTCCTGAGCCTCCTCATCGGTCATCCCGGAGATGCTTTTCCTTTCAGCCATGAGTACGCTCCTTCAAATTAGCTTTGCAGCCATTGGTGCGTAAAGCCCCGCAACCCCGGGCATCCGCGGCGAACTGCCACGACATTCTTTTCATGCGACGCTGCGAGCTCACGCTGGCTCACCAACGCGCATCGCATCACGCGCTTGCGCAACTCTCTGCACAGACACACTGTCTTCACCCGCACGTCGTGCATCGCGCTCGGCGCGGTCTCGCAGACGTTTGGCCACTGAAATCTGCACCAGCACAGGCTCGGCGGCGACCATGTCGTTCAATAGATCGCGCGCATCCTCGTCCCATGCGGTGTTTTGATCGCTCTTTGCGAGCGTTGCATCCACCTTGTCCATGTCGGTGCCCAGTGGCAGGATGTGGAACAGCGCATCAAACAGGCAGTTGCAGAATTCCTGAATCAGATAAGTGGCACCCGCATAGCCCATGAAGGGTGTGCCGGTATGGCGGCGAATGATCGCGCCCGGAAATGAAGCAGGAATAAAGGCCGGCTTCATCGGCGAAGATCCACCGGATTCGGCCAGGTACATGCGCTCGTTGTAGCTGCCGTACATGATCAGCGGTGGTTTTTCACGCACCAACTGACGCACGGTTTCGTTATCGGTTTTTTCACCCGGCTTGCGCGCGACGGCAAAATTGCACGGCAGGCCCATTTCGTCTTCAAGGAAATGCCGCAGGCCGCGTGTATAGGTTTCATTGGCTACGACAGCAAATGTCGCGGTACCAAAAAAGTCTTGCGTGACGGAGCGCCACAGATCCCAGACTGGCTTGATGGTGGTGTGTTTTTCGCGCTCGATGAAAGGCTCGGGATCGAGATTGAGCAATTCACCCAGCTTGCGTAAAAACTTGGTGGTGCTGTGCAGACCAATCGGTGCCTGCAAATACGGACGATCCAGCGCTTCGCACAAGAGACGACCGAACTCGCGATACATGCAGATATTGACATCGGCTTCGACGAGTCGCGATACATCCGCGAGGTGACTGCCGAGCGGGAACACCATATTGACTTCAGCACCGATGCCCTGCACCAGACGGCGAATCTCGGCCAGATCGCTGGGCATGTTGAAGGTGCCGTAGCTGGGGCCGATAATATTGACGCGCGGTTTTTCATCCGGTGCGCGCTCGGCGAATGGCTTGCGCGCCGGCACATGGCGCATGCCGTATTCATTCCAGAGCCAGAGCATCGCGCGATTCGCGCACTGCCACTGGTCTTCATCAATCGTGCGCGGCAAGAAGCGCAGGATGTTGGTGCCTTCGGGTGTCACACCGCCACCGATCATCTCGGCGATAGAGCCTGTCACCACGACTGCGGGCAAATCCGGATCCAGCGTTGCATGCGCACGCTTCATTGAACCTTCAGTGCCCTCGCGTCCGAGTTGTTCTTCCGCCAGACCCGTGACCACGATAGGCAACTCATGCGGTGGCAAGGCATCGCTGTAATGCAGAACGGACGTCACCGGCAGGTTTTCGCAACCAACCGGGCCGTCGATGATGACTTGGAGTCCCTTGATGGCGGTGAACACATACACCGCGCCCCAGTAACCGCCTGCTCTGTCGTGGTCGATGACGTACATCAGATCATCTCCTCGGCTTTGCGCTTCTTCGCAGCCTTTTCCAGGCGGCGACGCGTTTCGGTACGGAACTCGGGGCGGTCTTGTGGCTTGCCTTCCCAGACACCGGCGCTGTCGCCCATGCCGGTGCCACCGAAGAAGGATTTCATGTCATCCATGCGGGCTTTGTTGCCAATCGCTGCGTTCACCACCGCAGCGAGTGAGCCTGCACCAGCCGGTCCCATCAGAGGACGTGCGGATATCAGGTTGGTGAAATACAGACCCGGGATGGACATTTCTTTCGCGGCCTGCACGACCGGCGTGGTGCCAATCGCGAGATCCGGTTTGAATTCATGTACGGCGGCGATGTCTTGTTCCAGCGATGCGCGATATTGCACATGCACGCCGCGCGCATTGAGCCATTCCAGATCGGCTGCGCTATGGATAGTTTTCGGACAGGCCGTGCCGACATAACGCAAAACCGCGCCACTCTCGACCAAGAGACGTGCGACGAGCAGCTCGGAGCCTTCATAGCCTGACAGCGTGATGCGACCTTTGACCGGCTTGGCGGCGAGTGCCGCGCGCACCGCAGGCAGCATGCGATTTTTTGCTGCATCAATTTGTGCCTGACCGATGTTGCAGCTATTGCCTATCGCTTGCAGCCAGGCTTCGGTACCGTCATGACCGACCGGTGCGGAGCCAATCACTTGACGACCAGCGGCTTCGAATTCGCGCACGCTGGCGGTATAGAAAGGATGAATCGCGGCGACCGCAGCGCAATCGAATGCGGCATACAGTTCGCGCCATTCGCGCGTGGGCACTACAGGACCCGCGGCCAGACCCATGGGCTCAAGCATCATGCCGATGGTGACGGGATCCGCCGGGAACATTTCACCAATCAGTGTGATGGTGGGTTTGTCGCTTTTGCCATTGCGAGGCGCTGCGACCGGACCGGCGCCGGCTTCATTGCGCGCATAACGCAACATGGCACCGGCGAGTACGTCTTTGGCTTCGGCGTGCGTCGGCACACCAAATCCCGGCACGTCGATGCCGATGATGCGCACACCATTGATTTCTTTGGGCAGGATCTGCAGTGGCACACCACTGGCTGTTGGTACACACAGATTGATGATGACGATGGCGTCATACAAATCCGGATTGGCTTCTTTATGGACCGCGTCGCGAATGTCTTCGAACAGCTTGCCTGTCACGAGCGATTCCGAATCAAACGGCACATAGCCCACGCTTCGGCGTGCACCATAAAAATGGGAGGTGAACGTCAGTCCATACACACAGCAAGCCGAGCCCGACAAGATGGTTGCAGTGCGACGCATGCGCAAGCCGACGCGCAATGAACCAAAAGCCGGGCACATGCTCTGCGGCTGATCATGCGGGCCTTTGGGGTAATCCTGCGCGTACTGATCCAGTGTCTCGCTCTTGCCAGCAGCGCGCGCAGCTGCATTGAGCTGATCTTTGCCGGAGTGGCAGCCAAGGCCGTCGGCCTTGAGGGCCTCAGGGTTGGCAACAATCGGAATCACAGGATGGCTCATGGCGCGTGTCCTCAGACTTCGTCGTACACAACTTCAAGGGTTTTCTTGATGGTCTCGCTCTTGCCTACCATGTCAGCAACCGTGGCGGGCTCAAGCACGACATCACGACCGGTGTGTTCCGCCGAGAACAGACCGAGCAACTCGTCTTGCGACATGGGCTTGGGTCGTACGGGCGGCGCATCGGCGACGTTTTGTGCGAGTTCGGCAAACAACGCGCCCCACTGACTTTCGGGACGGCCGATAATTTCGTAGCTGGCACTCTTGCGGCGAATATCTTCATTCGCAGGAATGGCGGAGAGCACGGGAATACCCGCATGCTGTGCGAAGGCTTGCGCTTCGCCGGTGCCATCGTCTTTGTTGATCACCATGCCAGCCACGCCGACATTGCCACCGAGCTTGCGGAAATATTCCACTGCCGAGCAGACGTTATTGGCCACATACAGCGACTGCAAATCATTACTGCCAACGACGATCACCTTCTGGCACATATCGCGCGCGATAGGCAGACCAAAACCGCCGCAGACCACGTCGCCGAGGAAGTCGAGCAGGACGTAATCAAAGCCCCACTCATGGAAGCCCAGTTTTTCCAGCAGCTCGAAACCGTGAATGATGCCGCGACCACCGCAACCGCGACCGACTTCAGGTCCGCCGAGTTCCATCGCATACACACCATCACGCTTGAAGCAGACATCGCCAATCGAGACGGGCTCGCCGGCGAGTTTTTTCTTCGATGAAGTTTCAATGATGGTCGGGCAGGCTTTGCCACCGAACAGCAATGACGTGGTATCACTTTTCGGATCGCAGCCAATCAGCAACACCTTCTTGCCCTGCTGCGCCATCATGTAAGACAGATTGGCGAGCGTGAAGCTCTTGCCAATGCCGCCCTTGCCGTAGATGGCAATGATCTGAGTTTCTTTGGTAACTTCGCCGGTCGGCGCCGGATCTGGATCGATCGCAGCCTCCGCGCGCAGACGCTCTTTCTGCATGAAGTGCACAGGTGCGGCCTGGTGGTCTTGTGGCTTGCTCATTTCGGGCTTCTCCAGTCGAGGATCATCTTCAGGCAGGTGGAATCGCTGAATGCGGTGCGATAGGCCGCATCCGCGTTATCGGGGGTACTGCGGTGGGTAATCAAATCATCAAGCGACAAGCGTCCGGATTCCGCGAGATCGCGTACGGCGAGCAGCTCAGGCGGTTTCCATTGCGCAGCGACGCGAATTCTTGCTTCGCGCAGAAAGGCCGGTGCGAACGAGAATGAGAGCGGCTCATCATAAAAACCAGCAAGCACGATTTCGCAGCCTGATGCGCCGCGCGCAATCAGTGAATCGAGTACTTTGGGGTCGCCACTGACGTCGCAAATGCTGCGGTAGTTGGATGTCTTGTCATCGGCGGGATCAATCACGTCATAGCCTTGCGCGCCAGTGCGACGCGCGGGATTGGTTTCCCACACAATGGGCTTGCCGCCGGCAATGACCGCGAGTCGCGCAATCATGCGACCCAATACACCGTGACCAATAATGAGTTCAGGTCGCGCTGCGCCCGGCGATGCATACGCGTGATAGGCAGTGGCGGCCAGTGCAAGCAAAGTACCACGCTCGCCCAGACCTTCGGAGATACGCAAGGCACGCAACGCAGGAATGACTACACGCGATGCGGCACCACCAAACAGCCCGCGCACTTCACCAAAGCAGGCTGCACCCGGCACAAACACCATTTCGCCGACTTCATATTTCGTGCTGCGTCCGGCCTGCGCGACGCGACCGACTGATTCATAACCCGGTACGAGTGGATAACCCATGCCAGGAAAGGTCGGCATGCGACCAGACCACAGAAGCTTTTCCGTGCCCGTGGAAATACCGCTCCAACAAATATCGACGACCAGATCGTTGTCGGTGGGCTCGACGAGCGCGAGCTCGCGTACCTGCAACTGATGCGGTTGCTCGACGACGACGGCGTGCGCGTTCATCCTCTGCCTCCTGGGCAGCAGCCTTGCGCTGTCATGTCTCGTTGCAGGCTATTCATGGAAAACCCGGCGTTGTTTTAGGTGGGCGACGGACTTATTAGGGAGCGTCTCGTTTGCTGCCCCGGGAAGGCAGAGCCTTCGCGGGTATTGTGTCATTCTATGCTGACGCTTTAAAGTGTCAAGTATTATTTACATATAGGGGCTCAGGCGGCCCGGGCGGTCAGTAGCCTGACCTGAAGCGGTATCCGTGTTGGCAAAAGACGGACGTTGTCAAAACCGGAATAGCGAAGCAGTGCTGTCAGCTGTTCTGCGGTGCGGGCCTGGCCGCGACCCATGGCCAGCAGATAAAAGCCGAAGTAGGCATCGCCCATGGCCTCGGCGCCGGGCGTGCCCGACATAGGCTCTGCCAGCACCAGGGTGCCGCCGGTGGGCAGTGCGCGTCGAATGGCTTTGAGAATAGTCACCGCGCGCTCATCGTCATGGTCGTGAATGATGCGCACCAACGAGACAATGTCAGCGCCGGTAGGCAAAGCCTCTGCAAGGAAATTACCCCCTACAGCCTGAGCACGATCGGTAATCCCGGCGTTCTGAAAACGCGCACGGGCATTGGCTGCCACAGGCGGCAAGTCAAACAGGGTCAGTTTCAGGTGCGGCGCGCGCTCGGCAACGCTGACCAGAAAGCGCCCCTCGCCACCACCCACATCCAGCAAATGACGGTGCGGCGCAAATGAGAAGGCATCGAGAATTTCGGCGGCCACCAAAGGCTGGGAAGCCGACATCAACGCAGAATAATTGGCGACTTTTTCCGGCGCGATTTCGGCCGCATGCGCCTTGGCTTCGTCCGCGGTGTAGGGGTAATACTCAGAGAGTGAGGGACGCACATGCCCACGCAGGAGCGCGACCGGATCCGTCAGATCGGCGTACAGCGTAGCGTGGTGCCGAACCATGGCGATCACCGCTTCGTTATCAACCAGCGGCGCGCCCAGCATGCCGAGACCGTAGCGCTGCTCGCCGGCGGGCGTGAGTCCGCGCTTCTCGACCAGACGCAGCGACTGTGCCGCCACCAGCAAACGCTCGGCAGCCTCGATTGACATATCGAACTGGCGTGCCAGCGAACTGATGCTTTGCGGGCCCTGCGCTAGCTTTTTAAACAGGTCAAGCTGCACGCAAGCGGCGAGCACCTGGGAATACACAAAACCGGCCACCAGATCGAACACTTCCCGCGCATGACGATGGGCGATCGGGCGCGTGAGAAGAAATCCGGAGGCGAAACGATGAAATGCAGGATTGGCGAGCAGCCGGTCACGCCAGCCGAGCAGCCAGTCTGACCATGAGAGGACGGCTGTCGTCATCGCTAGGCCGAGAGGCGAGTGACGGTTGGCACCAGCTTGCGGGTGAGCTCAACCGGCACCAGCCTGCGGGATTCCTGACGCACCAGGGTACGCAGCTGCGCCGAACCGCGGCAGCTGGGAATGGAAGCACTGGCATAGCTGATCAGCTGATCGAAATACTGAATTGCACCTGACAGGCCCAGCTCTGCTGCCGAGCTAGGACGACCCAGTGCGGCATCTTGCCCGCCCGGTTTGCCCAGCTGCTCGGGGTCCAGCGCCACATCGCGAATATCGTCAGCGACCTGATACGCCTCGCCCAGCCATTCGCCGAGCGCGCGCCAGGGTTCAAATGCGGCACCCGCAGCCTGCGCGCCGGCGACGGTGGCCGCCACAAACAAGGCGCCGGTCTTGGCGCGCTGGTAGGCGGTGAGCGCCACACGCGGCTCGCACTCCCAAGCCTGACCCGCGACAATGCCCGAGGGCGCAGCAACGCCGGCCGCCAACGTACTTAACAAGGGTCCCATGCGGTCGGGCTTTTGCGATGCGGCAAGCGCAAGACTTTGAAATGCGGTCACGATCAGCGCATCGCCGGCCAGTACGGCCAGTCGTTCACCATAGGCACCAAACACGGAAGGACGGCCGCGGCGCGTGGTCGCATTGTCGAAACAGGGCAAATCATCATGCACGAGCGAAGCGCAATGCATCAGCTCAATCGCCGCGCCGGCAGCCGCGGCCAGGCCGATATCGTCTGCGCCACAAGCCTGAGCAACCGCCAGAGTCAGGTGCGGGCGAATCCGCGCACCGCCCGGAAATACCGAATGGCGAATGGCGGCAGCCAGACGCGGCGGCCCTTCCGGCGCCTCCTGGGCTGCAATAGCCAACTCAAGTGCCGCTTCAATACGCTCGGAATTGTCCATACTGTCTCCTGAACGACCTGTCTGGCCGTAGTTGGATGTAAGGTATGCCTGTCAGTTCTTTGTGTCAAGTTTAATTGACAAATTGCTTCTCCTGTATGAGTAAGGCCGAGCGCTTGTGCCTGACCAAGTCCGCGCATCGGGCGGCATTTGGATCGCAGGTTCGCTTGTCGGCCCTCAAGGAGCCGCTTTCCCCCTGCCCTATGGTCTGGTTTGCCCATCGCAGCCGTCATTCGTCACGCCGGCGATGCGCGCACCACCAGGGACAACAAAGGGGGAGTTCATCATGAGATTTTTGGGCCAACGCGGCATCCTTGCGGTGCTGCTTGCGGGGTTGTCATTGCTGAGCGGCTGCGGCGGCGGTGATGGCGGCGGCACCGGTCAGAGCGGCACATCGGCGTCGCCCCAGCAAACGGGCACGGGTACCCAAGCGGTCACGGCGGCCTGCCCGGGCAGTGGCACCGAGTGCACCGGCGCGACGATTTTGCGCACGGATCAGGGCATTGGGGTTACCGACTTCGGCGTGCAGGTGTATGGGACATCGACCAATGACTTGCTCACGCCCAACCCGGCACCCCAGCAGGCTTACGGACTCAGGCCCGCCACCGGAGGTCAGGCCGATCTGCGTGTCAGCAAAGCGGCCGATGGCCGACTGGCAGCCGTCACCCTGCTGCTGTCGAATCTGGGTTTGTCCTGGGATGGCAAAACCGAACGCCCGCAAATCATCGAAACCTTTGAAACGCGTCAGGGACGCGTGCAACTCGACACCAACGGACTGGCCGTCCTTCAGCCGCTACCCGCCGCCACGGATCTGAGTTTTTTCGACTTCGGCAGACGAGGCGCTAACGGTACACAGACCAATTACGCCAACAATATTTATTTCCCGCGTACCGAAGCCGTGCGCTGCCCAAGCAACTATCCGGGCTGCCCGAGTGTTGAAACTCAGGGTCTGAAAGCACAGCTGGGGGACTGGCGCAGCGGCGGCAGCACGCCTGATAGCGCACAAGTGACGCGACTCCATGAAGACGGTGCAACACAAGCAGGCTACGGCGTGGATGCCAATGGCCAGCTGGTTCTGCTGCCTTGGGCGGACGGCGTGGGCGTGCCTTATCCGGGATTCAAGGGTTACCGAGATTTCCTCCACTGGTCCTACGCGCATGTCAATCTGGGCGCGTGGATCACCCAAGACACTGTTGGAATAATCGAATGGGGTGGCAACAACGAGCACAACAAGATGCGGCGCGGTCTGATGGCCTTCGGTCAGGTGACGCCAGCGGCACAAGTGCCCACCAGCGGTGTGGCCCGTTACCGCGGCCGGATCTATGGCTGGTTCAGCTATCTGCAGGCACAGGATTCACATCCGCTTTTTGGCGAGGTAGAAGCAACGGTCGACTTTGACAATCGCACGGTCGTGCTCACCTTCAGCGGCACGCGTATCGATGAGGGACAGATGGATCCCTTGCCGCTCGCACTCACGGCAAGCACGACCTTGAGTAGCGGACAACTCGCCAATTATTTTTTCGGCAGCGCAAGCAACACGACGCTCAGCGGCGGTATCGGTGGGCGTTTATTCGGTCCGGTGAGTACCGGCGGCAGCGGCACGGGGCCAGCGGAATTAGGCGGGAATTTTCAGCTGCAAAGCGCCAATCAGGGACCTGCTGCGATTGGTGGATTCTTGTTGCGCAAGATTTAATGCGCACTTTATGGTGAGATGATTGAACGAGGACAACGCAATGCCAGAGACCACGCAGGCAAGTCTCTGGCAGCGTGTAGCGTACAAAAGATCCCGACTATCTCTGCAAAACCTCTTGCATCACGCCCGCAAGCAAAGCGACGCACTGCGCCGGACTTTCTTCATGGGCGAGATGTCCCAGCATAGGCCATAGCACCTGTTGCGACCGAGGCAAGCGGCGCGCGATCTGCGCCGCTTGTATTGCCGGCACAGTCGTATCGTTCTCTGCCGCCACCATCCAAACCGGTAACGAGAGTCGCGGCAATTCACGCTCGAGAGGTTCCAGATCCCAGTGCGCCATCATGGCCAGCGCGGCAGACACATGGCCGGGACTGCGCACCAGTCGTGCATACAAATCCATACCCACGTCATCAAGCAATGAACCCGTGCTGCGAACAAGCTTCTGAACAATCGCAGGATCAGTCGCCTGCCATGCGAAGAAGCGTGATGCCATCGAACCCGCCGCAAGCAAACGTGCCACCGGTGAAAAAAACTGCCCAGCCAAGCCGCCAAAGGCAATGAACGCCCCATTCAGACTGACCAAGGCGGCAGGTGAAATCGACTGATCAAGGATCATGCGCGCCGCCACGGCAGCACCGGCTGAGTGCCCGGCGATGACGGTCGGCGAAATTTTCAGTTCATGCAGTAATGCTGCAACATTGCGCGCCATGCCTGCTAAAGATTGCTCTGCATTCGGTGGCATCGTCGTGAATGCGTGACCGGGCAAATCCATCACGACCACGCTGTGGTGCTCGGCAAGACGTGGTGCGACATCGCGCCATGAGTGCGAAGATGAGCCCGTGCCATGCAGCAGCACAATCACGGGCGCATCGCCCGGCGCGGGACCGAACTGCTGCACATGCCAATGCAGGCCTGCCGCTTTTACAAAACGGCTCGCACTGCGATTGGGCCAATCGCGCCCGTCCATCTCCCATTGCAAACGATCGCTCAAACTAACGAACTCCGTCCTGCGTGGCTGCGCGGACGGCCATGGATACCGCCGCTGCACCGGCATGCGGCAAGGGGATGTAACGTGCGCGCATGGCGCCAGCCAGTTGCGCAGCTTCCTGTTGCGGTTTGGGTGAGGTGTCAATGAACAGCAAAGGCACTTGCAAGGCTGAGAGCTGACGTGCTGCCTGCGTTGCTTCGGCTTGCGCGCGCTCGCGACCACCGGTGCCGTCACGCGCCACATTGGCACGACCATCGGTGAGCAGAACAATCACCGGCGACTGTCCGCGACGGCGCAGACCTTCAGCAACATGGGCTGCGGTATCAATCGCGGTGGCCAGTGGTGTGCCGCCACCACCCGGCAGTCCTGACAAGCTGCGCTTGGCGCGCACGAGCGAACGCGTTGGCGGTAACAGTAATTCAGCGACCTTGCCGCGAAACGCAATCAACGCAACCTGATCGCGTCTGACATAACAATCGGCCAGCAATAATTCAACAGCGCCTTTCGCTTCGGCCAGCCTGTGCAAGGCCGACGAGCCGGAAGCATCGACGACAAACAAGGTGGTCGTTGCCGTTTTTTGTTTGATGCGTGCGACATGAAAATCATCCGAGCGGACTTGCACGCGTTGTTGTGCGTCTGTGCCCAGCGTCGCCTTGCGTAGCTTTTGCCAGGGCGCTGCCGCGCGCAAGGTGTCGATCAGATGCAGGCGACTGCCATGCGCGGGCTGCGCGCGACGTGATCCTGCAGGTCGTCCGCGTTGACCGCCTTTAACCGTTGCACCGGATTTGCCGCTGCTGGCACGCTGCTGCAAACTGCCCGCCAACAACTGAGACAACAATCCCGCAGGAATCGCAGCCTTGGCGGCATCAAGCACGCGATCTTCCATGGGTTTGTTTTCACCGGGGTCGGGTGGTGGTGCATCGTGGTCTTGCTGATCATCATCCGCATCAGGCGGCGGTATGTCTTCCTGTTCCTGTTGCGCTTGTGCTTCCTCGGGCTCTTCCGGTTCCGGCGCAGGCGGCATGCGCGTCGCGCGTGGGGCTAGCACGAGGGTGGCTGCGATGCGCGCATCGTCATCGGTGGCATCCTCATTGCCATCCAGCGCTGCACTTGCACGTGCAACCGACAAGGCCATCAGGGATGCGCGCATGGAATCAACACCAAGCGCCAGCGCTGTCCCACACAAAACGCTCACCACTGGATCAGGCAGCTCGATGTCAGCAAGTCTTGCGCGCGCACCGATGATGTCCTCGAGACTGCCAGCGATCATTTGCTGCATGTCGGTCTCATTGACGCGACGCGGCGAGATGGCACGCAAATCGAGTTCAAAAGCGAGCCGATCGCGCAGCGCCGGCGACAGCGATTCTTCTTCCGATAAACCTTCATCCAGTGCTACCACCGCAAAGCAGGTCGCACGTCGTTCCGCAAGACCATCACGCTCAAGTACCACGGCACCTTCATCCATCACTTGCGTCAGTCTGGCTGCTGTCGATGTAGGCAAGCGCTCGGCCATGGCCAATATGAGGG
>JACCDJ010313645.1_pt1 | contig 11588 bp, 10 predicted proteins | sample 7444481 | NCBI WGS metagenome assembly JACCDJ01 (sample SAMN15323435, study PRJNA562643) | freshwater metagenome | isolation source: river surface water | place: USA:Blue River Watershed | collected 2017-08-15 | reverse complement strand
GATGACTATCAAAACAATAAAATTTACATAATCAGTCAAGAAAATTTGAAAAAGTTGATAGAAAGCTCGAAATTTGATGATTATAAAGCATTTTTCATCGATAATTACTAAGCTCTTATGCTAAGAAAAGACATTTTCGGGGGTTCTAGCCAGGTTGATCACGCAGACCGTCTCAACAAAATTGTAGCCGGAACAGAAATCAACGGTGACCTCACCTCAGATTCAAATATTCATCTCGAAGGCGAAGTAAATGGCAACGTTTCTTGTGCTGGTCGTGTCGTGATTGGTAGTTCAGGTAAAATCAATGGCAACCTCGTTTGTGTGCATGCAGAAATCGAAGGCGCCATGGAAGGCCAACTGATGGTTGAAAATTTGCTTGTCTTGCGTTCAACTGCCCGAATCAAAGGCGATATCCAAACCATGAAGTTGCACATCGAAGAAGGTGCATTTTTTGAAGGTGCTTGTGTCATGCGTGCAGGAGTAAGCGCTCCAAAGCTTGATTCAGAGCCTGCTTTCGACGAATAATCTTGGCTTCTTCCTCCAATCCTTATCTCCGATTAAGCGCGGCAGCAATTCAAATGGCAGCCGTTATCGGTGGTTTTTCTTGGTTGGGTTACTTTCTTGATTCCAAATATCACACCGCTAACTCACTCTGGACGATTATCCTCGGTTTACTCGGCGTTGCACTGGGCTTATATCTTGTGATTAAAGAGGTACTTGCCATTTCAAAAGAAAAATAACTTGAAAAAGCGTCTCACTTTTGTTTCTTATCTTTTGAGTATGCTGGCCATCCACGGTGCGTTTGCTATTCTAGCCTTGCTCGAGATATTTAAAATCAGCTCAAGCCATTTGTTGTTAGCTCAACTCAGTTCGATCTTCATCATTTTGGTTTCGGCAGCTATTCTTTTTTTGAAAAACACAGGTGACCAAAGCGCATTTACTTTTCGCTTGTTGATCCTCATGACCACCCAAATGTTGGGCTATTTATCGATTCTTTTGGCTTTTATTTATACCAATCAGGCCTCCCAATTTGTATTTTACATGTTGGGTTTGGCATTATCGGTTTTAGTGATTCAAACGAGTTACTTAGTGCGTAGGCTCAAATGAGTTCAGAAACTTATAAAAGAGCGTGGCTAAATCCTCGAATTCAGCAAAACTTAGTGCCTCATATTTGTCATGGACGTCGTGATAATTTTTATTAGGCCCCATGGTATATACAAAAAATGCGGGCACGCCTTTTTCAGTAAAGAAATAATGGTCTGAATTGGCAGCTGGGCCCCTCGACTTCACTTGTGGTAAAAAATTCCCTTTTTGATTGAGCTCCACCAACTTTTCAAATTCAGGTTTAAATAGCGTGGCATTCACCACTGTTATCCCTTCTTCACCGCTTCCCATTATATCGGTATTGAGTAAAAAGCGAATATCCTTAAGCGGGATAATTGGATGAGCTACGAAATACGCAGAGCCTAATAAACCAGCTTCTTCACCACTGAAGGCAATAAATACATAATTAAAATTCGGATTGCGCTCTTTGGCTAGTTGTTGAGCGAGGTAAAGGAGCATCCCAACGCCAGAAGCGTTGTCATTTGCCCCCGGAAAATAAGTGTTTTGACCCATCATTCCCAAATGATCATAGTGGGCAGTGAGTACAATATAGGGTTTGTTTTTGGCTTTTTGAGCAGCTGGCAAATAGGCGAGCACATTCGAACATTTATAAGCTGAATGGAAAACACTTTCCAAGTGAATATTGGCCGAGCTAGGTTGTGAAACAAACTTATCTGCTTTAGCAATAAATGCTGGGTAGGGGAGCACCGTCTGACTCACAGACCACGTGAGTTTATTTGTTGTGATTTCAAGGACGGCCGCAAATTGTTGCAATTCTTTAAGGCGTGCTTGTAGTACTTTATTGGTATCGCCACCAAAACCCGAGGTTTTTACCACCAACATGCGATCCTTCGGACAGGGTCTAAAGGCATTTACATTGCGATACAGCGACTTTATATTGCAATAGACCAAAGTATATTGCTGTGGCGCTTGAATGCCCGCAGAAGCAGGATCAACCAAGTAGTCAATGCCAGGTTGCAAGGTGTCATTGCCTAGAATGAACTGACACGCCCCTGGAAAGGACTGAACGGGAAAGCTAAAATTTTGTAAATAATTGTTGCGCTTAAGCGGTTGCAAGCCAATTTTTTGAAATTCTTGCGCAATAAATGCTGCAGCCTTTTCGCTGCCTTGATTGACATAGCCGCGTCCAGCAAAGGGCGGCGAACAAAGTGTGGAAATAGCTTCCTGATAAGGATACGTTTGGGTAAACCCAAAACTAATTAAGCCACAAAAGAGAAGGCTAAGCCCCAGCCGCATGACGTCTGCAAATCTTGTAAAGGAAATCTTCAACAATCTCTGACTCGGTGTCCCAGTTAAAAGATTGAGACAATTCGGCAAGCATATTGCGTGCTGCATCCATGTTGGCCAATTGATCGAGTTGCTTTACAGAGCTAGAGAAATCATCAGAAGAACCATCAAAAAGCTCGTTGATGAATTGTAATTTTTCGTTGAGCGTAAAGGCGCCCGCCAAGGTTTCTAATGGGAAAATACTGCGGTTGTCTCTGATATTTGCCTCCATTTCAGCCATCCAAATAGGTTGATCAGCTGAAAATTGAGGTTCATAATTGGTTTGTGGAACTTCAATAGGTGTTTCTTCGATGAAAGATTCAGGTTCTACATTTTGTGCTTCTTCGTCCTCTTCGAGAATATCCGAATTATTAAATTCAGTGGCTTCAACAAGTTCTTCGCTTAATGAAGACTCATCTTGGTCAAGGAAAGACCCTTCTTCTTCCTCATCTTCATCTTCCTCTGAGGATTCATTTTCAAAACTTGATGCTATTACTGATTCCTCAGTTCCCTCATCAAAAGAATCATTTTCAAAATTTGATTCTTTTTCCGTTTCTATTACATCTTCCAAGATTTCATTTTTGAAACCTAATTCTTCCTCAACTTCCTCTTCAAGCGGATAGCTTACTTTTTCTTCATCAATGATTGGATCTTCATTGGCAAAAGTCACTTCAAACTCAGGTTCTGAGCCAAGATCAATAGCCCCAAATAAATCAATAGGAGTTTCGATTTCAGGCTGTCTGATACTTGCAGAAACTACAGGTGCAGAAACACCTAGCACATTAGTTTCGTAAATTTTGTAGCGCATAATAACCATGCGCTCGTAAAGTTCTTTTGCGTCTTCAACAAGCAATTCCATATCTTCCGGACTTAATTGACCAGATTCGAGTTTTTCAAGGCCAGATTCGAGGTGGCCAAGGATAGTTTTGATCATTAGAGAAGGACTTTTTTCAGACATTGCTTATAACTTATTAATTTCGTGCAATCGGGAACCCAATTGAACCTGAACCAAAATTAGAAAACATTTCATAATCTGATTCACTGACACTATGTTTTTAGAGCAATTTAGCAAAGATAAAGGGCAACTTGGTTCAATTGAAGTCATTTGTGGTTCAATGTTTTCAGGCAAGACCGAAGAACTTTTTCGAAGATTGCGTCGTGCACAATTTGCAAATCAGGCCATTTTATTAGTCAAGCCAAGTATCGATGAGCGCTATGCTAGTGAAGAAGTCGTGAGTCATGTGGGGCAAAGTTGGGCAGCCTTGCGTTGTCAGCAAGCACAAGAAATTTTGGCGTTGTGGAAGGGTGAACAAATCGTTGCCATTGATGAAGCCCAGTTTTTCGATCAGCAAATCGTTGCGGTTTGTAATGAATTGGCCAATAAGGGTGCGCGTGTCATCATTGCAGGACTAGACATGGACTACTTGGGGCAACCCTTCGGCCCTATCCCACAGTTAATGGCTATTGCAGAATATGTTAGTAAAGTACATGCGGTTTGCGTTGATTGCGGCAATTTGGCCCACTTCTCTTACCGAACGGTGGCTCAAACCGAACAAGTTTTGGTAGGTGCCGTAGAAAAGTACAAACCTTTGTGCCGTTCTTGTTACCAACAAAAAAACTCATGAAACTAGCCCTCTCCAGTCTTGCATTCCAAAAAATAATAGAGGCCGCTAGCGAAGGGAAACGGGCTCAGGAGCTTATTGTTCATGAAGTAGTTTACGACACCCGAAAAATAACCAGAACAGCTGGCGTTGTATTCTTTGCTTTACAGGGCCCAAAACAAAATGGACATGCCTTTGTCCAACAAGCCTACGAACTGGGCATTAAACAATTTGTTGTCGAAGAGCTACCCGTAAAAATGAATGCCGATGCGAGCTATTATTTAGTGGCAGATACCTTGGCAGCTTTACAAAAACTTGCCATTTACAGACGTAGCCAATTAAAGTATCCGGTGGTAGTTATTGCTGGTTCTATCGGAAAAACAACCGTCAAAGAATGGATCCATCATTTGTTAGCGGGTCAGCTGCATGTAGTTCGGAGCCCAAAAAGTTATAATTCACAGTTAGGTGTTGCGCTTTCAATTTTAGAATTACCGCTCGAAGCTGATCTTGCGCTCATTGAAGCGGCGGCAACCAAACCAGGTGAAATGTTGAAGTTGCAGGCCATGATACAGCCAAACTTTGGTCTTGTTACTAATTATCATCTGCGTGGCAATGAATTTAAAGACCTCGACCAATATAAAGCTGAACTTCAAAACCTATTGCATGTTTGCCAGTGGGTACTCACAGATGAAGTTCTTCAAGGAAGTCAAAACAAAGACTTCCTCGATTTAGAGCAATTCATTCCATTCAAAGATCCAGCAAGTGTCCAAAATGCCCGTTTAGCATTGGCATTTGCCCTCAAGTTTGCGTCTATTTCAGTCAAGAATATCACTTCACTTCCACGTCTAGCCTTGCGTCTCGAAACTTTTGAGGGCATTCAGCATGCAACCCTCATTCAAGATGCTTACACCCTAGACTCATTGGCATTTGAAGGTTCTTTGGCTTATTTAAAAACGTTGTCAGCGGGTAAAAAAACATTAGTGTGTTGTTATCTCAAACCCGAGCAGCTTTTTCAAAAAACAGCCATTGAAGCACTGATTCAAGCGTATGATATCGATCGCTATTTTATATGGGAAGAAATCCCTGAACAGTTACCTGATATTCAAAATCAGGTGGTACTGATCAAAGGGAATGAACTCAAAGCCACACAAAAATTACTCGAACATTGGTGCTTGAAAAAACACAGCACCAGTGTCACTTATGATTTGGCAGCACTCAAACACAACCTGAATCAATACCGTCAAATGCTCAAACCCGAGACGAAATTGCTCGTGATGGTCAAAGCACAGGCCTATGGCGCGGGTCATGGACAGTGGGTTTCAGAGTTGCTCAGAAGCGGTGCCAATTACTTAGGGGTAGCCTATGCCGACGAAGGTCAAGAACTCAGGGCGCAAGGCATACAGGCTCCCATTCTTGTCATGAATGCCGAGCCAGAGGCTTTTGATATGTGCATTAATGCCCAACTGGAGCCGGCAATTTACAGTCTCGCGCATTTGGATGTTTTTATTCGCCGATTGATTTCGCGTGGCATAGAAAGTTATCCAATACATATTAAACTCGATACTGGCATGCACAGGCTTGGTTTTCAAGCGCAGGATGTCTCGGTTTTAATTGAAACCTTATTAGCACAGCCCGAAGTGCAAGTCAAAAGTATTTACAGCCATATGGCTTGCGCCGATGAACCAAAAAATCCAATCAATGCGCAGCAAATTCAATTATTTGAGACGCTTAGTCAGCAAATCATGGCTGCACTACCGTATTCGGTTTTGCGCCATTTATTGAATTCCGAGGGTGCAGCTCATTTTCCAAGTGCCCAATTCGATATGGTTCGCCTCGGGATTGGCTTGTTTGGGATCAATCACGACCCGCAGTTTGCTCAGCAACTCAGACCCGTTTTGTCTTGGCGCAGCAGTATTTCCCAAATAAAAACACTAGAAGCAGGCGCTTGTGTCGGGTATGGCTGCAGCGAGCGTGTTGAAGCAAAGCAAAATATTGCCATTATTCCGGTTGGTTATGCAGACGGCTTCAAACGCAATCTTGGCGGAGGAAGAGGAGGCGTATTTATCAATGGAAAATTTTGCCCAACCATTGGCCGTGTTTGTATGGACATGATCATGGTTCGTGTCTCACCAGAGGTGACATTGACGGATGAAGTAGAAATTATCGGTAGCCATCAATCGCTGCTGAGCATTGCAGCTGCTGCAGATACAATTCCTTATGAAATACTTACAAGTATCTCACCTCGTGTTCAACGAATTTATACGAATGACTAATTTTACTTAAATTTAAAATTAAAAGATGAAAATTACCCTCTCCGTTTTATTTGTCCTGTTGAGCTTCATGACTTTCGCTCAACAACCCTCCAATGACCACGACACCACCAAATTTCTTATTGTCCGCAATAACGGTATCGAATATGTAGGTGAAATCATTTCCGACGACGGGCGTGAAATTTTGTTAAAAACCAAACAATTAGGCAATATTTATATTCCAAAATCGGATGTCAAAAGCATCACTAAAGTTGACATGGAAAATGACTACAAAGCCGGAGAATTCTTAGGGCAGGGTGTTTTTACTACGCGTTATCAGTTCACAACAAACGCTTTTCCAATTCAAAAAGGTGAGAATTATGCCATGGTCAACCTTTATGGTCCCGAGGTTCACTTATCTGTTGCACAAAACTTTAGCGTGGGTGTGATGGCCACCTGGATTGCCAGCCCAATTGCACTTGCTTTCAAATATACCATCCCGACACAAAATCCAAAATTAAATTTTGGCTTAGGGACCTTGCTTGGTTCATCTGGGTATTTTAATCAAGGAAAAGGTTACGGTGGTTTACATTGGGCCATGGCGACCTACGGCACCCGCAGAACCAATGCGACGTTTTCTTTGGGCTATGCGTATTTCAATTCAGGCTTTAATTTTATCAATGACTACACCTATTACACACCCGGAACCTATGCTGCGGTGCTACAACAAGGTGTTTACTCTTTTCCAATACCTGAAACAATCAATTACCAAAATGAAGTTGGCAATTTTAAATCACCAATAATTGGTATTTCTGGGATCACTGCTATTGGAAAAAAGGCCAGCTTTGTTTGGGATGCCATGATCATCACGGGTGCCACCCGAAAAGTATTTGACAATCAGCAAATTGATTACTACTACGATCCAAATACGGGTCAACCACTTTCTGTTGTTTATGGTGATCCATTTGCTGAGGTAAAGGCAACCAATGTGATTTTCATGCCAGGTATGCGCTTTCAAAAAGATCAAAACCGTGCGTTTCAGGTCACACTTGCAGGTATTATCGGAAAACGAGAAGTGAAAACCAATACCGAGACTTACACGAATAATTACTCTTTTCCAATTCCGATGCTGAGTTGGTTTTATAAGTTCTAAAAATGGAGAGCACGCAGGATCAACTCTTTCAGTTAATCAAGTCTAAGTTGGCTCCCGGAGATGCCTTAGGGCATGTCCTGAGCGAGACCCTGCACATCAGTATGGATGCCGCATATCGTCGTATGCGCAACGAAACTGCCCTCACAATTGATGAAATCAAAAGACTTTGTAAAAGTTTTGACATCTCTTTTGACGCACTCATTCAACAACAAAAAAGCAATGTCATTTTTAGGTATACGCCTCTAAACGCTTATGATTTTTCCCTTGAATCTTACCTTGAAGGTATTCTAGACGCTTTTGAAAAGCTCAAGCACCTCGAGGATCCAAAAATCATGCTGACCATCAACAACACGCACTTTTTTCAATTGTTGAATTTTCCGCAGTTAGTGCGTTTTAAGTTGTTTTTTTGGGCCAAGACGCATCTGCAAATCCCAGACTACAAAGACGTTTTATTTAAGCACGAAAAAACTACTGAAAGGGCATTCGATTTAGGGAAATCGATCCTTCAAGCTTACAATACCATTCATTCGGTAGAAATTTTTGACCCAGAACTCATGCGTGGGTATCTTCGACAAATTCTATATTACTATAAATCGAATCAGTTTGAAGATCCACAATACGCCTTGTTTCTCTGTGATCGCCTCTTAATGTTTTCGGCGCATTTACGTGAGCAAGCGGATCATGGCAAGAAGTTCATTTATGGCACCCAAGTACCGGCCACCGGTAATCGTTTTGAGATGTATTTCAACGAAACAATCAATGCTGACTCCGCCTTTTATTATGAAAGTAAAGACAAGCAAGGCTTGTTTTTAAGTCATAATATCATGAACTATTTGCAAACTACCGATGCCCAATATGTTCAGGATGCCAAGCAAGTCATTGATAAACAGTTGGCTAATTCTAGTCTTATCTCAGAAGTGAATGAAAAAGAACGCCGCAATTATTTTGCAGAGTTTGAGCGCACTATTGGTTTGTTTCGAAAAAAGATAGAAGCAGATTTAGAGTTTCATTCCTAGTTGCGAAAAATGCAACTCAACGCTGTTTAGCTACGCAATTCAGTTTTCCGCCTCGTATATTTTGCTCTTCCTTTGTGAGACCAAAATGTATACTATGAAAACAAAAAAATTACATTCAGCACTTTTATTGGTCGCCATTCTTTTTGGTTTGAACACCACTTGTTTGGCGCAACCTAATGCAACCATCGCTGTTGCAAACCCTAATGTCAATACCCTAACAATTAAACCCGAAGCGGCTGCAAAAATGATGCGCCTCGAATTGATCAAAATCAATAAATACAAGGTTTATGATGAGTTTGACATGAACGAGGTCATTAAAGCAAAAGAAGAGTACAAAACAGGCTGCTACGGCCAAAGTTGCCTCACTAAACTTGGTGAAGAACTAAAAGTAGACTACGTAATGTCTGGAAGCATCGATGGTCTTGGCAACAAAATTGTCGTGACCATTAAAATCATCGATGTTAAAAATCAAGCACTCTACAAGTCTTCAGTCAGAGAATTTGACAACCAAGAAGCTGAAATTCAGCGCATGATTGAAATCGTATTAGCTGATATGCACGGCCTTACCGTTGATAAAGTTATTACTGATCGTTTGGCCTTTAAAAACGAAATTATCACCTCAAACAATATCGGTAAAGTAAACAACTCAGGCCCTAGAATTGGTTTTGCTTACTTAACAGGATCTGTAAATGAGTTTGCAACGCGCGCCTCAAAATATGGCGGTTTGGGTATTCAGCCGTTTACATCTATGATTGGCTACCAAATTGAAGGCCAGTATGTAGGTACTGAAAATTTCTCAGCGCTTGTAGAAGGAATCATCAATGTTTCTGGCTTAGAACAAGGACAGTTTGTTCCCTCTATCTCTTTATTAAACGGATTTCGTTTCGGTAAGGCCAATTGGGAATTTGCTTTTGGTCCGCGTTTTGGCATCTCTTCTACTTCACAAGGATTTTTTGACGACCAGAATGTCTACTCAAATGATGGCCGTTATTTTTCTGAATCAGATTGGTATACTTATGCAAATACCCAAAACAGCAATAACCCAGGTGCAACTCCTCTTGATCCATACATGCCCGGAAATAACTACGCCTTCGAAAAAAACTTTGACAGAAGAGGTTCTAAGGCCTTGGCAACAACATTCTTGATTGCCTTCGGTAGAACTTTCCAAGCAGGTGCCCTGAATATTCCGGTGAACTTATTCTATAGCTCACAAAAAGGTGGTGGTTATGTAGGTGTTAATATGGGCTTTAATGTTCAAAAGAGCAAGCAGCCTATTAACAAAACCACCAGCCCAGGTCGTTATTATTAATATAAAAAATTCAAAATGTTTTCACACGCTTTTCATAAGTTGTGTTTGGTGATGGTGCTCTGCTTCCTTGGAAGTCAGAGCACTTTCGCACAAACGCCAAGTTCGACTCAAACGAGTTCCGATACAACCAAATATATTATTGTTAAAAATGATGGGAATGAATACGTTGGTTTGCTGTTAGCTGATGACGGCCGAGAAGTATTGATTCAAACGAAATCACTTGGGAAAATTTACATTCCAAAAAGTGAAATCAAATCAATTAGACCCGTAGATTACACGGAGGATGTTGCAAAAGGAGTGGTGAGCAGTGCAGGTGTTTTCACAACACGTTATCAGTTTACTACGAATTGCTTCCCCATAAAAAAAGGCGAAAATTATGCGATGATCAATCTCTTTGGCCCAGAGGTGCACTTTGCGGTACACAAAGATTTTTCAATTGGTGTGATGTCAACTTGGATTGGTTCACCTCTCGCCTTGGCCTTGAAATATACCAGAGGAACAGCCAATCCTAAAATCAATTATGGGGTAGGTACGTTACTTGGAACCTCTGGGTACTTAAACCAAGGAAAAGGTTACGGAGCTTTACATTGGGGAATGATCACTTATGGCGATCGTCGCAACAACGCCACGCTTTCTGTTGGTTATGGCTATATAAATGAAGGGTCAAATAGTTATTCGTATCCTGAGCCAGTTTTTGTCCCAGGTACCTATCCAAACCTGGGTTTTGGATCTTATCCCATTCAAGGTTATGAAGACGTCAGTTATTCGTTTAAGGCAAGAGCACCAATTATCGGCTTGGCAGGTCAATTAAAAGTAGGTAAAAGGGCAAGTTTGATTTATGATTGTATGTATATCATGGCAAAAACTTCAAACAAAAGTGCAGGTCAGACATTTGATTATAGTTGGGATGCTCAGGAAGTAACTGTCGGTGAATGGACAAAGAACCCTGGCAGAAAACAAAATGTACTCGTCATTATGCCAGGAATGCGCTTTCAGAAAAATGACAGTCGCGCCTTCCAAATCAGTTTAGCCGGAGTCATTGTACCAAATGAAATTTCTTTTCCGCTGCCAATGGCAAGTTGGTTCTTTAGATTTTGATGTTTTTTATGTCGCAGTCTCTGCGTAAATTTGTTTGCTAATGCTGAAGTTGTATCTTCAGTGAAACATCTAAAAAACGCCTCATGAGCGCCTTGCTCTTTCTGTTCATTTTTAAATCTTGGTGGCTTTCCGGGCTCTTTTTATTTGTGCTCCTGATTTTAATTTTGGTATTTATCAGGCGCCGCATCGAGTCAAACCGAAGAAATCAAGTAAGGCTAGAAGTAAAGATTGCCGAAAGGACTAAAGAGATCAGGCTGCAAAAGACCAAGATTGAAGAACAAAAAAGATTGCTTGAGGAGGAAAAAAATAAAGTACTCGAGCAGCAATCTTTACTACAAATAGAAAAAGATAAAACGGAACAATGGCTTCTCAATACGCTGCCTTCTCAGGTTGTGATTGAATTAAAGCGCAATGGAAAAGTAAAAGCCCAGGCCTTTAAACAGGTTTCTATCATGTTTACAGATGTCGTGGGCTTTACCCGAATCTCTGAGTCAATGGCCCCAAGTCGTATTGTCTCGAAATTGGATGTCCTCTTCCAAAAGTTCGATGAAATTATTCAGGCTAATAACCTAGAAAAAATCAAAACAATCGGTGATGCCTACATGTGTGCGGGTGGCGTTCCGGTTGAGAACTCAACTAACCCCATAGATGCTTGTTGTGCTGCGCTACAAATTCAGGCTTTTATGGACAAACTCAAATACGAAGCCATTGCCGACCACGAAGATTACTGGGAAATCAGACTCGGCATCAATACAGGGCCTGTTATTGCCG
>JACCDJ010157114.1_pt1 | contig 11590 bp, 9 predicted proteins | sample 7444481 | NCBI WGS metagenome assembly JACCDJ01 (sample SAMN15323435, study PRJNA562643) | freshwater metagenome | isolation source: river surface water | place: USA:Blue River Watershed | collected 2017-08-15 | reverse complement strand
TCGATAATCCTAGAATAGCATACATAGGTGTAGAGGAGGGCAACATCAATATTGAATCAGGAATTCGATTTGTTGTTGTCTTCCTCGACATCAATAAAGAAATTATTGATAAAAGACTTCTTGTTATTAATGGCGAAGATTTTTCACAATTAGGCGACAGTGGAAAAGATATTAGAGTTGCTATTATGGAAAGAATCTTGGAGTATACTAGCTGTATTTTTGTTAAGGAGTAGTAAATGGCCGTTGATGTTTTAATAGATCCAAGTTCAGGCCAAATCTACTGGAACGACCAAGTTGGTGTTGGAACACAAACAATTGCAATATCTGGTAATGCTACCAATGCAATTAATATTGTTGGATATTCTAACTTTTTTAGCCCTGGTGGTGGTGGTTTAGGAACAAATATTCTTGCTACTTTTAATGACTCTGCAACTTCTACATTTGTTCCTGGCACTAACGCTTATGATTTAGGTTCCACAGCTTTAAGGTGGAACTTTTATGGTACTGGTGGTAACTTTACAGGAGTCATTTCCACTTCGTCTTCAACACCATCTACATCAACGTCTACAGGAGCTTTAACTGTATCTGGCGGAATAGGAGTCGGTTTAACTTCTTATTTTGGTCAATCAGTTCTTATTCAAGGTTCTACTGCTTCTACCACGCCAAATGCTGGTGCTTTGATTGTGACTGGCGGAGTTGGAATCAGTGGTAGATTAAACGTTGGCCCAAGATCTCTAACTAGCAACCCTGCTGGTATTTTAGCTAGTTTTGCGTCAAGTAGTAGTGGTCCTGCCAGTGTTTATATACAAAATACAAGTACAGCATTTTATGCTAACTCCTCTTTGGTTTTAGTTAACGATGTCGATTCAGCAAGTGTTTCTTTATATAACACAAACAGTGATACACAGTCTCAAGAATTATTCATAAACAATAATGTTGGATCAGTAAGAATTGCCTCAGGTTCTGGTCAAACTATATCTATGTTACCTGGTGGCAGTAATGGATTAAAAGTTGAATCAACTGGAGTTTTAGTAGAACGTAATACAGTTTCTACAAGTACAACCACAGGCGCATTAAGAGTTACTGGTGGTGTTGGTGTTGGTTTAACATCCTTTTTTGGACAATCTGTAGTAATTCAAGGTGCTACAGGATCAGCTTCTACAACTACAGGTGCTTTAACTGTATCTGGAGGTGTTGGTATTGGTGGTAGTTTAAATGTATTTGGAGTTATTGATGCTTCAAATAATATTGAATTATTATCACAAAGAGAAGTTAGGTTTTTTAATTCTGCAAACACATTTTATACTGGCTTGAGAGCTGGTTCGTCTTCTGCAAATGTTACTTTTACATTACCTATCGCTGATGGAAGTGCTAATCAAGTTCTGTATACAAATGGTTCAGCTGGATTAGGCTGGACAACAGTAAGCAGTGCAGGTGCATCTGGACTGTTGTCTTTGAATGGTTTAACAGCCTCAACTCAGACATTTGCCACTGGAACTTCTGGAACTGATTTTAATATTTCTTCAGCAACATCAACTCATACATTTAACATTCCTTATGCTGGCGCTGCTTCAACTGGTTTAATAACAACTCAAGCTCAAACAATTGCTGGAGCTAAAACCTTCTCTGGTCAAACATCGATAACAGATGCTACAGCTACTACTTCGACAACAACAGGTGCTTTGATAATAACTGGAGGTGTAGGAATAGCTGGTTCAATATGGTCTGGACAGCATATTGTAACCAATACTACAACTTCATCTTCAACATCAACTGGAGCAATGTTAGTTTTTGGCGGACTTGGTGTAAGTGGTCAGATAAATGCCGCTTCAATGCAGTTGACTGGAAACGCTGTAATAAGTGGAAACCTTCAATTTAATGGCGTTGGAACATTTGGAAATGCTACTACTGATACAATCTCATCTTTAGCAAGATACGCTTCAGATTTATTACCTTCTGCTGATAATAGTTACGATCTTGGTAACAATACTTTAGGATGGAGAAATTTTAGAGTTTCAGGTGTTGGAACAGTAGGTGGATTGACATTCTCAGGAGGAGTTGTCACAACTGGAACATGGAGTGGAACTGCCATATCTGTTTTGTACGGTGGTACAGGACAAGTTACATTATCTTCAAATTCTGTACTTTTAGGAAATGGCACATCTGGTATTTTAACTACTTCTGGATCTTCTGGACAAGTTTTAGTGTGGCAAGCTTCTGGTGCTCCAACTTTTGTTTCTTTGAGCGGTGATGTAACAATATCCGCCGCTGGTGTTGCTGCAATAGCTGCAAATTCTGTAGTATTAGGCACAGATACTACAGGACAATATGCTTCAACAATATCGATATCAGGCTCTGGTATAACTGCAACTGCTGCTGCTGGTGATGATGGTACGGCATACACAATTTATTCTTCAGCGACATCAGCAAATACAGCTTCAGCTATTGTTTTAAGAGATGGTTCAAATAATTTTGCAGCTGGAACTATAACAGCAAATTTGACTGGTACTGCAACTACAGCTACATTAATTTCTGTCTCGAATGCAGCAACTAACTCAACACATTATATTACTTTTTCTCCATCAGCAACTGGTTCTGGATTAGCAACCTCAAGCGATACTGATTTAACTTACAATCCTTCTACAAATGTATTGACAGCTGGAACATTTAGCGGAGCACATACTGGTAATTTGACTGGTAACGTGACTGGGACGGCTTCAATAGCAAGTTCTGCAGCTGCAGTTAACACAGTTACTGATACATCAAGCACTCTTTACCTTTTGGGTTCGAGATCTTCTACAGGTATAGCTTCAACTCAAATATATGTTGACTCGAATATAAGTATATTAGGCTCTCAAGTAACGGCTGGTGTATGGGCTGGCACAGCAATTTCTGCTGTTAATGGAGGCACTGGGCAAGTTTCTTATGCTATTGGCGATATTTTATATGCCTCTTCAACAACTGCATTAGCTAAACTTTCTGCTGGCACTGCTGGATCAGTTTTAGCATCTGGTGGAGCAGGCGCAGCTCCTTTTTGGAAAGCCGATGCAACAGGTGCTGGTGGAGCTCCTGGTGGTTCAACTTCACATATTCAATTTAATAATGGTGGATCGTTTGGAGGGACATCATTTCTCACATACAACGGTAATGGAAATAATGATTTTATTGTAAGCGCTCCATATTCCTCTTCTACTCAAGCGCAAATAAACATAGGTTTGGGTGCAACTTCATTTGATGGAGTAACATTAGGTAGATTTGCTGGAAGTGCAAATGGAACAATAATTGGTATCAATCATGCAAGTGGGTTTACAGGAAACTTTGCAGATTTTCAACTTGCTGGATCGAGTAAATTTACAATAGGATTTGATGGCAAGGTCACTGTAGTTGGAGCTTTCTCGCTACCTACAACAGCAGGTACAGCGGGTAGCATTTTAACTTCAAATGGTTCTGGAAATCAATTATATTGGTCTGCTCCTAGCTCAGGTGGTGGCGCAGGCACAGTTGCTGCTCCAACAGCTGCTTCTTTAGTTGCATATTATCCGGGAACTGGTGCATCAGTAGCTTCATACAATAGAGTAGAAATAAATACTGCTACTGCTTCAATGGAGTTAACAGCTCAGAGTTCATTGCCTGCATTGGTAGTTAATGCGGTAAATGGTTCAATTGCTGATAGTGTAGAATTTAAAAGCAGTTTTGGAGATGTATATTGGGCTGTAAGTAGCAATACGCAACTATTGAAATCAACAAATGGTGGCATCTTAAAGATTGATGGTTCTGGTGCAATTACAATAACAAACCCAGGGTCTTTATATTTTTATAATTCAGCAGAAACATTTTCACTTAACTTTGTAGCAGCACCTACTGCAAACGTAACTTATACTCTACCTCCTGCAGCTCCTGCCACTGGAACATCAGTTCTTCAATCAAATACAACAGGAACTTTATCATGGGTTCCAATGACTGCAGGTGGTGGTTCAGGAACTGTTACATCTGGAACCGCTGGAAGTGTGGCATTTTATACTGGTTCTGGAACAACCGTAGGTGGCGCTCCTGGTTTCACATATACTACATCCGGTACAGCTTCTACAGTAAACATATTTGGTGGGGGTACAGCAGGCACTCATTTATTCACTGTTCAGGCTTATTCAGCAACATCTGTAAGAGTTGGAATTGGAACCAATCTTCCTCAATATGAACTAGAAATTAATGGTGAAATATCTGCAACAAACAAAAGCTTCGTTATTACACACCCTACTAAACCAAACAAAAAACTCAGGTATGGAAGTTTAGAAGGTCCCGAAAACGGTGTTTATGTTCGTGGAGAACTTAAAAATAGCAATGTTATTGAAACACCAGACCATTGGATTGGCTTAGTCCATCCTGACTCTATTACTGTTACGTTAACTCCTATTGGAAGATATGCGCAACTTTATGTAGATAAAGTAGAAGATTATAAAATTTACATATCTGATGATTGTATGAATCCAATACATTGCTACTTTACTGTGTGGGCAGAAAGAAAAGATATTCCTAAACTTATTACGGAGTATTAAAGTGGCTATAACAAGTTTAGTTTCTTTAGTTACAGACTCATTAGTAATGTGTTTTGACACTGCTAATTCAAGAAGTTACAGTGGCTCTGGAAATACTTGGACTGATTTAACAAACAATTCTACCGCTGATGTTTCTTCACTTACATTAGCTGGTTCTGGAGCTGCGTCGCATTTTTCATTTAATGGTGGTGTTAAAGCACAAGTCACTGGAGTTTCAGCTTGGCAATATGGCACTGGTCCAAGAACAGTAATGGCTTGGGTATATCCTACATCTACAAGTGGTTGGAAACAAGTTATAGGTTGGGGTTCTGGAACTGATACAGCAAGTGGACTGGCAATAGATCCATCAGGAAGGTGGGCTACATTTAGGCATAATATAGCTGGATATTATAGCAACACCTACGTCTCTATAAATACTTGGACACATGTTACTATTACTCATTCTTCATCAGGCTTAGAAATATATATCAATGGAGTTTTAGATTATAGTAATGGTCAAACTATTAATGTAACTGAAAGTTCTGCTTATATTGGCGCTAGTTTTGATAATAGAGAGTATTGGCAGGGAAGAATAGCTCAAGTTTTATTCTATAATAAAAAATTATCTGCAGATGAAATAAAACAAAATTATAACGCATCAAAGCGAAGGTATGGAATGTAATGAGCCTAGATCATAATTCTTTCATACCTACTGATGGATTAGCTTTTTGCCTAGATCCTGCTAATTCAAGAAGTTATAGCGGTTCTGGAAATACTGTTTATAATCTTGCTGGTGGAAGTAGCATTGGAGCTACAAGATCGAGTGGAGTTACATATAATTCTACAGCTCCAGCTACTTTTTCATCCACAGCAGATAATTATTTGATAAGCGACTATACATTAGCAAGCGGAGCGTCATTTACGGTAAGTATTTGGTTTAAAAGAGTAGATAACGCTTATTGGATGTCTTTATTTGGCAATGAAGTTTGGAATAACGCCACTGGCTATGTTGCAAGATTAGAGCAGCCAACAACAATTAGATTTTCGGCAGGTGGTGACGGTACAGGCATTGTTTATAACAATGCAGCATTAATATCTGCTAATTTTAATCATTATGCTTTCGTAAAAAATACTTCTGGAACTGATTCATTTATTTATTTAAATGGAGTTCAAGTGGCAAATGGCTCTATAAATAATGTTGCTATTACTAAGCCTTTTGTTTTCAACACTAGATATGCAAATGATGGAACCCTTTTAACTGATTCTAGAGGAAGTCAATTCTCACATATTTCAGTGTATAGCAGGGCATTATCAGCTACAGAAGTAAAGCAAATATATCATGCTACAAAAAGAAGGTTTGGATTATAATGGCAATTAATTACAACCCTTTAATTTCTACAGATGGTCTTGTTTACTGGTATGACACTGCCAATACAAGATCGTTCAGTGGCTCTGGAAATACATTATATAGTATCCCGAATGGTTCAGATATGACCATAACAAATGGATATACAACAACTGGTTCTGGAGCCGGTATTGCAATATCTTTGAGTGGGACTAATGCATATACATTAACTCCAACAAACTTATATAGTCAATTTCCAACTTCTTCTACATCAATGTTCATTTGGGCATATTCTGTTGGTTCAGGAAATATAGTAAGCGAATTGGGTCAAGCAGCAATAAATAGTGCTTGGCATGATAGCAATATCGAAATAAATTCTTCAGGTGTAGTTTCTATGTCTGTATGGCACGGAAGCCTTACAAATAGAGTTTCGAGTAGTGCTTTGAATTTTAACACTTGGTACCACTTAGGTTGGACATATAACGGCACTACTTTTACTGGTTATGTTAATGGTACGCCTATAGGAACAACAACTTTTACAAGAAGTAGAAACGGAAGTGCAATACATTACACTATTGGTGCAACAGAAAGCACAAATATGGGAACAAATGCGTACTGGAAAGGCATGTTTTCAAATTTTATAGTTTACAATCGTTCTTTAAATGACACTGATGTAAAACAAATTTATTACGCATCAAAAAGAAGGTACGGATTCTAATGGGACAATATTATAATCCAGTCATTTCAAGCCCAGACAGCCTCGTTTTGAATATAGATGCTGCTAATCCAAGATCCTACCCTGGAACTGGTAATACTTGTTATGATTTATCTGTAGCAAATAATATTGGAAGTTTGACATCTGTGACATTTGCTGGAAGTGGCGGAACATCTACTTTTGTTTTCAATGGACTCACATCTTTAATAAACATGGGTTCTTCTAGTGGAAGAAATCAAACTACTAGCTGGTCACTTGAAGCTTGGATCAAACCTACATCAGCTGGTGAAAATGGAAGTGGAAGAATATATCAGCATAGCACAGGTTCAATATCAGGATTTATATGTTCTTTAGATAATAGTCTAGGAACAAACGGAATTAAATTAAACACTTATGCGGTGGCTGGTTTCACTGTCAGAGTAGGAAATTGCATTACCCTTAACTCTTGGCAACACGTAGTTTGGTCTTTTAGTCCAGGTTCAGTCACTTTTTATGTTAATGCTACAGCGATTGGAACTAGCTCAATAACCTCTCCAGCTTCATATACCTCTACTGATTATATTGGAAGTGATTCTGCTGCAGCAAACACATTTGATGGAAGTATATCAGTTGTCAGATTATATGGGAATACGTTGTCTGCAGCAGATATCTCGCAAAATTTTAATGCTCATAGAGGTAGGTACGGTATATAAAATGGGAAGTCATAGTGGTCCAAAAAATTCTTCAATTGATTCAGTTATCTTTGCTATAGACGCTGGTAATACAAGATCGTACTCTGGAACTGGTAATACTATATTCGGTTTGAAATCTGGCACAAGTTTTACTAAGACAACTGCTACATTTTCTGGATCTGGCGCAACAGCAGCTTATGTATTTTCTGGATCAGGCAGCATACTTTCATCAAATAACACTGGGATTAGCGCAGCTGTTTCCAGAACACTTACTTGTTGGGTGAAATTTTCTTCTAAAACTAATCAATGTGTTTTGTCTATAGGAGCTAATGGTGCAAACACTGGATACAGTCTTGAAACTAGCACAACTGTATGGTTATTTGGATATGGAAACTCTGGAACAGCTTCAACAATCACATATGATATTAATCAATGGTATCACGTTGCATTGGTAGGGACTTTTGTTTCTGGAACAACTTTAAGCTCTTCTTTGTACATCAATGGAACTTTGAGACAAACAAATTCAAATGCCAGTATAAATACAACAAACAGTGTTTTTAGAATTGCAAACAATCCAGCTGGCACTTTAAGTTTAAATGGATCTGTGTCGCAGGCTAAAGTCTACAGAAAAGCATTATCTGCAGATGATATTTATGAACATTACGAAGATTACAGAAAGAGATATGGTGTTTAAATATAGAGTAAGATAAAATGGCAAATTCAGATAAAAATATAAGAATCACTACAAGCAGAAATAAAGCTACACTTCCAAATATAGTTTTTACTGGCTCTTCAGCTGGTGCTTCAGTAATTACTCTAGATGTACTTGATTCTAATGAACTAAGATTTTCTAGTAACCAAGGCACAGTTTTTTCATTAAATGCAAACTTGAGCACTGGGACAATTTGGTCAGTCAATGATATTTCTGCTGTACCATTACTAAGAGCTTCAGCAGGTGGAACTATAGGTTTAGCTGAATTTGGAACTACTCTTGTTGGTATTGGCCAATCTGCTCCTGCATATAAGCTTGACGTTAAAGGGCAGGTAGGTTTTGCTTCTACAAATGATAACTCTTATTCGATTTTAATTGATAATACCGCTGCTGCAGGCTCAAATTCATTACAAATACGAGCGCAAAACGATTTAAGATTTTTTAATTCTGCAAACTCATTTTACACTGGGTTTCAAGCAGGTAACCCCTCAGCAAACACTACTTATACATTACCTATTGCTTTCCCAGGATCTGGTACTTCTGTTTTATCATCTGATACATCAGGAAACTTAAACTGGGTTTCTGCAGGTGGTGGGTCAGGCACTATGACATCCATCACTGCCGGTTCAGGTATTACTTTTTCAACTGGTACTACAATTACCACATCTGGAACAATAAGAGCAAAAAGATCATATAGAATCGTATTTATGTCAGGATATACACCCAATGCAGCAGGTGTTGACTCAGTGACAATGAAAGTTCCTGACAATGTTGAAACTGGTGCGTCTGATGAGATTTACAACTGCAGAGAAGTTTATATGCGTGTGGAAACAGCTACTTCGGGAACATCAACCATAAATATTCAGAAATATGGTTTTGGAGCTGGAATAGGAACAACATTATTTTCAACAACATCAACAGGATCAACTACAAATATTTTAGCTGCTCCATTAAGTATTACTGGTGCAGGTTCTTATGAAACTGGTTCATCAACTTTTGCTGCTGGACATGGCACGGTTGGTTCTGGCGATAAGTTAAGAGTTAACTTTACTGCTTTAAATGCATCTCACACTAATTTTACGATTTCGCTTTTAATTGAAGAACAATAATGAAAAGTTGTGTAATAAGAAGACGATTTCATACATCAGAAGCTGCAGGTTCAGCTGTCACTGTAAATTTAGAACCTGGATTTGGAGTGCCTAAAGCTTGTCTAATAGCATATGTTGAAACAAGTGCTGCTACGGATTCATTTGATACGACTCTTGGATTTAGAAACCTTGGAATTGGAATGATTGGTTCAACAGATAGCTCCAGAAACTCCACATTAGTTTATCGTACAGTTTATGGTGTTATGCAAGACAATCAAGGTGCAAGTGTTGTCAGAAGACAAAATTCCAACACTAGATTTGCACAAGCTACTAATACAGCTGGTACTGTATTTTGGCAGGCTACATCAGCTACATTTACGACAGATGTAGCATCTTTTGTTTTTGCTTCATCTACACCTCAGACAAATGGTCATTTAGATTGTATTATGACTTTTTTTGGTGGAGATGATCTCACTGTCGGCGTGAACACGTTTACAATGCCTGGAACTGCTGGTGGTACTGCTACATACAATACTTTAAATTTTCAACCAGACATTGTAATTTGTGCAAGTACTATTACAGCAGTTAATGCAGGTTTAACTGACGATTTTAGATTTTGCTACGGAATGGCTCAAAGAACCCCAGCGGCTCAATATGGAGTATATATGCACGGTGAAGGTGCCGCTGGAGCAATGGATATGGGTACTGTTTCATCCGACTCAGCTGTCATAACTTATTCTACATCTAATGGTGTAGGTCCATATACAATGACAATGTCCAACATCACCACTGGAGGATTTACTATAACTTCTTCTGATGCTGCAGCAGGCTCAAATAACTTTATGTGCTTCATGGCATTAAAAAGTAGTACACCTACGGATTTCTCGCTTATGGCCTTTTCTTCACCAACAGGAACAGGCAACTCATTTACGGGTACTGGAGCTACGTTTAGACCAAAATGTATTATAGGGGCTGCTACTAATTGCACAACTTTTGGGACCAGACAAACAACATCTCCCGGTGCTGATTCTATTCAATTATTTGGTGGAAGTAGGTCCGCAGATTCTCTTTATTGGACAGGATTTGGGTCACTTCAAAGTGTAACAACTGGCACTGCAGTCACTGGTTCAGGATCATTTTTCCATAGATTAGCACCTGGAGATAAACTATATAGATCTGATAATACTTTGATAGGTACTATAAGCGCCATAACATCAAATACAGCCCTTACACTCACTGGAAATGCGGCGAATACTAATCCTGCCGGAACTACATATGTTTATAGCAATCCTGGTCAGTATTGTATATCTTATGGAGATGAAGATGCAGCTGGAACAAGTGTTGTTTTTTCAAGAATGTCAAGTGACATAATAGATATGGCAAGATCTTCAGCTGACACACCTTCTAGTATCGATGTAGCATTATTAACAGATTTTGATGGCAGAAATGGATATAATTTAAACTTTACAACAGCAAGTGGTTCTTCGAGAAAAGGCTTCATTTTAGCAGTAAAAGACACTGATAATGCTAATCAAGGAAGAAGGCGAAAACAAATCGGTGGTTGAAGAATAAAATAGGTGAACAAATATGGACCAATTTACAATTAATGTGCCAATAAGAGAAACAGATTCAGAAGATGTTAAGAATGCATTTGCTGATGCTTATGGTTATAGAGAAACAATTGATTTGGGTAATGGCGTAGCTTATCCAAATCCCGTTACAAAAGAAGTTTTTGTTAAAGAATGCTGCACATCATTCCTTTTATCAATATTAAAAGGGTATATGGTAGAAAATGCAGAGGCGATTGCAAGACAAACTGCCACATCTGAAGCAGCGTTGAGGGCTGCTGAAAATACTGCTTTGTTTGACCAAGCCAGGATAGATGCTTTACCAGTAAATCCTTTTACTGACCATCCTTCTGTAAATAATCAAACTTTGGATTGTGTTTTAGAAGATGGTGAAATTGTAATCACCCTTACTGGTACCGATCCATCAAATCTTCCACTTACTTTTGAGATCGTAGACAATTTTGTTAATGGATCTTCATCATTTCTAGTGGATGTTGTATCCTTTACACCTACTAATACAGGGCAACATGTTTTAACTTTCAAAGCGACAAACGGTACAAAATATAGTCCACAAGGAACAATAACTGTAAATGTAACAACTGCAAGTCCAACTTCTACTCCTCAAATTGTTACAATTCCAGTAAATTCAACTGCCGCAATTGTTTTGACTGGTGAGGACCCAAATAATTTACCTTTGACTCATTCAATTGTAGATAGTACTCAAAATGGAGATTTAACAATTGATAATAATAGTTGCACCTATACCCCTTTTGCAGATTTTATAGGTACTGATTCATTTTCATTTACATCATCAAATGGAACATATACAAGTGATGTTGCAACAGTCACTATCGAGGTTGTAGGAGAATAAAATGGAATTTGTTGTATCTATCCCCATCAGACAAGAAGACGCTCAAAATGTTGTTGATGCATTTCTTTCTAAAAAACCATATAATGCT
>JACCDJ011382647.1_pt1 | contig 11591 bp, 10 predicted proteins | sample 7444481 | NCBI WGS metagenome assembly JACCDJ01 (sample SAMN15323435, study PRJNA562643) | freshwater metagenome | isolation source: river surface water | place: USA:Blue River Watershed | collected 2017-08-15 | reverse complement strand
GGCTGCTGTTGCCATGCTGGGCTCCTAGTTATCGCTGTGTTCAGGCGTAAAAATCAAGTTGTGACAGGCTGTTGCGACGCGGCGCGTTGGCCACAGTCGTCACGGCATCATCCGGACTGTCCGACGGGTGAGCCGAGGCCATGCCTGAGCCGTGTCCACCGGATTGTCGATCGCCCTGGAAGGCTTGGCTTCGGCCATCACCCACGGTGACGGACGATTGTGACAAACCCATCTGGCTCAAGGCATCGCGCAGGCGCTGGCTGCCGTTTTGCAGCAGGTCTTGTGTCATGGGGTTGTCGGCCTGCAATACGGCGGCAAGTTTACCGTCCCGCATTTCCAGTTGTATATCCACCTGACCCAGACTGGCGGGTTTGAGGGCGAATTTCATTTTCCATTCGCCCTGGCTGAATTGCTCGTGGATACGGCCCGCCATCTCGGTGGCGAGCTTGGCGCTCAGCTTCTCGAAATGCTCGGCCATGTTTTGAGGGGCGGGCGCATGGGCTCCCTGGGCAGACGTTGTACCGCCTGCGCGTGCATGGGCGCCTAGGTTGGATTGCCCCAACCCGGGGTTGCTGTCGGAGGCGTGCCCTTGAGCGCCGGCATCGCTCGATGCCTGCAAGGCCGTGATGCCCTCGGCACCAGTGCCGCCCTCTCGCATGCCCAAGATGTCCAGTGTGCTGGGTGTGCTGAACTCGAGGCTGCGGCGGCCGCCCAGCCAGTCCATATGCAAGTCTTCCAATATCAAGCCTGCCGGTATCGCCTGGCTCACATCAATCGCTGACATGTCTGTGGGCATGGTCTGCAACAGGGGGGTGCCGGTCAGGGCGTCGGTGGCGGTCACGCCCGCGCGCAAACCACTGGCATCCATCGAGCCGGTGGGAATGGACGAACTCAATTGCTTGAAGAGGGTGGCGTCGATACCCATCGATTGGGCGAACGCTTGGAGGCTTTGTTCATTCACCACGCCTTCGCCCGGGGTGATGATCTGCATCGTCGAGCCGAGCTGGACGGTGGTCAGTCCTGCGGAGGCAGGTGCCTGTGCGGCAAAGGCTCCTGTGGTTTGTGCGTCTGTCGCGTCAAGGGGGCTGGCTGCGACAGCCTGCGCCAAGGCGTCGCCCGCCACGGCCCCTGTTGAACCTGCCACGCTGACTGGTGTGTGGGCGTTGTGCGCGTCCTGCGCATCCGCGACGTCGTGAATAGTTTGATGGCCCGCGGCGGGCTGGACGCCCGTCGGGGTATTCGTGGCCGTTGTGGCATGCGTCTCATCGTCATGCCGTGAGGCAGCTTTGCGGGCTTTGACTTCGCCGTTGCCTGCACGGGCAGCGGTGCCTGACTCCGCGCGGCTTTGTGCCGCACGCAGGCTGGCATTGCGCAGCGCACGCTGGGTCAATTCTTGGTGGGTGCCACCCGCCTTGGTCGTGGCCGATCGGGTGTCCTCACGCGATGAACGGGCATCGCTGGCGTCGCGTTGGGCGGTTTCGCGGGGTTCTATGTTGCGAGTGTCAGGGGGTTGCGGTGCTTGCGCAGAGCGGTCGAGGGCCTGGGGTGACAGGTCGGCAAGTCCTTGCCGTTGCAAGTGGCTCGAGCCTGCCCACTCTTTAGATTGCATGGCCTGGCTGAGATAAGCCGAAAAGTCCAATCCTGACTGGCCCGTCCGTTCGGGACGCACCGCGGCATTCTCCTGTGTCTTGGCAGCAGAGGAGGCACCGGGGCCGAGGGTCAACGAGGACAGGGACTGAAATGTCATGGGGCAATGCAATTCATAAAACCTTGAACGGAGGTGCCTTTGCAAGATCCGTGACCGGACAAGCCTTGCCGCTAACACCTCTTGTCAGCCGATGTGAAGTCGGCCTGGACCCTTTCAAGCAATTTCCAGACCGACTTTGGCCAGGCCACTTTCACCGGGCCGCAAGACTGCTTGGCTGGCTGGGCTCAACCTGTCGGGTTCGGGTGGCACATCGATTGCTTGAACAGACCACAGACCCGCTTCGGCAGGCCTGGAAAGTAACACCTAATATTTCAAAAACACCCGAACACGTCATGTCAACGCTCAGTTTGTCAATGATTCGACAGAATTTGTCGAAGTTTGATTACGCCGGCCTGGGGATTCCTGCGCTGGTCTTGTTGATCATGGCCATGTTGGTCCTGCCGCTGCCCCCGCTGCTGCTCGACTTTCTGTTCACCTTCAACATTCTGGCCAGCCTGGTGATCATCATGATCGCCATCGGCACGCGCCAACCACTGGAATTCTCCTCCTTCCCCACGGTCCTGCTGTTTGCCACCATGTTGCGGCTGGGCCTGAACGTGGCCTCCACCCGGGTCATCCTGGTCCATGGCCACGAAGGCCATGAATCTGCCGGCAAGGTGATTGCGGCGTTCGGTGAGTTTGTGATCAGCGGCAACTACGTGGTCGGTTTCATCATCTTCGCGATTTTGATGATCATCAACTTCATCGTGGTGACCAAGGGTGCGGGCCGCGTGTCTGAAGTGAACGCCCGTTTCACCTTGGATGCCATGCCGGGCAAGCAGATGTCGATTGACGCCGACCTGAATGCCGGCATCATTGACCAGGCCACCGCCAAAAAGCGCCGTGAAGAGTTGTCCCAGGAGTCGGACTTCTTCGGCTCCATGGACGGTGCCTCCAAATTCGTGAGTGGCGACGCGATCGCCGGTATGTTGATCCTGTTGATCAACGTGGTGGGCGGACTGGCCATCGGCATCCTCCAGCACAACATGTCGTTTGGCGACGCCGGCCGCCTGTATGTGCTGCTGACCATCGGTGATGGTCTGGTCGCCCAGATTCCTTCTCTGTTGCTGTCGTTGGCCACGGCCATCATCGTGACCCGTGTGACCACGAGCGAGTCGATGGCCGAGCAGGCCCGTGACCAGTTTGGCAACCCTACCGCGCTCTTCATCTCTGCGGGCATTCTCACCGTGCTGGGCCTGGTGCCCGGCATGCCGCACCTGACCTTCATTTCATTAGCCGTCGCGGCCTGTGCCATCGGCTTGATGGTGCTGCGCGAGGAGGCCAAGTCCGACACCCAGGTCGAGCAAGCCAAGGCGGATGCCGCGGCCGACGAAGCCCCCAAGGAACTGGACTGGGATGATCTGGACCAGGTGGACCTGATTGGTCTGGAAATTGGCTACGGTCTGATCCCTCTGGTCAACCCCGACACGGGGGGCGAACTCATGAGCCGCGTCAAAGGCGTGCGCAAGAAATTGTCAGCCGAACTGGGTTTCCTGGTGCAGCCGGTGCGCATTCGCGACGACCTCAACATCGATCCCGACAGCTACAACATTGTGCTCAAGGGTGTGGTGCGCGGCAAAGGCGAGATCAAGGTGGGCATGGAACTGGCCATCAACCCCGGTCAGGTGTATGGCGACATCGAAGGCATACCGACCAAGGAGCCCGCGTTCGGATTGGATGCGGTCTGGATCGAGCCGTCGCAACGCGATGAAGCGCGCTCGCTGGGCTATACCGTGGTCGATGGCAGTACCGCCATCTCCACCCATTTGAACAAGGTATTGCGTGAAAACGCGGCCGACCTCATCAGCCACGACGACACGCAGCAGCTGCTGGACAAGCTGGCCGCCAAGTCGCCCAAGCTGGTGGAGGACCTGGTGCCCGGCAAGCTGAGCCTGGGTGCTCTCACCCGCGTGTTGCAACAGTTGCTCAGCGAATCGGTGTCGATTCGCGACATCCGCACCATTGCCGAAACCCTGGCCGACGCCACCGGGCGTACGACAGATCCCGAGCAGCTGACCGCCGTGGTGCGGCCCAAACTCGGCCGCATGATCATGCAATCCCTGATCGACGAGCAAAGCAACCTGTCGGTGATGACGCTCGAACCAGGTCTGGAACAGTTATTGCATAACGTCTTGCAGCAAAGCCAACCTGGACAGCCCGTGGTCCTGGAGCCCAACTTGTCGGAAAACCTGTTTGCCTCGTTGCGCGCAGGTTGCCGCTTCCTCGAGGAAGAAGGTCATCCGGCGGTCCTGGTGGTGTCTCCTCTGATCCGCGGCTGGCTGGCCAAAGCGGCCAAGCAGCGTGTCAATGATCTGACAGTCTTGTCGTACAGCGAAATACCGGACGACCAGGCTGTGAAGGTGATTCATACGGTGGACGTGAAGTCACGCCAAGCGGACGAAACCTGAACTGATAGAGAAGCGATATGGAACTCAAGCGAATTCTGGCCAAGGATATGCGCAACGCCCAGGAAAAGGCGACGGCTCTCTATGGCCCTGATGTTCTGGTCATCTCCAGCTGTCAGGTGCGCGGCCAAACTGAAATGATCGTGGCGGTGGATGTGGTGCCCATGGGCGCCGAGGAGGCACTCCAGGATGAATTTCCGCATGCCGTCGCTCGATCACCGGCTTCAGGCAAAGTGGATTTCACCCAGGCCTTGCAGCAAGCCATGCCCGCACGTCGCCCCGCGGCCACCAAGCCCGAGGGCAAGGTCGAGTCCCAGGCGCCTGAGTCGGCACCCTTTCGCGATGAAACCCCGATCACGGTCATGGCGCCGGTGGCCCGTGTGCAGGAAGTGCTGGCGTCGGTCAGCGCAGCCGGACAGCAGACCCACGAACAGATTCGAGGCCAGGAAATCGTTTCCCTGGTCCGAGAAGAGTTGTCGGCCTTGCGCAAGGAATTTCGCCTGAGCCAGCAAATGGCCCTGTGGAGCAGCGGCCAAAACTTGCCGCCGGCCCTGCAACCCGTCCGCCAGGCCTTGCAAGACGCCCCCATTCCGGCCGCTCTGCGGGCCTTGTTGCTCGACGTCCTGCCCGACCATGACAATGCCGAGGCGGCACTCTCGGTGATGCGTGCCCAACTGGAGCACACCCTGTCCGAGCGCCAGGTGACCCTCGCGGGTGCAGGTGTTCACGTGGTGGCAGGTCCCTCTGGCAGTGGCAAAACTTTGATGTTGGCCCGCATGGCGCAGCACATGGCGTTGGAATTCGGCGCCGAGCAAGTGGCAGTCATCAGTTATTGCGATTTGCGACCGGGCGCCTGGAACCAGACCCAGCTGCTGAGCACCCAATCAGGGGTGGAGTGTTTCCGCGCCACTTCCATGGGGGCTTTGAAGCTGCTGCTGGAAGATCTGGCGCACCGTCGGGTCATTCTTATTGACACGGCTGGCGTTCAAACTGCCGAGCGTGTGCAAGAAATTCGGTCTGTCTCGCCGCGCGCCCAGTTCCATGCGGTGGTGCCGGCCGATGCGTCCGTGGCCACCCTGCGGCGTTTGTTTGCCGCCCAAGATCTGGCCTGGCACAGCATCGTGGCGAGCAAAATCGACGAGAGCACGCAACCCTGGGCGTTGCTACAATTTTTGAGCGAGTCCCGCGTCGGCTTGATGGCCGGCAGCAAGGGGGACAGACTGGGCGATTGGATGCCCGGTGCCTGTACGGCTGACTTGGTGGACGCTGCACTGGCGGGCCTGGGTCTGAGTGCCGGCATGTCGGCCATGCCAGACACCCTGGATCAGCCCATTCTGCAACCGGGGGCTGTCCTGGCAACCTCCATGGCCGCGTAACGCACAGGCGACATCTCATGCAAACCAACCGTAAGACCGAAGTGATCGGCGTGGCCAGCGGCAAGGGTGGCGTTGGCAAGACCACGGTCTCCATCAACCTCTCCGTGGCACTCGCACAGCGCGGTGCCAAGGTGATGTTGTTTGACGCGGATCTCGGTCTGGCCAATGCGCAAATTGCCTTGGGCGCGCGCGCGCCCTACAACCTGGGCCACTTTCTGTCGGGTGAAAAATCGTTGGACGAGATCACCGTCACCACGCGCCAGGGGATTCGTTTGATTCCCGGCGCCTCGGGCATGCAGGAGCTGGCAGCGCTGAGTTCCATGCAGGCCGCCACCATCGTGCAAGCCTTCAGTGGCATGGCCGGTGATGTGGACTACCTCATCGTTGATATTGCTGCAGGGATTTCGCCCTCTGTGCTTTCGTTCCTGGGTGCTTGTCAGCGTCGCTACATTGTGGTGAAGGATGATCCCTCCTCGATCGCCGATGCCTACGGCACCATCAAGGTGTTGAGCCAGCAGATGGATTTGAATGAAATCTACTTGCTGCCCAACATGGTGGGCAGTCAGTCCGAGGGCTGGCGCCTGTACCAGCGGCTCAACGATGTGTGCGTGAAGTTTCTGGGCAGCACCCTGCATTACCTCACGGCCATCGAATCCGATGAAATGGTGTTGTCGGCGCTGCGCAAATATCAGTCTGTGCTTGAGTTTGCACCAGGCACGGCGGCCACGCGTGATTTCCGCCGACTGGCCGAGCTCACTACCCAGTTGCATCCCATCGATCAAGCATCGGGGGGCTTGCAGTTCTTCATGGAACGGCTGATCCAACACAATCCGGAGGCATCATGAGAGTGCTTTCTCCGATCAAACAGTACAAACAGCAGGAAACCTCGCGTGGCGAGGACCTGGTGATGCGCCACCTGGGCCTGGTTAAACGCGTGGCCCTGCACCTCAAGGCACGGGTACCGGCCTTCATGGAACTCGACGAGATGATCCAGGTGGGCATGGTGGGCTTGCTGGAAGCAGCCCGAGCTTACGATGTGTCCAAAGGCGTTGACTTCGAGAATTTCGCCCACAGCCGTGTGCGGGGTGCGATGCTGGACGAAGTGCGACGCTTGTCGTTCCTGCCTCGCTCGGCGGTCGCGTTCAACAAATCCCACAACGAAACGGTGCATGTGCTGGCCTCCGAGCTGGGCCGCACCCCCACCCAGGCTGAAATTGCCGAATTCATGGGGCTGGAGATCGAGGAGTTTCACAAGGACCGCGGCAAGGCGCTGCAGTTTGAAACCTATTCGCTCGAGGTGCTGACCGAAGAGGTCATGAACATCGCCGAAGACAAATCGCAGCAGCCTGAAGCCATCGTGGAGCATGCGCAATTCATGGATGCGGTCACCGCTGCCATTGAGAACCTGCCCGAACGTGAACAGCTGGTCATGCAGCTGTACTACGTGGAGGAAATGAACCTCAAGGAAATTGGCGAGGTGCTGGGTGTGAGTGAGTCTCGCATCAGCCAGATCCTCTCGGCTGTCGTGAAAAAAATCCGCATCGAGCTGAACCTCGCGCCCGACACGGCACCGGCGACCAAGCGTAAAGCATCATGAGCAATTTCTTTCAGCTCTTCGTGGCTTGGGGCGTCCTGTTGCTGGTCGTGCTGAGCTTTTATTTGATTGACAAGATCAATGTGATCTACCGCAAGTACTCGGGACCTGAGATTCCCAAGACGTACGACGACGGACTGTTTGCCGACCTGTCGGGCAAAACCTTGTGGGATGCCATGAGTGGCATGCCGATGCCGGGTTACTCGGCGGATTTGCTTGAAAAGCTGCGGCCTCATTACGAGCCGGTGGTGCGTCAACACATTGAGCATGTGTTCATGCAGGGTCGGCAAGATGGTGCCAAAGGCGTGCAGAGTGTGCCCACCAATGTGGGCAAATTCCCGACGCCGCGTGGCTCACTGGAATCCTGGTTGCCCATGCACCATGTGGCCAGCCTCTACCAGCTGGGGTTTGACGATGCACAGCATCCCAAGCAATGGCTCACCAACCAGCAAACCCTCGATCAGGTGGTCGCCATGCTGTATGCGCGCACCGGGTTGACGCTTGAAGAACCTTACTCGAGCCACTTGATCGTGCGGCAGTTGCCCGATCTGGACGAAGACTCGGCGGCGGATCCCGCGCTGGCGGACTCGCCCGAGACGGCCGAGCCCGCCTTGCTCACCCATGAAACACAGACAGCCTCACTCGATGCGGAGTCTCCTGTGTCCCCGCCGGCCCAACAGGTGCCTGCATGAAAGCGATGACGATGCGAACCAACCCCTGTCACGGTTGCCTGTGGACTCAAGTTGCGTGGGTTGATTCCGATCATTCAGGGGTACAGTTTTGTATCCGGGGATGAAAACCATGCGACCCAATCTAAAAGCCATTGAGAGTTACGGTGACGTCAAAGTCACCACCGGCGTGTCCAGTGCCAACAGCATCGAACTGATTCAGATGCTGTTTGACGGTCTGCTGGAAAGCCTGTCGGCCGCCCGCGGCCACATTCAGCATGGCGCGATTGCCGAGAAATCCAAAGCGCTGGGACGTGCCAGCCGTATTGTGCTGGGCCTGCAGGGCGCGCTGGATTTCAACCAGGGTGGTGACTTGGCCAGCAATTTGAATGAACTGTATAGTTATGTGACCAAGCGGATCTTCCACATCAACGTGCGAAATGATCTGGAAGCCTTGGATGAAATTTATGGTTTGATGAGCGAAATCCGGGAAGCCTGGAACGAAGTGCCTGCCTTGGTGCCGGCGTCGTCCAAGTCTCCTCGCTCCTTGAATTGATTCGGCGGGTAGGGCACCTGCCTGACCCGTCCTGACCGTCTAGGCTGCGCTCCCTTGGGACCGAACGCCGGGACTTAGTGGAGTTGATGAATGAATGCAGTAGGACTTCTCGTACTGTTTGGTTGCGTGTTTGGTGGGTACATCATGGCCGGTGGCAAGATGGCTCCCATCATCAAGGCCGCGCCGATTGAAACCTTCATCATTGCCGGCGCCGCTGCGGGCGCCATGTTGGTGGGCAACAGCATGGTGGTGATCAAAAGCGCCATGGGGGGCCTGGGCAAGGTCTTCAAGGGTTCCCGCTACAAGAAGGAAGATTACCTGGCGGTGATGTTCCTGGTCTCCAAGATACTGAAAACACTCAAGGCTGAAGGGGCGGTGGCGCTGGAATCGCACATCGAAAACCCGGAGTCCAGTGCCATCTTTGCCGAGTACCCGGCCATCCTGCATGACCATGGTCTGTTGCACCTGATCTGCGACACCGTGCGTCTCATGGTGGTTTCCTCCAGCAACCTCAGCCCTTACGCGGTGGAAGACGTGATGAACGCCTCCATCAAACTGCACCACCACAACGAACTCAAGGCCGCCGAAACTTGGGCAGGTATCGAAGGCGCTTTGCCTGCGCTGGGCATTGTGGCCTGCGTGCTGGGTGTGGTGAAAACCATGGGTGCAATTGACCAACCGCCGCCGGTGCTGGGCGCCCTGATCGGCTCCGCACTGGTGGGTACCTTCCTGGGCGTGTTCATGGCCTACGGTATTGCCGGCCCCTTTGCCAACCGCATCAAGCAGGTGGTCGACGAGGAAGGCGAAATGTACAAGATGGTGATGCAACTGATCGTGGCCAACCTGCACGGCCACCCCATGCCGCTGGTGATTGAAGCCGCGCGCGTGTGCATCAGCCACCACAACCAACCCTCTTTTGCCGAGGTGTTTGACGGCATGCGAGGCAAGTAACCATGGCTGACGAAAAGGAAGCCGCTCCCGCAGAAGCCGGCGCAGAGAAAGCCGACGCGGCGCCTGCTGCAGAAGCGCCTGCAGCCGAAGGCGCGCCCGAGGCGCCTGCGGCCAATGCGCCGGTCATTGTCATCAAAAAGGTGATCGATGAGGGGCACGGCGGCGCCCACGGGGGTGCTTGGAAAATTGCCCTGGCCGACATGATGACGGCCATGATGGCCTTCTTTCTGCTCATGTGGTTGCTGGGTGCTTCCAACGCAGACCAGCGCAAGAGCATTGCCGACTACTTCCGCCCGAGTTCCCACAGCCTGAATCCCTTTGGTCAGTTGGCGGGCTCCAACGGCGTGTTGGGCGGTCGATCCATCATCGATCCCGACGCCTTCCCGTACGCAGCGCGCCAGACCGGCTTGCTCGAGCGCTTGACGCCGCGCAGCGAGGGCGGCCCGAACCCTGACACCGACCCTGGTCCCGAGAACGACAACCCGGCGGACCCGGACAAGCTCACGCCCGAGCAGAAAAAACAGATTGCGGCCCAAGCCGATGCTGAAAACTTCCAGAAACTGGAAAAAGAAATCAAGCAAAAGCTGTCCGAGAACAAACGCCTGGAGCAGCTCAAGGATCAGGTGGCGATTTCGCGTGACAAGGACGGCCTGCGGATCGAAATCATCGACAAAGCCGATTTCGCGATGTTCCCCAGCGGCTCCAACAACATGCAGGGCAAGGCCGCCGCACTCATCAAGGAAGTGGCTAACTCACTGGCGAGCATGCCCAACAAGGTGGCCATTCGTGGTCACACCGATTCCGTGCCCTTCCAGAGTGCCGAAGGCCGCAACAACTGGAGCTTGTCGGCCGAACGTGCCGAGGCCACGCGTCAGTTGTTGGAGAAAAGTGGCATTCCGCCCGATCGCTTCACCCGCATCGAGGGCGTGGCCGACACCGACCCATTCAACCCCAAGGATGCGCGCGATCCACGCAACCGCCGCATGAGCATCACGGTGCTCAACCAGGACCCGAACTGAGTCCGTGACCTCAAGCCGAGCGCAGCTCGTACTTGTTGATCTTTTCAATCAGCGTGGTGCGTTGCAAGTTCAGCAGCTTGGCGGTGCGTGACACATTGCCCTGAGCACGTTGCAGGGCCTGCTCGATCATGCTGCGCTCGATTTCGGCCAGCTTGTCCTTGAGCGAGATGCCCTCCGGCGGCAGCACGTCCAGGCCCCCTTGGGCGAGCATGATGATGTCTTCAACATTGGTCTCTTCGCGCGTGGGTTCTTGCGCCATCTCGGCCAACACTTCTGCCGGCGGCGTCAAGGCCTGCGTCACCGTCACGGGATGGGTGTCGCGCATCTCGTGCTGCAGGTTGGCCAGCCCCTTGGGCAGGAAGCCGCGCGGAATGCCCATGAAGTCCACTTGCTGGCCCGAGTACAGGGTGCTGAAGCGGTCTACCAGGTTGGAGAGCTCACGCACGTTGCCGGGCCATTCGTAGCGCTGCAGCACTTGCACAAACAGGGCGTCGAAGCGGATGGGCGCCTTGCCGGGTGCGGTAAAGAGCCGGGCGAAATGTTTCAGCAGGTCCTCAATGTCGTCGGGTCGCTCGCGCAGGGCGGGCGTCTCGATGGGCAGTACGTTGAGGCGGTAGTACAAGTCTTCGCGGAATCGCCCCTCGGCAATTTCCTTCTCCAAGTCGCGGTGGGTGGCGGCGATGACCCGCACGTCCACGGGGATTTGGCGGGTGCTGCCGACCGGGTCGATGGTGCGCTCCTGCAGCACGCGCAGCAATTTGACCTGCATGTCCATCGGCATGTCGCCGATTTCGTCCAGAAAGAGGGTCCCCCCGTGGGCCAGCTCAAAGCGGCCGACCCGGTCGGCCACGGCACCCGTGAAGGCGCCTTTGCGATGCCCGAACAACTCGCTTTCCAGCAGTTCCCGGGGAATGGCAGCGCAATTGATGGGCACAAACAAGTTGCCGGCCCGCTCGGACTGTTCATGCAGTGAGCGCGCCAGCAATTCCTTGCCGGTGCCGCTTTCCCCGGTGATCAACACCGTGGAAGGGGAGCGGGCAATGGTGGCGAGCATGCTGCGCAAAGACTGCGCGCACGCGCTTCCACCGATGAAATGTGAATGCGTTGTCATGAATCGGAAGCCGAAACTGAATTGTGAAGCTTGCATTTTTGAGCGCAAGTCAACAAAAGTATCGATTCCTGGCGTGAACCCCTTGAGCCGCTGTTTTTTTAAAGAAAACCCCGCTGAGGCCGAAACTGAGGCTGTAGCCCCTGTTGTGTTTCATCACGACGATG
>JACCDJ010016389.1_pt1 | contig 11592 bp, 10 predicted proteins | sample 7444481 | NCBI WGS metagenome assembly JACCDJ01 (sample SAMN15323435, study PRJNA562643) | freshwater metagenome | isolation source: river surface water | place: USA:Blue River Watershed | collected 2017-08-15 | reverse complement strand
TGTTCTCGCTCCACCATAATATCCATCACCACCGTTTGCTCCATCGTGCCACGACATAAACAATTCTCCATAGTTGGTATACAACTCTCTCAATTGTTCACGGTATTGTTGTACATATTCATAGGTTCCATAATCAGGATGATTCCTATCCCAAGGTGAACAATAGACGCCAAATTTTAACCCTGCCTTACGACAAGCTTGTTCAAACTCTTTCACCATATCACCTTTGCCATTTCTGAATGGAGAGCGACTAATGTTATAATTCGTTGTCTTTGTCGGCCAAAGCGCAAAACCATCATGGTGTTTAGCAACCAATACCATCCCCTTTAAACCTCCAGCTTTAAAGGCGGCAACTATTTTGTCAGCATCAAAATCTGTCGGATTAAAACTTGCAGGATCTGCATCACCATAACCCCATTCTTTGTTTTCAAAGGTTGTGGGCGTAAAATGAATTAGTCCATATAGTTCAGTATCATGCCATTTAAGTTGTCGTTCTGAAGGAACAGCTCCGTAAGGTTTAGGCGGTGCTTGTCCTGATACTACAAGCGATAGGAAAACCAAAAAAGAAAATAAGGATAATTTCATACGCAAGAGTTGATTGAGATCGCAGCAATTTATGCTGTAACGAAAATTGTCTTTTAAAAATACCATTTAATTGAAATAATTAATGCCAATTATCCTAAATTGTCTCAATCAATTTAAAATCAAAACGAATGTCTGCCTCCCCATTTCAATTGGCTAGTCCCTATGTAATCGTAACAGGCGGTTCCAGTGGCATTGGCTTGTCTATAGTTAAGCTGTTTCATGATCAAGGAGCAATTATCGATGTATTGGATATTAATCAACCTGATGATGAAACAAAAAAATCATTGGGAATCAATGACGAAACTGTCGCCTTTCATGAAATTGATATTACCAATCAAGAAAAAGTAAAAGAAATTGTATCCCTGATTGCCATAAAAAGGGGTATTGGCATTCTGATTAACAATGCCGGTATTGCACATATTGGAAATGCCATATCCACTTCACAAGAAGATTTTCAGAAAATATTTGATGTGAACGTAAAAGGGAGCTACAATTGTATGCATGCTGTACTTCCTTTTATGGAAGAACAAGGAAGTGGTGTTATTGTAAACATGGCTTCCATTGCGGCTACAATTGGCTTAAGTGATCGTTTTGCCTACAGCATGAGCAAAGGTGCTATTTTAGCCATGACCCTCAGTGTAGCAAAAGATTTTGTAAAGAAGGGAATCAGGTGCAATTGTATTTCACCAGCACGTGTTCATACCCCTTTTGTGGATGGCTTTTTAAACAAACATTATCCTGGACAACAACAAGAAATGTTCCATAAACTGTCACAAACACAACCCATAGGCAGAATGGGCAAGCCTGATGAAATTGCATCATTAGCTTTTTATTTATGTAGTCAGCAAGCATCATTTATCACAGGTTGTGATTATCCAATTGATGGAGGATTTTTAAGATTAAACAGTTAAACAATGAAATTATTTAGATTCAATAAATCGGGAAGTATTGGCTTGGGTATGGTCGACCAAAATGGTAAACTCATCGACATCAGTGATTTCAAAGAAGATTTCAATGAGGTATTTTTTGAGCAGGATGGCATCAATCGTTTAACAAACTGGTTGATTGCCAATGCAGACAAATGCAATGAACTCAATGAAACACCACATTATCTGGCCTGTGTTGGAAGGCCATCTAAAATTATTTGCGTTGGCTTGAACTATGCTAAACATGCCAAAGAAAGCAATATGGAAGTGCCAAAGGAACCTGTTTTATTTTTCAAAAGCACAACAGCGATGTGTGGTCCCAATGATCCAGTCATTATTCCCAAAAATTCAGAGAAGACAGATTGGGAAGTTGAATTGGCTGTCATTATTGGCAAAAAGACCAGTTATATTAGATTGGAAGAAGCTATGGATCATGTTGCTGGCTATTGTTTGCACAATGATTATAGCGAAAGAGCATTTCAATTGGAAAGAGGTGGTCAATGGGTGAAAGGAAAAAGCTGTGATCATTTTGCACCACTTGGTCCCTATTTCGTGACCAAAGACGAAATAACAGACCCACATCATCTTCATTTGTGGCTAGATGTAAATGGTAAGAGGATGCAAGATTCATCTACGGCTGATCTTATTTTCAATATCCCAACCATTGTAAGTTATATTTCACAATTCATGACACTATTGCCTGGCGATATTATTAGCACTGGGACTCCGGAAGGTGTGGGTATGGGACAAAAACCACATCCGGTTTATTTAAAGGCAGGAGATGAAATAAGACTAGGAATTGAAGGTTTGGGTGAACAGCACCAAATTGCAATTGCACATGAGAATTGATGCGCATCAACATTTCTGGCAATACCAACCTGAAACCCATGGCTGGATCAGTGATGAAATGAATGTCCTTAGAAAAGATTTTATGCCAGAGGAATTGAAAACAGCATTAGCTGATTTTTCTTTCGATGGTTCAGTCGCGGTGCAGGCAGACGAAACTTACGCCGAAAACGAATTCTTACTTGAAATAGCCCAAAAAAACGATTACATAAAAGGCATTGTAGGTTGGGTCGACCTACTTGATCCACAGGCTGAAGTAAAAATGATTGCTCTAAAATCAACTCCAGCAATTGTTGGCTTTAGAACCATCATGCAGGGTTCTCCAGATGAAAAATATTTGGGCAATAAATTATTCCTCAATAATGCAAAACGACTTGCAACATTTGATTATACATTCGATTTACTGGTACATAATAATCAACTAGACTCTTTGATTCGCTTTACCGACAATTTACCTGATAATCGATTCATGCTTGATCATTTGGGCAAACCTTCAATTAAACACAAGGAATACAAGACGTGGAAGACGCAAATAAAAGTTCTAGCTGCTAACCCAAATATATATTGCAAACTAAGCGGCATGACTACTGAGGCAGATCTTAAAAACTGGACATACAACGATCTTTTTCCATATATGGAAATTGCTGCAGAATATTTCGGCTTGGATAGAATCTGTTTCGGATCTGATTGGCCTGTTTGTCTTGCTGCTGGCTCATTTGCTACAACCTATAGTGTAGTTGATCAATTTTGCGCACAATTGAAGCAAGAAGAAAAAGGCAAAATCTTTGGCCTAAACACAAAAGAATTTTATAAATTATAGTCGCTTTACAACTCCACATCAATGAACCTCAACTTACAAGACAAAAAAATCATCGTTACTGGCGGAGCTAAAGGCATTGGGAAAGGTATTTGTAAGTTGCTGGCGCAAGAAGGGGCAATTCCATTGATCATTGATCGAGATAAAGAAGCTGCAACCGCTTTGATTGAGGAAATGGGAAAGGGTGATTATGTAGCAATTGATTTAACCAACGAACATGCAAGCAGATCAGCAATCGATGCATTGGCCAAGAAGTATGATAGTATTGATGGACTCGTAAACAATGCTGGCATCAATGATGCTGTTGGTTTAGAAAAAGGGAATCTCGATTTGTTTAGGCAGTCGCTCGACAAAAATCTCTTACACTATTATACCATTACACAAACGGCACTGCCCTATCTTATTCAATCAAAAGGATCAATTGTCAACATTAGTTCTAAAGTAGCAGAAACGGGGCAAGGAAACACTTCAGGTTATGCCGCTGCCAATGGCGCACGCAATGCACTCACTAGAGAATGGGCTGTGGAGTTATTGAAATACGGTATCAGGGTGAATGCTGTTGTTGTAGCAGAATGTTATACCTCTATGTATGAAACCTGGATCAATTCACTTCCTAATCCAACAGAAGTATTAAATAAGATTGTACAAAAAATTCCATTAGAGAAGAGAATGACCACTATTGAAGAAATAGGAAATATGGTGACTTTTCTTTTATCCGATCGTTCTTCACATACAACTGGACAATTGATATTTGTTGATGGCGGATATGTGCACCTCGACCGAGCCATTGAATAAAAAAACCTTGCATGACAACCAAAAAAACCAACTACCTGCTCCCATTTATTCTTGTTACTACCTTGTTCTTCTTATGGGGAATTGCCAATAACTTGAATGGAATTTTGATTCCACATCTCCGAAAAGCATTATTGCTTTCCAATATGCAATCTACTTTTGTTGACACTGCTGTATATTTTGCCTATTTCATTGCAGCACTACCTGCAGGTTGGCTTTTACAAAAATTTGGGTACAAGCGCGGCATTATCACTGGCCTGCTTGTATTCAGCTTAGGATGTTTCCTGTTTATTCCAGCGGCCTATTCAAGAACCTATGAAATCTTCCTCACAGGCTTATTTATCATTGGTTGTGGACTAACTATTTTAGAGACAGCAGCAAATCCTTATGCTGCTCAACTCGGCGATGTATCAAGTGCCACAGCAAGATTAAATCTTGCTCAATCTTTCAATGGACTTGCAGTATTCATTGCCCCATTAATTGGTACTTTTTTGATACTATCGGGTAAGTCATTTAGTAATGAAGAACTGACTGCGATGAGTGAGACTTCAAGAAATTCCTACTTAGATCAAGAAGCACAATCCGTCATTTTACCTTATGCTTTTCTTGGAGGATTCTTGTTGTGCATAGCCATCATTTTTCTGCTCTATAAATTCCCTGAATTCAAACAAGAGAATCAAGAGGAAAAAGGAAATCTCAAAACCGCATTAAAAAATCAACATACCCGCTGGGCAATTGTTGCGCAATTTTTTTATGTAGGTGCACAAGTTTGTGTCACCAGCTTTTTTATTCGCGTTGCCATGAGTGGAGGTGGTGCTGATGAAATCACTGCTGGAAAATACTTGAGTGCTTATGGCTTACTATTTATGCTCGGCAGGTTTCTCGGAAGTGTATTGATGAGATTTATCGACGCTGCAAAACTTTTAACCATATACTCCCTCATCAGCATTGCCATGTGTACAATAGCAATTTACACTGATGGACAATATGTAGTGTTGGCATTGGGTGGATTAGGATTTTTTATGTCAATTATGTTCCCCACTATTTTTTCATTAGGCATAAAAGGTTTGAAAGAAGAAACAAAAGCAGCATCTTCCTTGATTGTAATGTCAATTATAGGTGGTGCAATATTTCCCGTTGCCATGGGCTATATCATTGATCAGCGCAATGATAATATCCAAATAGGTTATATCGTTCCGCTGATTTGCTTTATTGTAGTATTCCTTTTTGGATGGAAGGGTCATAAAATAAAATCAACATCATGAAAAGATATTGTTTAGCACTAGATTTAAAAGATGATCCTGAAGTAATCAGACAGTATGATATGTATCACCAAGATGTATGGCCAGAAGTACTTCAAAGCCTTGGCGATTCTGGTATTGAAACGATGCGCATATACAGAACTGGCAATCGACTCATCATGCAATTAGAGACTAGAGATAGTTTTTCTTTTGAAGAAAAAGCTAGAATGGATTTAGCTAATGACAAAGTTCAAGAATGGGAAACCTTGATGAGTAATTTTCAACAACGTATTCCATGGGCATCTCCTGATACCAAATGGGTAATTACAGAAGAAGTATTTCATTATTCAAATCCACCCCTACCGCGATAAAGTTTTACTGGTTTATCCAATTGAAGTTCAAGAACGGTCATGTATTTATCTTGAACACCTTGAGGAATATTGATGTACACCAGTCCAGGTACTGGGCTCCAAGATATTTTTCCAACTACTTTATGTGAGAGTGATTGTTCACTCCCTACTACTTTTATAGATTGTATGGCATTATCCAAACCCTTTGTCATAATCTCCCCAGCTGTTTGTCCCTGCAAGAACAAATACAACTTAGTAGAATCTTTAGACAAGGTTGTAGGTCCATAAAAATGCCCTTGTGCAATTCCTGGTATTGATCCGAATATGGCCCTTTCATGTTTCTTATTCCAATTCCCTAGCTCAAGTAAGACATTTCGCTGCTCTTCAGGAATTGTACCATCTTCTTTTGGTCCGATATCCAATAATAAATTTCCACCATGACTCACTACATCAGCAAAAAGCGCAATGATTTGTGAAGGTGTTTTCCAATTGGTATCCCTGTGTTGAAATCCCCAATTATTATTGATAGTCATACACAATTCCCACCAATTGTATTTTGGTCGCGTTACTGGTACATTTTGTTCAGGAGTATCATAATCACCATAACCCATTAATCTTCCGTTGATGATAGCACCAGGATTTTTAGCAAGTAGATTCGCCCTGACTTTCTCACTTTCCCATTCTTCAGCTGTATGTTCCCAATCGCCATCAAACCAAAAAAGATCTGGCTTAAATTGATCCGCAACTTCATTGAGTTGAGACTGATAGAAGTCTCTAAATTTTTGCCATCTAATAGGTTGTTCTTTTAAGGAATAGCGCATACTATCTTTCATGAACGCGGGATAGTCGGGGTGACTCCAATCAATTAATGAAAAATAAGCTCCCGCTTTGATATTTTGTTTTCTCAATTCCTGATAGAAAGGTGTTAGCACATCTCTTTTAGCAGGTGTATTCTTTACAGTGCTGTAATGATTCTGTTTGGTATTCCATAGCGCTACCCCATCATGGTGTTTAGTAGTAAGCACAGCATATTTAGCCCCAGATGCTTTAATTAGGTTTACCCAATCGGTGGGATTGTATTTTGAAGCTGTGAATCCATTGAGTTGCTTCATGTAGGCTTCCCAAGACATCTTCTTGTTGTAAAAAGCCCAACTTTCATCAACGCCATCTACAGCATAAATACCCCAGTGTATAAAGATGCCCAATTTTGCATCTTGAAACCAACTCATTTTTGAGGCAATGGACTCAGGATTTATTTTCTGTTGTGCAGATGCATTAATGCTTGATGAAAAGACTAAAAAGTAGAGTACCCATTTAGGGATGGCAGGCAATCGCATACTAGATGTTTTACTTCATCTAATTTATTGATATTTTAATTATTGCTCTCAGTTTTCTCAACAACAACTGTAAGGTCGGCAAAATTCACTTGCAACGGCATGGCTCCTAAATTAACAATGGCTTTTTTACCTCTTATCTCAGCCAACAAACCAACTTTATTGTTTTGTTTCATCAAAACAAGATCTCCCAATTTAGGCTCACCACCTATTTCTCTGTATTTAGAATCTAACTTGGTCTTTACTTTCTCTTTGACTTGTTTTTCTTTTTGGTTGAAGAGCAATGCATGCAAATTCTTCATCAGCATCTGCTTGTCCTTTTCCGTTGTAGCCCTTCGCCAATCATTGACTGTCTGCTTGAGCTTACGCTCCATATCTTTAAGATAGACCAGCTTTTCTTCTGTAACCTTGTTTTGGTATTTTAGAACTTCTACCTGCTGAGCATGTCGTTCTCTATCAATTTGCTGGGTGAGTGTCTTCTTTAAAGTCTCGTTCTCTTTGACCAACTTTTGTAACTCTTTCTCTCGATTTTCTAATTTCCGTAAATCTTGTTCTGTGCGGTTGAGGAGTTTATCGAGTGTGAAATGATTTTCATCTACCAATTGCTTTGCTCTGTCAATTAAATCTTTGGAAAGTCCAATTCGCTCGGCAATTGCAAATGTGTATGAGCTACCAGGCTTACCTACATTAAGCTTGTACATAGGGAGCAAGCTTTTCTCATCAAATGCCATCGCACCATTGATGATGCCAGGCGTTTTACTCGCCATTACTTTAAGGTTCAAGTAATGGGTGGTAACAATACCGAATGCATGGCGCTTAATCAATTGCTCTAGAAAAACTTCAGCAAACGCACCACCGAGATTAGGATCACTACCACTTCCCAACTCATCAATAAAGAACAATGTTCTTCCATTGGCATCTTCCATGAAATGTTTCATGTTCTTAAGATGTGAGCTATAAGTACTCAATTCAAATTCGATACTTTGGGTATCTCCAATATGGATCATGAGCTGCTTGTAAATACCAAAACTTGATTCTGGATGCGCAGGTACGAGAAGACCGGACTGCACCATCATTTGTAATAACCCAGTAGTTTTTAAACATACTGTTTTACCACCAGCATTTGGGCCAGATATCAATAAAATCCTATTTCTCTCATCTAAAACAAGATCAAGCGGGATTACTGGTTTATTTAATTTCTTGTTATAGAGTAATAACAAGGGGTGATAAGCTTTAACCAGTTTAATACCAGAGCTATCTACTACTTGAGGAAGATGAGCATCCATCTGCAACGCCAATTTAGCCTTGGCTCTTATGAAGTCAAATTCTCCCAATACTTCCATGTATTGTTTCAACAAGGGACTTTGAACGGATAGTCGAGCTGTTAATTCTTTTAGAATACGATACTCTTCATCACGTTCATCATTTTCTAAAGAAAAGATTTCATTGTTGATTTCAATGGTCTCCTCAGGCTCAATGAAGGATGTTCTTCTTGTATCACTCTCCCCATGCAAAATCCCCTTCACTATACGCTTGTGCTCAGCATACACAGCCAATACCCTTCTACCATTCAAAAATGATTCTTCAATATCAGCCGTATAGCCTGCTTTTTGCATTTTATTGAGAATCTTCTCAAACGATCGACGTTGTTCATTTCTTTTTCTGTACAAAGCCATTCTAATTCTGGCTAAATCATCAGAAGCAGTATCTACTACTCTAGCATCATCTCCTATTACACGATTAATCTCTTCAGTAATTGATTTCTCAAAACGAGTAACCTTGATTACATCAAAAAGTGAATTGAAGTTATACATCCGCTCATCATCAAACCACCTGAAAATTCCTTTTATGTTTTCAGCCAAATTGCGGAATAGGATAAAGACTTCACCTGTCAAAACCGCACCTGGTATGGATAATAATTTTAACTCCTTGGAGAGGTTAAATATTTGGTCGTGTTGAAATGTTTGACCCGATACAAGCAATTGTAAATATTGGTATGATTGCCTGAGCTCTTGATCAATGAATTGTTTCTTGGTATGAATTCTTAAGGTTTCCGCTTTTTGCTTTCCATAAGAAGTCCTGGTCAGCTCCACTAAAAGCGCCCTCACCTTGTCAAATTCTAATTGTATATATGCCGATTCAGGATATAACTTCATGTTAAACCAATGCTAAACTGAGCGCAAAAATAGTCCTAAAATTACTGGCAAACCCAATTAGATTTAACTTAGAGCAAGAATAAAAAGGTACAAATGAAGAAAACCATTCATCTGCTGATGGCCTCGCTGTTTTTTCTAACCGCCTGTGCCCAGCAAAAATCAAAAAAACAAATCCCTGTCACTCCACAAACTAAATCGAAATCAATGCATACTGAAATTATTACCCTTGGAAATGGATGCTTCTGGTGTACTGAAGCTATTTTTCAACAAGTAAATGGTGTGACCAAAGTTACGAGTGGGTATAGTGGTGGACATGTAGAAAATCCCACCTATGAAGAAGTATGCGAAAAAACTACAGGTCATGCTGAAGTTTTACAGGTAGAGTTTGATACTACACAAGTAACCATCGATGAAATTTTAGAAATTTTCTGGCAGACACATGATCCCACCACCTTGAACCGTCAGGGTAATGACGTTGGACCACAATACAGAAGTGTTGTCTTTTACCACAACGACCACCAAAAAGAACGTGCAGAATATTACAAGAAAAAATTAGATGAAAGTGGTGCTTTCAATGATAAAATTGTAACTGCCATCGAACCTTTTAAAAACTTTTATGTGGCTGAAAATTACCACCAGGATTATTACAATAGAAATGGGAACCAACCTTATTGCTATTTTGTAATTCGTCCAAAACTTGAGAAGTTTGAAAAAGCTTTCAAAGATAAAATGAAGAAAAAAGATCAAGAATAATTCATATCTCATAACCATGACAAGATTCTTTCTTATTGTAATTGCTTTACTCATAGGTAGCAGCGTTAATGCACAATTACAAAGCCAGGCTAAATCATATACTCAACAAGATACCTTAAGAGGATCTTTGGGGGAAGGCAGAACATGGTGGGATGTACAACATTATGCAGTTTATGTTGAGCCCGATTATGAGAAAAAATCAATTCAGGGGAAGGTTGATATAACAGTCAAAGTTTTGGGCAGTGGGACTAAAATGCAAATAGATTTGCAGCAGCCCATGCAATTAGAAAAAGCTTATTGGGGCGATGAACCATTATCATTTACAAGAAATGGCAACGCCTATTTTATCGAATTCCCTAAAGCACCTGTAGTTGGTACAGAAGGAAAATTAGCGTTGAAATACAGCGGGCAAGTTCAAGTGGCAGTAAGACCACCTTGGGATGGCGGTTGGATCTTTGCAAAAGATAAAATGGGACGTCCTTGGATGAGTGTTGCTTGTCAGGGTTTAGGTGCCAGCGTTTGGTTCCCATGTAAAGATCACCAAGGTGATGAACCAGAAATGGGCGCTACACTAAAAATCAGCGCATCAGATTCACTAGTGGCAGTCGGCAACGGAAGATTTAAATCTAAACAAGTTTTTGAACCAGGTAAAACTGTTTGGGAATGGGAAGTAAAAAACCCCATCAACAATTATAACATCATTCCTTACATCGGTAAATATGTTTCATTTGAAGAAACATACGCAGGTGAAAAAGGAAAATTGGATTGCAATTATTGGGTGCTTGATTACAATGTAGAAAAGGCTAAATCTCAATTTAAGCAAGTAGCCCCTATGTTAAAGGCTTTCGAGCATTGGTTTGGCCCCTATCCTTTTTATGAAGATGGATTCAAATTGGTAGAGTCACCACATTTAGGCATGGAACACCAGAGTGCTGTTGCTTATGGCAATGGATACCAGAATGGTTATAGAGGTCGTGATTTATCCGGTTCTGGTTGGGGATTGAAATGGGATTTCATCATCATTCATGAAAGCGGACATGAATGGTTTGGCAACAACATCACTTCAAACGAAGTGGCTGACATGTGGGTACACGAAGGATTTACCAATTATTCTGAAACCATCTTCACTACCTATCATTATGGTAAAGAAGCTGGAGATGCCTATGTGCAGGGAACAAGAAAATTAATTGAGAACAAATCTCCCATCATAGGTAAATATGGCGTTAATGAAGAAGGTTCAGGCGATATGTATTACAAAGGAGGTAACCTTGTTCATTTTGTCCGCCAACTTTTCAACGATGATGAAAAATTCAGAATGGCATTAAGAGAAATGAATCAGCGTTTCTACCATAAAATCACTACTTCTGCTGAAGTTGAAAAATTCTGGAGTGAGAAAGTAGGCAAAGATTTAACACCACTCTTTGACCAGTATTTAAGAGAAATACAAGTCCCTACTTTAGAATTCAAAAGAGATGGAAACAAACTAAAATACAGGTGGTCAGATTGTTTGTCTAATTTCAACGCACCTGTTAGAATTGAATTGAACAATCAAATCATGTGGATCAATCCTACAACATCTTGGAAAGAATATAAATCGAAAAACAAAATAGAGTCGGTCAATATTGATAAAAACTTCTACGTAGGATTCACTGAATTGTTCTAATCAGTTGGATAGTTCTAGTCGGCCTGATTTCACATATCTCCTTTTCCAATAAGGTTCATCGAGACTACTGATCACTACTCCCATGGATGTGGAAGCATGTACAAATTTATTGTTGGCCATGTATAAACC
>JACCDJ010095045.1_pt1 | contig 11596 bp, 18 predicted proteins | sample 7444481 | NCBI WGS metagenome assembly JACCDJ01 (sample SAMN15323435, study PRJNA562643) | freshwater metagenome | isolation source: river surface water | place: USA:Blue River Watershed | collected 2017-08-15 | reverse complement strand
TTGATGAACTCTATTTAGAGTCGGATGAAACTAACCCCCTCCAAATAATATATGATTTAGATAACGATAGAGTAATTGTCCCAACATCAGACGAAGATTCGGTTATTGAAGAACAGACCCTAAATCCCGCCAGAAAAACATTTAGAAGAAATGTTGGAAATTCAAGACGTAGAAATTCTCGATAAGAGTAAGTTAAATATTGTAAGGAAACGTAGTAAAAAAACACAAATTCTATTATACGACACCAAAAGAAGAGTGGACAATTTCATTTTGAAATTAAAACACAGGAAAAATGGTAAGTATGAAGATATCCCACACTTCATTATAACCAAAATGGGGGTGGTTTATCAGTTGTTTGATACAAAGTATAGCTCAAACACTTTTAACGACTCTAATGTCGATAAGAAACAGATTAAGATAGCTATGGAGAATCTCGGATGGTTGAATAAAAACACCATCACGGGATTTCTTAATAATTGGATTGGTGACCCCTACAGAACCGACCCACATATAAGAAATTGGAGAAACCATTATTTTTGGGATAAGTACACCGAAGAACAAAAATCCGCACTTGTTAACCTATGTTCGGTACTATGTGACGAACATAACATCCCCTACCATACGGTACCATCGCAGGGTTATATCGAAAACTTAACAAAATTCAAGGGAATTGTATGTAAATCCAACTTTCTGAATATTTATACAGATATAAACCCATCATTCGATTTTAGAATATTTTATAGCGATGCAAAAGAATACAACAAATAGTTACGACGAGATAAAAGGTATGTTGAATACTATGAGAAAATTCAACAAACCTACCTCAAATAGAAACCTTAGAGAACAAGCCGAATTAGGTACTAACCCTACTCCAACCAATCCACAACCACAACAAGGTGGGGGTGATGAGAAGAAGGACTTCACAATTGTGAATGGTGTCGAAGTACGTTTCAATTCTACCGATACCCAAGATTTACAAATGAAAGATGATGAGAAGACCAAAGTTTCTGCTCTTATCGATGCGTTTCGTAATGAGGTTTCAGAAATTGCTGAACTTGGTCAAATGATGGTTTATCCTGATAGTGTAAAATTAGAAGGTGTTATTGGTAATTTCAATATAAATTTCACATTGTCAGCTGGTGACGATAACGGTGTATACATTTCAAACGCTTCATTATTGAAGTTAAGTGATGAGGTTATGGAGATTTTAAATAAACTCAAGAGGTTTGAAATGAAATTCACCGATGAAATGAATAACTTAATTTTAACAAGAAGACAAAACTAATATGCCACTTACAGCAGCAGACAAGGCCGAAGTAGAAAGAATTGCGAGAAAAGAGATGAAAGACTTTCTTGATACAACTCAGGCTCACAATATAGTTATCAAAGTCATCCAACAAGAATTGGGTACCAAAAAAATTGACGATAAAATCGTCGACCTATCAACTAAGGTTGTAGTTGAATTATTCAAGACTCTATGGCAAAGAAAGTCTTTTTGGGAATCATCATTAAAAAATGTTAGATAAATTAAAATATAGAAAACCCAACTTCAACCGAGAATGGTTAGAAGCTAACAGATATCCAGAATTTCAAGATATAGGGAAATCAGGATGGTTAGAACTTGCACCAAATGGAAGTGTTGTGAGATATTCAAACATTAAGGATGTTCTTGGGAATGTTAATTTAGATTTTGATTCATTAGAAAAAGATAAAAAACAGAGATTTATTGAGGATTATAAAACAGGTGTAATTGAAGTACCTATTGCCGTTAAATTTAATGATTTCGAATATGATTTATTGGGTGGTAACACCAGATTAGCAGGATTAGTTAGAATAGGTCACGACCCTAAGATTTGGGTAGTTCAAGCACCCGGTTGGGATTATAATGATTCTGAAGAATCTCTTGGTGAAGAAATTTCGATTGAAGAGGATTGTTGGAAAGGTTATAAACAAGTTGGTGGTAAAATGAAGAACGGTAAAATGGTTCCTAATTGTGTCCCAACTAATGAGGCAAGTAGTCCTGCACAACAGGCGGCGATTGCTATTAATATGAAAGAGAAAGGAATTGAACCTAAGAATGAATCCACAGAAGAAATAAATGAAGGCGAAAACCAACCAACAAACCCATCATTATGGTCGAGAGCAAAATCTTTAGCCAAATCAAAATTTGATGTGTATCCAAGTGCTTATGCTAATGGATGGGCGGCCAAATGGTACAAATCAAAAGGCGGAGGATGGAAGAAGAAAAAGAAAACCAAGAACGAATCTACGGAAGAGTTAAGTGAAGATTTGAGAAGATGGTTTAAAGAGAAATGGGTAGATGTTAGTAAAAAGGTAGACGGTAAACACCCACCTTGTGGTAGAAAAGACGCTGACGGTAAATCATATCCAAAATGTAGACCATCGAAAAAAGTTTCTAAAGACACCCCTAAAGTTGCGTCTTCATATGATAAAGATGAAAAGAAAGCAATGACCCAACAAAAAAGAAGAGCTGAGAAAGAAGAACCTAAAGTTGGAAAGGGTAACAAACCTACAATGACTCACTTTGATGAAATGACGGGAGCAGCATCGGCAGGAGCATTTTCAGCACCAATGTCATTTACTAAGAAAGATTTAAAGGAAGCTATGGATGCTGGTATTTCAGCCGCAGCGGCTTTTGATGTACCATTGTTTGGTGCAACAACCAAAGGTGGTAGAAAGGACCCACTTAAGATTGATGGTCCTGAAAGTATTGGTAAGAGTAGAGCGGTTAAGGATAAATCATTCCCGAAGTTCGGAGGACCTGGTGGAATTTTTATAAAAATTAAGGATAAGTGTAAAAAGTTTCCATATTGTAACCAAGGAGACATAAATGCAATTGAAATACTGAGAGAAACCATAGAAGATACCGCAAAAAAACACGGATTACCTATTGGTGAGGTTGAAAAAATTGTATTAAAAGGAATTAAAGATATATTTATTTAGTATGAAAACAACAGAAATTAGAAATATCATTGATGAGGTTTTAAACGAAGAAGTTAAAAACGCTATCACAAACGAAGGAGGGACAACTAAAAGAGTGAAATACCACGTTACTTGTGAAGGTGAACCATTAGCGACATTCGATACCCTCGATGAGGCTAAGAACTATTGTGAAAAGAATAAAGATGGTGAGTTAAAAGGTAAAAAGAAATTACTTATCGATAAAAAAACTTACGGGTCATATCAAGAGATGATAGACCATCTTGATGAGATTGCACAATCATTAGAAGAAAAAGAAAGTACAGAATTAAAAGAATCAGAAAATATGGAAAATCAAGACACACAAGAAAATTTCGGATATGCCGCTTGGCTAGCAAAAAAAGCCGGTAAAGATAAATTTAAATTTGCAGGTGAAACATTTGATGTTAAAGAAGTGTATAGTCAATTAGAGGAAGAAGAAGGTATGTGTGAAGGAAGTGGATGTTCAGGTGAAATGAATGAAGGTTCTGCAATGTGTGAACAATGTGGAAACACATTAATGGAAGATGGTAGTTGTAGTGAATGTTCAAAGCAAATGAACGAATCAAAAAAGAAAAAAGTAAGATTAACTGAAAAAGAATTAACCGACTTAATCGGTAAATTAGTTTTAGAATCAATACCCGGTTTAGAGGCAGTTAAAAAATCACACGGACAATCATCTGGTCAAGATTTAAAAGATAGCACAAAAAAGATTGATGATTATTTAAATTTTTCAGGTAACACAGACTCTGAATTCCCAAATCAAAATGGTGCTGAAGAAGATAAAGAAGCGTACAGAAACACTAGTGATGAAGAAGAATTTGTTGACACTTACAGAGGTAAGGGTTTACAAGATTTAGACTACGATAACAAACCTTCTAAAGAGTTTATCGATAGATTGAGAATGGCATTAGAAGGAGACTCTAAAATGGGTAACGGTCAAAAGGACACAGCAAACACCACACCAAGTAAGGTTGGTGAAAAAATGTTTAAATCAATAGATAAAGAAAAGAAAACAAGAAAGGCAGAACCTATGTATAAAAAGGACCCTGCACCGACTACTGAAGTAAACGAATCTAAAAAAATGTCAAAAAGTTTAGTATCTGAAGAAATTCAGAGAATGAAAAATATGACAAACTATAACAAGAAAACTCAGTAATTTACTTTTTTTTCTATTCTTTTATCTTTATATTTTAATGTAGTAAAGATATGGAGAATACAGAAGGGTATATTGAGTTTGTCACATCTGAAAGTAACAAGAATCAATTAGATATTTGGTATAAAGCTTATAATATAACTCTGGAAAAAACAGAGTTATATTATGATTTTTTAATATCGTTATTAGATATTATTGAAGAAACTTATTTGGGTAATGATGTCTTATTATCACAACAAGACATACAGAATCACTTCACTTGGTGTTTCGATAAACTCATAACAAATTTCCAAAAAGAAAATATTATTTTTAAAGAAAGAGGTCCTCACTATGAATACCTATGGTTATTCTTTTATGAGGCGTTCTATATCACTGATTCTGAAGGTGGTATAATAAGAATACGTGAATACTTTTATAAATTATTCAATTTTAACTACAGAAAAACTAGGTCTGAATTAGATATGTTGACTGAGTTTTATAAAATGTTAGACCAAAACTTGAAAAAGTGAATTTTTTCCTCTATATTAGTATTAAAAACCGAATAATAATATGGAGACTTTAAAAAAAATCAAAGACTTGGTTGAAAAAATGTCTGTTGATACCCAAAAAGTTTATGAAAAGGGTAATCGAAGTGCGTCTATTCGAGCAAGGAAATATGCACAAGAAATCAAACAATTGATTGGTGTGTATAGAAGAGAAGTTTTAGAAGAAATTAAAAAGTATGATGATAAAAATTGAGTTATTTCTCCTCGTGTTAAGTTTGGTGTTCACTTTAAAATTTGTGTTTGAGTTTATCTTGACACTTAAAGAGGACGACCCTGAACCGATGAACATTTCTAAAACAAATCAAGTGTTTTTATATTTTGCTGTGTCATATATACTAACATCAATAATAAACATTTTCATAAATTAAAATTTAGTGTACGAAAATATAAAAGGTCTAAGACCATATTTCTTTTCACTACGTGAAATTGATAGTAACGTTAGTTTAGATATTAAATTTCCACTAAGTTGGAAGTATGAACAAATTATATCTCAATATAAGTTGGTGAAAGCAAAGGTGCAAGATAAAAATGATAAGTTTCATTTGGTATCTTTAGTTTCAACCGCAACACAAGAAGGATATGATGTAGTTTTTGCTTGTGCAAATGAAGTTGTTGTTATCAATAAAGAAGAAGAGGAAAAACAAAGACTATTCCAATTAAAAGTAAAAGAATTACAGGCATTATTCCAAAATCAATCATTAGATAAATTAAAAGAAATAAGCTTTATTGATACTTATGGACAAGAAGATTCAACAGGGATTAGAGTGGCTGGAGAAAGAGCAGACGAAGGACTTGAAGGAGATACAGGAACACAAGAAGAAGATGATTAAGGAAATCACATCTTTTGATAAGTCTAAAATGTTCGAACCGAAACCAAAAAATAAAACATCGTTCTTTAAAAAAATACTAATGGTATTGGGTTATGGAAAAAAAAGGTAATTTTTTTAATCAAATTGCGATAATATCAGACTTATTAGAAAAAATAAATTTAGAATCAGAATCGAGAACAGTAATCTTTGAATTAAAAGAAGATGAGTTCAATAGAATATTTAACTTAAACGTAGAGAAGACAAAACAAAAAATTAGTCCTGTTACTAATAAGTTTTCAATAAAAATCGGTGATGTGGATATTGTGTTTAGTAAGAGTAATGTCTAAATAACTCAGTTCTTTTATATCCTTTAGCAACTAACAAATCGTACAACATTCTTCTTTGATGTGTTGTCACATCCTTAACGAAGATAAAATTATTTCTCTTTCTCTTTAACAAATCTTCACGAATAATATTAAATAGACGAATCGAATCGTCTATATTTTTATTACCGAACATTCTCACGTCAGTATCAACCTGAACAAATATTTTATTATTGAGAGTAAAGACTTGTGCAATGTCTTTCACGGTAAGAATATACTCCATCATTTCGTGGTAACGAATTCTTTTCTTGTTGTCAAAGTCATATATTAATTCCTCAATCCAATAAGGAATAATTTCTTTGACCCTTTCATTCTCGTTACTTAAAATAACCTCCTCATTTCTACCCAATTCGTCTTTAACATACGTTTTAGTAGACCATCTGGTTTTGGGATAGATTAATGCCAACTCATATTTGGTATTAGTTCTTTTTTTCCCTGAATTTGTTTTTACGTAAGGTGGTTTTTTTTGAGTTTTTAACTCCTGCCAAATTTCTGTGATTGTGCTTCTTTTCGCAGACTTGTGTATTAATTTCTTTCTTTTTCTATTACAAAAAAGTACTATGAAGTATTTGTAATTAATCATAACAAGAATCTGATTAAGGATACCAACCCATAAATAGCAAGACCTCCTACTATGATTAAACCAATAAAAACCGTCTTAGCGATTTTGTCGGTCTCATCATAATATTTTTTATCCTCCTCACGTATTTTTTTACATTCTGAACAAGCCATATTAAAATATAACTATTTCCGAGATAAAAATCAAACCCATTTCTTTTTCTCATTTTTTTTATTTATATTTTTTTTATAACCTAAATTTTTATGATATCGTATATTGGAGGAAAAGCAAGAATTGGTAAGTGGATAAAGGAATATATCCCAAAGGACATTGAAACCTATGTAGAGGGGTTTTCAGGTATGTTTTGGGTGTTTTTCAATATGGACTTAAAACATTACCCTAACCTTAAAACTGTTGTTTATAATGACTATAACAGGTTAAATTATAACTTGATGAAATGGGCGAAGAACTACGATGTTCTATGGAATGCATTGTCACAATACCCTTGTCAGCAGTTAGGTGTCGTTGATACTCCTGTTGAATACGGACAAATGTTCGCTCAATATCAACAAGAGATATTCGATGAGAACTTAGTCATCACTGATGAGAATAGTTTGGAGATTGCGTGTAAGTACGTTTATGTATTGGGACAAGTATTCTCAGGTTCAAAACCTGAAACCGCCTCCTATATGGATTATAAAGGAAAATATCGTTGCAAGGTGTTGGTGTTTATGGATAAGTTAAAGAATCCAAAATATAGAGAACATTTCGATAAAATTACGTTTGTTGAAAATACCGATTTCCAACAAGTAGTCGAAAAATACGATTCACCAACAACATATTTCTATATGGACCCACCATATTGGAAAACTGAAAATTACTATTCAAATCACGATTTCGATGTGAATGACCATTTGAGATTGGCAGATTGTATTAAAGGTATACAAGGTAAATTTAGTCTATCATATTACGATTTTCCACAATTATCAGAGTGGTTCCCAAAAGAAGATTATCGTTGGGAACAGAAAGATTTCAGTAAAGCAGCGTCTACCAAGAAAGAAAAGAACGTGGGAACTGAACTCCTAATAATGAACTATTAGTTCATATTTATAAAAATAATTTAATTATGAGTACAAGTTGGTATGTGGTAAAAGTTTTACCGGGTAAGGAAAGACAATTAACCGAACAATATAATAAGGAAATTTCTTTGGGTAGTATTAAAAACATCCTTAGATTTGTGTGTCCTCTTGAGAAAAACTTAGTTGTTGTAAAAAACAAAAAAGTAATTAGAGAAAAAGTTCTTTACAGTGGATATCTTTATTTCGAAACCAAACAAAAATTGAATGATGATGACCTTAAAGTGATTGCTCATCAACAATCAATTATGGGAATACTTGGGGATAAAACACCTATACTTTTAAGAGAAAGTGATGTTGCAAGAATTTTAAAAGATGAAGTTCTTGATGAACATATACAATCTAAAAAAATTACATTAAACAGCGGTGACATTGTTTCAATATCTGACGGTGCATTTAATGGATTTAATGGTGTAATATCGTCAGTTAAAGGAGACAAAGTGGATGTTGAGGTTAAGATATTTGGTAGAGGAACGATTGTTACTGTTGGTATTGAGCACGTAGAAAAAGTATAATGAATTATAAACCCGAAGTTTTAATTTATTTAAATCAAATCAAATCCTTTTTATCAAAAAATGAAGAGGCTCGTTCTTATTTTATGTCAAGTGTAAACCCTGACATTTTTTATGATGAACTGTGTAAAATATCCGAAAAAAATTTCGATTCCTTTGGTGAACCAAACCTAACACAAGAACAGTTTGAGGAGTTAAAAAAAACTATCATCACGAAACAAACAGAAAGAAAAGTATTCAATCCAATTGTATCCACAAAATTTGGTACTTACTCTTTGAATTAACTTTTCTATTAAACAATTTTTAATTATCTTTCTATTATGAAAAGAATCCTACCTTCAGAACTGAAGTTATATGACTCAGTATATTCGAACGACTTCCCCGATAGTCAATACTTCATTGTATTGTTTGGTGATATGCCGTCGAAGTATAGTAATAGAACATATTACGACCCTAAAGTTCTTGAATACTTCAAACGAGAAGGTTATGTGGTAACTCATAAGATTGAGAATACAAAAAAGAACTATGATATTGCGATTGAGAGTCTATTAATCCATAATGAAAAACAAATTATGGTTCGAGCTGACCTTTCAACCGAGAAAAAAACTGAAATCATAACTCTTGATATTCTTTACAACTTAAAGAATGGTGAAATAAATGCTCAAATTGATTTTGATGAAATAAATAAATTCGTCAAAGAAAAGAAGAGAGCAAACATTCAATTGGTTAAAAGTGAAATGGGTCACTTGGATACTGAAGAATATGATTTACCGGTTCCTGATATGGATTTAGAATTAAATTACGGTTCTGAATTTAAAAAGATTCACGATATCATTATTAAAAGACTAAATAAAACTAACGATAAGGGAATTATTTTATTACACGGAGACCCTGGTACAGGTAAGACTTCCTACTTAAAATATTTGACCAAATACGTTCAAGACAAAGACATTTTATTCATCCCACCATCAATGGCTGAGATGTTATCTGAACCATCGATTATACCATTCTTGATGGAAAAGAAAAATAGTATTTTAATTATTGAAGATGCTGAACGTGTTATATCAGATAGAGAAGGCAATGGTTCACCCGCTGGTGTATCAAATATCTTAAACCTAACTGACGGTATATTAGGTGATTGTTTAAATATACAAGTAATTGCTACCTTCAATATGAAAAGAGAAAGAATTGACCAAGCGTTACTTCGAAAAGGTAGATTAATCGCTGAACATAAGTTTGAAAAACTACCATTGGACGAAACAAATAAATTGTTAGACCATTTAGGTAAAAATCATAAATCAAATGAACCAATGAGTTTGGCTGATATATATAATGTAGACTCCGATGAAGTCAGAATAACAAAAGAAAAAAAATCAATAGGATTTCAATGAAACAATTAACAACAGAACAATTAACAGAAAAATTAAATAATAACGAGAAAGTATTGGTAGACTTTTTTGCCACTTGGTGTGGACCTTGTAAGGCTTTAGTACCAACTTTAGAATCAATTCAAAACAATTATGAGGGAGTTGAATTCGTAAAGTTAGATGTTGACCAAAATACGGACTTAGCAATGCAGATGGGAGTTAGAAGTGTTCCTACGGTTATTTTATTTGAGGGTAAGAAAGAGGTATTCAGAGCAACAGGAGCAAACACTAAAAATTTCTATGATAAAGTGATAACTGAATCATTTAATTTGTAGTATGAGTAACACGATTATTATTTTTACTTTAAAAACTTGTGGACATTGTGCTAGTTTAAAAGAAAAATTAACAGAATTATCAATTCCGTATGAAGAATTGGAAATAAATCAGAATCGACCTATATGGGACCAAGTAGTTAGTCAAACAGGTCATAATTTATTACCAACAATATTCATAAAGAAGGAAAACGATGACACAGGACCTATTTTTATACCTGGTCGTGACTTCCAAAATCACGATGAAGCGGTTGAAATAATCAAAAATTACGTTTAAAATAAAAAGGGATTAAAAAAATCCCTTTTTTTATGCTGACATCTGAAATAAAAAGTATTTATGTAAAAGACTTTACATTTCAATGGCGTTACAACAGATTAATTGGTTACAAATTGACACTGCATATGTTCCTTCAGGTTCCGAAGTTAATTTAGGTACCATTTCAGGTTCGTTACATTCAATTTATGCTGACCATATATACATTTCTGGACAATTACTATCAAATAGTGATGAGTTAAATTATTGGTCAGCGTCGATTAAAGAAGCAATTGAGACCACAGGTTCAAATCTAACCGTAAAGGGTAATTTAATTGTTAAAGGTACAACAACAGCAGTAGAATCGAATGTTGTTACTATTGGTGACAATATCGTTGAATTAAATGGAACTGCTGCGGCGTTTGGTGGTTTATTGGTTAAAGACCCTACAGCTCCGAATACCATTTCAGGTTCATTACTTTGGGACACACTCAATGATAAGTGGATTGGAGGTCCTTTAGGTGATGAGGAAGGGTTTATACAAGACACACAATTCACAAATTTTTCTAGTTCAGTTGCGATAGCTATCGAGGAGAGTGGTATATGGAGACCAACAGGTTCATATTATGCAACAACAAACGATTTACAGGTTACAGGTTCAATGAGAATCAAGGGCGATTTATTGGTTGAAGGACAGACTACCTTAGTTCAAAAATTAGACCCAAATGTCGAGTCACTTGTGGTTTCTGGTGCTATGAATGTTGTTCAAAATCAAATAAATGCACAGGTTATTGCTGCGTCTCTTAAAATACAGGGATTGGGTGAAATGGCGGACGTAAGCAAATTTGCTGTTATTGACTGTGGTGGATTTTTCTAATTAAAAATAAAGTATTTATATAAAAGAATTAAAATTACAATATGGCACAAATAATTAAACACAGAAGAGGTGGTATCGGTACACTAAAAGACGTAACCGCTAGAGTCGGTGAATTAGTGATGACCACAGGTTCGATTAGTGACCTAAACGGACCGATGGTATTCATTGGTGAAACTGAAGGTGTTGCAGGAGCTTATAGACCAGTATCTAAGATATTCCAAGGTTCTGTTGCTCCAACAATATCTGTTGGTTCTTACGGTTCAGTAATCGATGGTACACCATTCTACGCTTCAGGTAATAAATCTCTTTATGTTTTAAGTAAAGATGGTAACAATAGACTTGACTTAACAGGTAACATCGAGGGAAATACAATCTCAGGAGTAACGATACAAAACATAAATGGAGATGTGAATTTGGATGGTGACCTTTTTATTACAGGTAACACAACTCAAACAGGTTCAATCGATTTAACAGGTAATGTAACTTTAGGTGGTAACATCACAATCGGTAATCAAACAACCGATTTAGTAGTTTTCCAAGGTGAAGTTAGTTCATCAATCCTACCTGAAGTTAACAACGCATTTGATTTAGGTTCAGGTGCACAATCTTGGAGAGACTTATATGTTTCAGGAACAGCACACGTAGGTACGTTAGACGCCGGTACAATCAGTTTGAGTGGTATCACAGT
>JACCDJ011631659.1_pt1 | contig 11597 bp, 8 predicted proteins | sample 7444481 | NCBI WGS metagenome assembly JACCDJ01 (sample SAMN15323435, study PRJNA562643) | freshwater metagenome | isolation source: river surface water | place: USA:Blue River Watershed | collected 2017-08-15 | reverse complement strand
GAGTCTATTAAATTCATTAGATAATGCAATGATATTAGAATTCATCGTGAACCCAATATTAGATCCAAACATCGTAAACTCACTTATATTACAACCACCCAACTTGACATCATTGGATCCCAATTCGAGTCTATTAAATTCATTAGATAATGCAATGATATTAGAATTCATCGTGAACCCAATATTGGATCCAAACATTGTAAACTCACTTATATTACAACCTCCCAACTTGACATCATTGGATCCCAACTCGAGTCTATTAAATTCATTAGATAATGCAATGATATTAGAATTCATCGTGAACCCAATATTAGATCCAAACATCGTAAACTCACTTATATTACAACCACCCAACTTGACATCATTGGAATTTACTTGAAATGTTGTATTTTCATTATTAATATACACCATATTCGAATTGAATATTACCTCAGTATTATTGGCATTAAACTTTATTAAATCCATTGAATTACCACCAATATAAAGATTATTTGAATCAAAAGTAATACCATAATTTGAACCTTGAATATTAAAATAGTTTGCATTAGAACCAATAATATTTATAGATGATGGTAGCATTACAAGTGAGTTATTTGATGACATAATCTGTGTGTTTAGAATATATTGTCCACCAATATATGTTTCATTACTACTTACAGTAAATTGTATATTACTTCCAGAAAAATCTATAACGCCAGCATTTGAACTATCAATAGATATATTATTAGATGAAATAATCAAACCCAGATTGGATCCTTCTAATGCAATATAAGGACCTAGAAATATACGTGAACCCAATGATTTTAATAATATATCATCATCCATTATCATCATTACATTACTTCCTTCAAGCTTGATGTTTGAACCTAAAAATAACTGAGACTGTAATGCTTTAACAAGTATATCATTAGTCATATTAAGTTCAACATTACTACCTTTAATTAGAATATTGGATCCCAGAAACATTTGAGAGTTTAGTGCTTTTAATAGTACATCATCAGTCATCTCCATAAAGACATTACTACCCTTAATCAGAATATTGGACCCTAGAAACATCTCGGATCGTAATGCTTGAAGATATATATCATCAGTCATTTTTAGTTGAACATTGTTGCCTTTAACAAGTATATTAGATCCCAAAAACAATTGTGAATTTAATGCTTTTAACAATATATCATCTGTCATTTCCATAAAGACATTACTACCTTGTAAAAGAATATTAGAACCTAAGAATAGCTTACTTTTCAATGCTTGTAGTAAAACATCGTTAGCCATATTAAGTTCGACATTACTACCTTGTAAAAGAATATTAGAACCTAAGAATAACTTACTTTTCAATGCTTGTAGTAAAACATCGTCAGCCATATTAAGTTCAACGTTATCTCCTTTCAAAGTAATATTAGATCCTAAAAATAAATAAGATTCAAGTGCTTTTAACAATATATCTTTATTCATATCAAGAATCACATTGCTTCCTTGAAGAAGTATCTTTTCATCCAGAATTAATTTCGAGTATAAACCATCAATATTGATAACATCATCTACAATTAAACTAGCAGTATCACCTATGAATTCAATTGATTCTCCGACATATATTTGAGAATGTTTTCCCTGAATATGTACATAGTCACCATTAATTTTTGTCAATACTTCATTGTTAGATGTTTTACTAGATATAAAAAGATCGTTAATGTTTGTGTAATCATTTGAATAATTTATGTATGTATTTTGCTTATGAATATTTTTAAAAATACATACATTTGAACCATAATTTTCAATGTAATTTCCCATAACCATTGAATTAAGTGCAAAGTTTTTCATATTTGTTCCAATACTAACTGTATTGCTTGCTACAATGTTATTTTCATTACCAATAGATATATTATTATAACCTATATTCAGTTGGTGATTACCTAGCCCAATATTATTACTAGATTTATTGAATTCATTTATATTTGTATTATCAAACCCAATTAATATGTTTTTATTTCCTGTAGAGTATCTTCCTGTATTATTTCCAAGAAGTATATTTCTTGTACCACTAATTAAGAATTGTCCTGTATTTGTACCAATTAAAATATTATCTTCCTCTAATGCATTTTGACCTGCGGATGCACCAATATATACATTCCCAGTACCAACCTTATTTTTACTACCAGCTTTATAACCTATAAACACATTAAATTTACCTCTATTAAGTGTACCTGCATCAAAACCCAAAAGTGTTGCAAAATATTGATTACGTGTGTTTATATCTAAACCATCAAGTAGTTTAGGTATATTAAGTACGTTTTTATCAGTTGAAACAGTATAAACACTCATTGTGTTGATCTATTTTTCTTATATAAAATAAAACATGGTATATGCCGATGATAATTCCTTTATTTTTGATATAATAAATCTTTTAGGTACTTTGATTATTATAGGTATCATATTTTATCTATACTTAGTATATGTTGATCTGAAGTCAAAGACATCTTCATTATTACAAGATTACGAAAAACGTGTAAAGGTTCCATCATCACCTACACAATAAATAAAAAAATATATAGATAAAAATAAATGATACTATCAATAATAAATATGTTTTCATTAATTATATTAATTACTGTTCTACTATATATAGTTTTGCAATATCTTAATATAAAGTCTGATTTAAAAAAAATGAATACTGTAATTCCTAAAAATGTATATAATGTACATGATGTATATAAGTATATTCAACCAATAGTTTCACATGTGTCAATGCCCATTCCCAAACAGGTTCCAACAAATTAAACACAAACGTATCAGCTCTTAGAGTGTTTTGCCTTTAAGTGTTGGGACACTTAATTTATTATATAAATATAGTAATGTACACAAAAACATATAAACCAAGAGATGTTATCAAAGCAGGGAAAATTGAAACCACTCTAATATATTAGAAAAAAATAACTAAATAATAGAAACTATATCATTTGAAGTATTTATGTATAATTACTATTATAACACTGTAGTATATCTTTAATGAAATTATTTTTGTTTTTTAAGAAGTCAGTCTTTAACAAGTTTACCTAGATAGAAGAAATATATCCTACAAATATATCATCAATAAACATCCATATATGTTTTGTATCATTAGGTATTTTTATAGAAGGAGCGACATATATAAAAGATGATATTTTATATGTATGATCAGTGTGTGTATTATAAATAATTGTTATTATTGCTTCGTGATGTATGGGTATTTTTACATTTAGATATGTTGATGTTCTCAATCCAAATAAACTTTTCACAGATTTTAGACTAGAAGCATCAGGATAAGTTTTTAAATCAACTAATTTTCCTTCGCATGTACCTACAGCATATATATTCATTAAAGGATCACATAGTTGGTTTACTATTTCAGATGAAAACTTATAATCATCATTATTACCTTTGATACTTAAACAAGATGTTGAACATATAAATTCTGTTTTTAAGGATTTATCATTGGGGTCTAAAGATATATATAATTGAAACTCATTAAATTTCATTGTTCCACCCATACTACTAAATTGAAAGGCATTGCGTGATTGTGTTATTATTGTATTACCATGATATTTCCCATCCATCAATAAGACTTTTTGTGGTTCTGGAATTACCATCAATGAGTCATCATTATTATGGTTTTTTACTGTAGGAACCATCAAGCATAATACGTCTTGATAATCGTTTTTATTTTCATTTATTTTGTAGCATTGTTCATCTATACATGGTCCTCCACCTATTTTTGTTTTTTTTTCTTCTTTAGGTATACCAAATAGATAAAGTTTATAAGTAACAGACATTAATGCTGCTGGAATATAAGTATCAAGAATTCTGGGTTGTAATATAGATAAGTTTGTAATTTCCCAGGAGTAAACAGTGGATGGGTCAGACAATTGTAATATATTACTATTTATAAATTTATATTCATGTGTTATTTTTTGTTGCGTGAGAAGAATATTTGATGGTTGCAACCTATCCTTAAACCAGTTATTTGTCTGATCATATAGTTTACCACTTATTGTAATATCTATAGGCTTATCACAAGTTTGTACAAAGTTTATATTTTTTCCATCAGAACTTATAATTAGTTTATGTAGTTGTGAGTTTGATGTAGAGTTCAAATATACTGAATTTACATCTACTGATGCTTTTTCTATATAGTTTCCAGTACTATCAAATGATCTAACTCTATATGACTTAATAAAGTCACCATCATATTCAAGTTCAAGATGTGTTTTACCTTTTCTAATAAAATCAGGTATATGGTTTCTATTATAATCATGGCATTTTTTATATGACAAGTGATGAATGTATCCATCATAACACCCAATATGAATCAACCCATTACTATCCAGAGCAGGAGACGCATTAATATTATTCCTGAATTTATGATTTGATATCTTTGTACATACTTCTATTGCTCCATCATACAAATTAAATCCATATAAAACTCCATTTGAATCACCTAGTATAACTACATTATCACCAGTTATGATAGGTGAACAGCAGATTGAGTTGTAAACTTTGTGTTGCCATATTATATGTCTATTTAATGTAGATAAACCTAAAATCAAACCTTCGAATGTACAAACTACCAAGATGTTATCCTTCAATGTAGGAGAAGAATATATTTCTGTTCCATAATCTTGTATCCAATTATTAGTAATTTTCTCGCCTGTAAAATTTAAACATATAAGTTTACCATTTGAATTACATATATATATAGTATTACCATCTACTAATGGTGATGATTTTATTTCAGCACCTGTATTATACTTATCAATAACATAACCATTTTCACAATCAACAATATATAAGAAATTATCAAGGCATCCAAATGTAACATATTCTTTACCATTAATATATAAGAAGGCCGCACAAGACCATATCATCATATTTGTTTTTACACTCCATACTTCTTTTCCATCAGGTGCTACTGCATAAAAAAAACCATTATCACAGCCTGCATAAATGATTCCTGTTTTTAAACTAACTGTTACATTACCTTCAAATGAATTTACAATAGCACCTGATCTATCTATTTTATCATTTACATTATGTGGTGCCTTGAGAACCCAGAGAGCTTTACCATCATTTAAATCTAGTGCATGTAAGTATCCATCACCTCCAGGAACCACTACAAATCCCATGGGATGTAAACATGCTGCAGAATCAACGAGTGAATCAGTTTTAGATACCAAATTATATTTCCATACAATATGACCGTTTTTATTAATCTTGAAAAATTTACCTGAAGAAGATCCTACATATAATGAATCCTCTTCATCTATAACACATGTCCCCCAAATTATACCATCAATATATGTTGACTTTATATCTAAGTCCTTATTTTTGAAAACATATTGAGATGTACCTTGATTATAAGGACTATTTCTGAAAGAATACCACATATTTATTATTACTTATATTTTATTTTATTATAAATTTGTACTTACTTTATCCATAAAGTTGTACTTACTTTATCCATAAAGTAGTAAAGTTTTTTTTTGTTTTTTTTGTTTTTTTTGGTTTTACTTTATATATAAAATTTAGGCAGAGATTTTATTTGTATACTTCATTAGGATTGCCAGCTTAGCCTCGCGCTTCACTTTCTTTTGTTCTGAACAATCATATTCAGTAAGAATTCTCTTGAGCTCAGCAACTACAGTTTCAAGATCTGGAATTGTAATCCACATATTTACATCATTATCATAATAATTCAGACTACGACCCCTTGTCCAGAAATAGACAAGCTCAACATCATCGATATCAGGGATAGAGACATCGATAAAGTCAGCAGGAATACGCTCATCCTTGATAAACTCAAGGTCATCTCCAAGAGATTTGCACAGAACATTCATCTTTAACCTGTATAGATTGAAAACACCTTTTTTGTCATGACCATCACGTTTGAAATCAATTGTCTCATTAAAACTGCAGAAGATGGGTGTCTTTCTCAAAGGAATTCGTTCACATCTTTCAAAATGTGGGACCTCAACTAGTACAACACTATTATCTACAACCTTGCTATTTGTGATTAGAAAGCTGTTACGAGAACACCTATTACGAATTTCATCATTTTCAAAGGGAGAATGTAGGACAGCACCCTCTACATTAACAGTAGATAGAATATTATTAAACTCTGTTTTGAAATCTTGAATCATACGAGGGTCAAATGTGTGTTGATCATGTTGCTTATCCAGGAAGAATGCATAATCCAAAGTACGCTTATATTGAGACAGGGACTGCTTCACAACTATCTCGACTTGTTTTTTAATCTCATAGAATGCATTCTTGGGGAGAAAAGGATTGATGCAAATCATGAAGTCAGTATCAGTATTTTTGAATACTTCTTCATTATCAATAATGTTCCATAGATTCTTGATGTACATATGGGAGTTGCTACCTTTCATCATTATAATAAGATCTCTGTTCATATGAAATCCCAACATAGGGTGATTCATGACCTTATGACAAAGGAGACCATAAAAGTCCAAAGCAATAATTTTGAATCTTGGTTGGTAAAGTGTCTCTGCCAAGACATCCGTAACTGCACTTCTCCTGGGATCTTCAATTTCAATACCAGAGTCCAACTTAGGCATCACATTGTAGTGATAAGTACCCTTGTATCCTTTTTTACGCTCTGCTGAGTAGATAGCCTCATTGATGAATTCATTCCTATCCTCAGGAGTCCAGGGATCCATTGTTTAATAGAGTTTTGATAGCTTTAAGTAGTGTATTTATTATAAGTTATGAATTACTTATTTTTATATCAATTTTTTTAAAAGTTACCTACGATATACGTAATTTTTTATCATAACCATACTTTATATGATTTCAAAAAAATAATAATAATATTTTAAACCATTGCCTGACGATAAGAACGTTTAGCAGGACGATCTACACTTCCTTGATTACCTACTCCACCTCCACCTCCTTGGTAGCCTCCTTTAGGAGAATACTTCGCCTTACGAGTAACAACCTGCCATTGAGGTTGCTTTCCACCAGTACGATGAGGTGAACCAGTGCGGTTGGGTGAAGTATGAGATGAATTTTGAGATGAATAATTATTAGTAGAAGCACCGGTAATAAATGGTGCCTTACGAGTAGATACAAAATCACACATCAAAGGACCACCACCAATACCACGTACATTAACAGCTTGTAGACCATTCATACCATCAATAATATCGTATTGAATATACTCTCCTTTCCTTAGAGTCTTGTAATTACTGTTCAAAGGATTGATTCCAGAATGATGAACAAAAATATCTTTACCCTTATCATCTCCATCACAAATTGTTACAAAACCATAGCCTAGCTTATCATTGAACCATTTACATTGACCCGTATATTTTCCAACATTCTCAACTTCTTTTACCTCGGTTACTACTGTGTTCGTTGGTTCAATGATGGATACAGCAGTATCTGCTACAGTACCAGCTACAGTACCAGCTACAGTATCTGCATCAATAGGAATAGTGGTGGTAGTGGATACCTCAACCTCAGATGATACTTCCATTTGTTCCATTTTTATATAATTACGTAAATACCTTTAAATAATTTTCATACTTATATAAAATGTCTGGTAATCTTTTTTTAGTTATGTTAATATTAATATTAATTTTTTATTTTCAATATTACTTAAAGTATAATAACGCTTATAGAATCATTCAATCGGATATAAATAAAATAGATGCAAATGTATTATACGAAAGGTATCCAACAATTATATCAGATAGAATAGTGAATCCTAATGATCTTCTTAAAACCTTATTTAAGTACACATACGTTTTTAAAGCAAATAGTATTCAAAGTGGTGATATGAAACCAACATTATCAATAAATAAATATACTATTATATATAATAACAAAAATGATATAGATATCAATGTTATATTACCATCTTATAGAAGTGAATTCAAATATAAATATCAAAACAATTTATTTAAAGCAGATAAAATATTAGATGGTACAAATATACAATATGTTACTATCAAATTAAAAAAACAACAGGTTTTAATACTACCTTCATTCTGGATATATCAAACTAATACACCCCATCATAGTATATGTCTTAATGACCCTTTTACTTTATTAATCAACTTCTTCTATCTTTGGACCTGAATCTACACCACCTGATTTTACACCACCTGAATCCACCGTCGCATTACTGCTATCACCACCATCAACACCTACACCAACACCTTGATACATCCTTTGAATAATAGGATTAATAATATTATTAACCTCTTCAAACTTGGCATCATTTTCATCCTTAGTAGCAGATTCATTACTCTCAAGCCATTTAATACCATCATCAACAACTGAATGAATCTTATTTTTATCATCCTCTGGAATCTTCGCCTCAGAATTATTTACAATGTTAGATTTCATATTATATAAATATCCCTCCAACTTATTGCGTGATTCTATTCTATCCCTGTTTTTCTGATCTTCATCTTTGTATTTCTCTGCCTCTTTTAACATCTTCTCAATATCATCTTTACTTAATCTACCCTTATCAGCTGTGATTGTAATATTATTCTTTTTACCAGTACCCTTATCTTCGGCAGTAACATTTAAAATACCATTTGTATCTACATCAAGTGATACTTCAATGCGAGGTACACCACGAGGTTGTGGTGGAATTCCATTGAGTTCAAATGTACCTAGGAGGTTATTATCCTTAGTAAATGGACGTTCACCCTCGTATACCTGGATAGTAACAGCTGGTTGATTATCAGCATATGTGGAAAATGTTTGAGATTTTTGTGTGGGAATTGTAGTATTACGGGGAATGAGTGTGCACATTTGTCCACCGGCTGTTTCAATACCAAGACTCAAAGGTGTAACATCAAGCAACAACAAGTCCTTAATTGTTTCATCCATCTCACCTGAAATAATAGCAGCTTGTACAGCTGCTCCATATGCAACCGCTTCATCAGGATTAACTGATTTACAAAGCTCTTTACCATTGAAGTAATCAGAAAGCATTTGTTGAATCTTTGGAATACGTGTAGTACCACCTACCAATACAACATCATCAATCTCAGATTTAGATACACCTGCATCTACAATTACTTTTTCAACTGTATCAAGAGTTTTCTTAAACAAATCCATACACAATTCCTCAAACCTAGCTCTAGTAATACTAGTATTAAAATCAATTCCTTCATAAAGAGAATCAAGTTCAATAGTAGTCTGAGCTGCTGAAGATAATGTCCTCTTTGAACGTTCACATGCTGTTCTCAAACGTCTAATTGCACGTGCATTTCCAGTAATATCATGTTTATGTTTTCTTTTAAATTCTTGAATAAAATGATTCACAAGGCGGTTATCAAGGTCCTCACCTCCAAGATGTGAATCTCCTCCAGTGGCCTTTACTTCAAATACACCTTCTTCAACTGCTAGAATTGTAACATCGAATGTACCCAAATTGTTATCGTAGATGCTATTTATCATCTACTTCTACTGCTTTCGCTAGTAGCTCAGACTATATCTTATTAAGCTAAATATATTAAGATTTTAAAACTTCCTTTCGGAATTCCATGTAAATTCTGGGATATATAACCTTATGTTGAAAACCATTTGCTTTTGCATACTCCAATATTACAGTATTTTTTATTTCTAATTTACCAGATTGTAATTGCTTCCAATAATGATTATCTCTTACCTCTATAAGCATATCTTTGATAATAAAATCAACTTTATAGTTATGTTCTTTATCATTTATAAAATATTTCACATTTGGACCATTATTAATTAATATACCGTTTTCGTTACAAAAATTAATAAACTTCAATTCAAACTTTGATTTGTAAGTTATCAATTGATCCATACAATTTTTTGTACTTGATATTTTAAAAGCTTTATTACAGAAACTACAATCTTGACATAATATTTTATACTTGTTTTTTTGAACGTGAATATCCTTATTTATAAAGTGATTACCACATTTTTCACAAGCAAATTTTATGTACATCAATTTCTCAATAACATCCCTTTTTATATCATATACAAATGGTGAAAATCGTTGTTGATTAGACACTGAAACACATGGATAATATATAAAGTTGTTCATATCAAATTTCCCATTTTGAAAACTCAATATCGTATTTCTTATTCTTTCAAACTCATCTGTTGTTAAATTTTTTCTAAAATATATATTCTTAAAATCATCATCATATGCTTCAAATACATCAGCATCTAGATGCAATTTATCTAGCAATTTTTCAGGTTTCATATGCGTATTACATGTATTACATGTATTGCATGTATTTATCCCTCTGTTTATTTTATCAGTTAAAATATTCAAACATACAATATTGTGTCTGGAACAATTGGGACACACATACGTAACTTGATATGAATTATTTTTTTTTACTTCCTTTCCATCAATAATAAATCGCCAAATAGGTTTTTTTGCATCTACGATAATGTGTTTAAGACTTAATTTATCAACATCAATCTGGTTTTTGGTTTTCTTATCTATAATTTCAATTATTTTTATATCCATAAATATTACATGAATTTTTGTTTTATATATCTTATATAGCTTAACTCCGGCACTCTTGGAATGTTCACCATTTAAGGATACTTATTCTAGTCGTTGAACGTTGAGGTTTTTTCAAACTCCCCTTCGCTGCTGATTGTCCAATCCCATGATTTCTCAAACCTTCACGCATATCGTCACCAATTACGTTGTGGTATCAATGGGCTCTAAGGATATTCCAGCAATTCACCGGATTTGGTAAGGAGGCAATACATTTAGTATGCTACAATTTCACCTCCAAGATCAAATATCATAACATTCTTCTCCTTTTTCGACTTGTTATCCAATCCATACGCAATGGCCGCTGCTGTAGGCTCATTAATGATCCGCAATACATTAAGACCCGCAATCCTACCAGCATCCTTAGTTGCCTGACGTTGACTATCTCCAAAATATGCAGGGACTGTAATAACAACATCAGTTACTTCTTGTCCTACATAACTTTCTACAGTCTCTTTCAACTTTTGTAATACCATCGCTGAAATTTCCTCAGGATAAAACTTCTTCTCCTCACCCTTAAAATCAACCTTGACCTGGGGTTTATCCTTACCATCATCAACTACATCAAACGACCACAGCTTCATATCATCTTTTACAATATTTTCACTAAATTTTCTACCAATTAAACGTTTAGCATCTGATACAGTATTCTTAGGATTTGATGAAGCCTGGTTTTTTGCAGCATCACCAATCAATCGTTCGTTATCATTAAAAGCAACTATTGAGGGAGTTACTCTGTTTCCTTGATCATTAGCGATGATTTCTACGCGACCATTTTGCCATACTCCTACACAGGAATAGCAAGTTCCCAAATCGCAACCAAAAGCAACTTTTTTCTGTACCATGTGTATTAACTATATACAATAGACCTTTAAATATATATACATCTTTATATCAATAAAAAAAAATTTAGAGTGTTTTGCCTTTAAGTGTTGGGACACTTAATTTATTATATAAATATAGTAATGTACACAAAAACATATAAACCAAGAGATGTTATCAAAGCTTTAAATGCTTATGATAAGTTCAAAAG
>JACCDJ010613283.1_pt1 | contig 11597 bp, 7 predicted proteins | sample 7444481 | NCBI WGS metagenome assembly JACCDJ01 (sample SAMN15323435, study PRJNA562643) | freshwater metagenome | isolation source: river surface water | place: USA:Blue River Watershed | collected 2017-08-15 | reverse complement strand
ACCATTATAGTCCTCCATCACATCAGGTGTCGGACCACCACCCATCATATCTAATGGTACCCGGTCCATATATTCGGCCGTTTCTTCAACAGGCATTTCATCGAGTTCTTTATTGAGAGCATTTTCGGCATCATAGTTTTTCTTGAGAACACCGTTTTTGTCTTTTCCGAATAAAGGAGTTGAGACCTTTGATGCCTTTTTAGTTTTATTATTGGTATTATTTTTATTTGAGACCTTTTTTGTCTTTCCACCACCAACATCTTTCTTCGCCACCTTCTTATCTTCTTTATCCTTATCATAAACATTAATAAACCCATACGGATTACGGGTAATAGTCAAAATATTACTGGCATAATCAATATAATCAAATGTGTTGAAACCTTCGCGTGCAAACATATTCATAATTGCTTCTTTGGATAAACGGAACCCTTTTGGTGCAGATGGCTTAATACTTAAATGGAAACTCCAGGTCTTAATATAACCACGTAATATATTAAATAATACAGCCAATTCATTTGGATAGTTGATAATCGGGGTTCCAGACAATAATACCACCTTTGAATTTGTTGCACTCATTAAATAATCATACATAACCATAGAGACACTCTTTGGTTCTTTCAGCTTATTCACAATGCGGCTTACTAAATTATGGGCCTCATCAATCACAATGACTGAGTTATCAAACGGATTTTTGGTGAAATTACTGGACATTTGTTTTAATACACTCATAAGCCGCGGATTATTATAATTGATATCATAATACTTGCCTCGTATCATAAGGTCTAATTGCTCATCAACCTCTGTTTTTTCTTGGTCTTTCAATGTGTCAAAATTATTTTCTTTTTTGGTGACATCAACCATCCAAGCACCCTTCTTTTTGGACACATATTCCTCTGGTATTTTAAGTGCCCGAGACAATATACTGACATATGATGGTTTGCCTTCAATGGAGACCCATTCCCAATATTGGTTTTTACGGAATAATTTGTCACCGCATTTTTTGAGTTCGGTGAAATAGTTGGTCTTGAGTGACGCAGGCGTCATAAGAATAATTGGTTTATCGGTCTTCATACCTTCGGCAATAGCAATCGATGTGCAGGTCTTACCACTACCCAACATATGTTGTAGCAAGAGACCACGATAAGGGGTGTATACATTCAGGTAATCACGGACCACCTTTTGATGGGTCAATAGCTTAAAATCTAGTTCATTCGATGCCGCACAAGAAACATTTTTATCACTGTCCAATAGTTCTTGTTTGTAAGGTCTAAATAAGTTGGCTATCTTTTGGATATAGAGTTTACGATTGTTCATATAAAACGATGATGCACGCACAACAATCTTTTCCCTTTTAGGAACACGATTAGAGACCAATTTGTTTTTGATTTTTTCGCCAGTGATGGGTTCATAGTTTTTATGGGTGTCTTCTTGAGAAATCTCAATATCAACCTTTTTATATTTCGGTTTTACTGGAATATGGGTCTCGGGAAATTCCTCGTCTTCACCCTCACCCGCATCATCCTTCTTATCATCAACCTTCTCTGCCTCTTTCAATTCGACCTTCTTTTTAGGTTTCTTGATGGTGATTTTTTCAGGCTTATCAATTGCAGGTTCAACACCCTTCACCTCTTCCACTGCTTCAACCATCTCGGGTTTCTTGAAAACAGGTTCTTCGACAATAGGTTCAGCTACTTCTTCTTCTGCCATTTTCTCGGCAATAACAACCATTTTCTTTTCAGGTCTCACTTCTTCAAATTCAGGTTCAATAATAGGTAATGCAAACTCGTCTTCAACAATCTTTTTCTTCTGTTCGACTACTCGCACATTTATGTATTTATTAATATTCTTCATAACAATATCCCGATTAATATCATAATCAGCGCGTTTATCATAGAAATCCACTTTATGTGGCTTTTTAATGTGTTCAACATCTTCTTTTTTCTCAATTCCTTCTATTTTATTTTCATCAGGTTTTATAGCCTGTTTTGTTTTTATCATAACAATTTGTTGGGGTCTCGCAATCTTTTTTTGCATTAACATTTCTAAATTCATACCCCCATTTTTCCTATTTCTATGTATCAAGTATTCCATATTTTATATATATCTTATATATTATGATTACAATATAAAATAGTCTTATATTATTTTGTGATCATAAAAAAATAACAATAATACTATGTTGTTATCTTTTTTTATTTTTTCTCTCTATCATTCTATTATCACAATATATCTAATTATACTGCATAATCCCGCAATAATATAATAGCTTCGTTGCAAGCAATTTGTTCAGCCTTTTTCTTAATTCGATGAGTGCCTTCTCCTAAAAATAATAATATTTTTTTATTAACTGATAAGTAATTGTGAATATCATTATAGCTTGTGAAATTTTTGCATTTTACTGCATCCGCAATAGATGCATTATGTATTTGTTGGCCTAAACATAAATATACCCCCATATGATATCCGTGTTCAGTATTCTGTTTTCCCATTTCAATATAATGCGGGGTTGTTTTGAATTCCTTCTGTATAAGCACTTGCAATATATTTTTAAAATTGTCATCGTTAGATATTAGTGATGTCCAGTCAACGTGTTTTTCAAACACGTTTTCAATAAAGATTTGTGCCATTTGGAACCCCGGGCCGCAGTGAAACAAATTCTCAAACCAGCTGTGTTCATCCTGCACATTCAACTTGTTGAAATCCAAGAAAAGCGCACCGATAAATGCCTCGAATAAACACCCCAGTTTCTTCAAGTTTGTGCGTGTATTCTTCTGCTCTTCGTGTTTAGACATAATAAACCATTTATGCAATCCCATTTCAAGTGCCATTTTACCAATCGACTCGTTCTTCACCAATGCAATCTTTTTTTCAGTCATAAAGCCTTCATTCTCTTTAGGAAAACGTTTATACAAATAATATTTTGTGATACATTCGAGAACCCCGTCCCCGACAAACTCAAGCCTCTCATTTGATTTAGTAAATAATTCAATACAATTGTCAGGTTTAGGAGCAATTGTTATATTGTTTCGTTCGTTTTCTATATTTGGTCGCTTAATATAGCTCTTATGAATAAATGCACGTTTGTATAATGTCAGATTATTAACTACTTGTTCAATCCCCTGATTTTTCAAAATAGTATTATTTATCCCATATGCATTTAGTATTCCATAAACATCATCATTAGATATCAAAACATTTAGTGGATTATAGGGATCGAATACATATGTTTCCTGGCCATTTGGATTTTTAATAGTATAGATATCATTACCTGTATCGCAGCTCTCGTTTTCTTTGTTCTCTTGTTTTTGATAGTTCATTTGTATTAATTTGTTATAATTAATAAGAATTAGTTGGTTATATTTAATCATACACTATTTTTATATCAATTTTATAAATCTTTCGAAAAAAAAATATATTTAGTGTATATATCAAAGATGGTTTTATCTGGAACAAAGAGAACAAGTTCAATGTCAAGTATCACAAATGCTAACCAAGGTGGCGGATCCAAGAAAGCTGGTTTCGCTCACACCATTGGAAGAGACTCGTGGACAAGTATTTTTATGGGAATGGGTAACAGTGCCTACACTGGTGCCACTAAGAAATGTGTTGGTTTAGCTTGCGTTAACACCTATCCAGTTAGCTGGACTGTTAAACCATCAAGACCTATCGGCAGAAATGTTGCTTTATCTTATTGGTAAACAATGCACCTAACAAATAAATATTATAACTTATATAAACATATAATATTTATTATCATCAATACACCAAATTATTTATACATATGAAAATTATTTGTGACGAACGCGAGACCCCATTATACAATAAGTTATTAGAACTCAATACCCCGCCAAATCCACTATTGACTATTGAGAAAAAGGTCTTACATTTAGGCGATGTTGTATTTGAAGGAAATAATGGAGACCACGTTCTTTTATTTGAACGCAAGACATTTAGCGATTTATTGGCATCTATTCGCGATGGGAGATACGACGAACAATCATACCGTCTCATCCATTGCGGGGAATACCACCCACATAACATTATTTATTTAATAGAAGGCGCTATGTCTACTGTGCGTTCACATAATGAACAAAACCTGATTTATTCTGCTATTGTCTCTCTCAATCAGTTCAAAGGGTTTAGTGTTATGCGCACAAACAGTGTAACCGAGACCGCACAATTTGTTATGCAATCCGCGATTAAAATGCATAAGGATTTTGAGAAAGGGAAGGTTCAGAAATATATTGCTAGCAAACAAATCGCCGAGACCCCAACTGATGATGGAGAACAACAACAATTAGTTGCAGAGACCCCTGTTGTAAGTGAGCAGGATTATTGCAGTGTAGTTCGCAAGGTGAAAAAAGACAATGTGACACCGCAAAATATAGGCGAGATTGTGTTATGTCAGATACCCGGAATAAGTTCATCAAATGCGATTGCTTTAATGAAGAATTACGGGTCTTTCAAAATGTTTTATGAGACCATAAAAGAAAAACCTGAATTACTAGAAGGTCTCACTATCGAGACCAATGGTAAACAGAGAAAAATAAGCAAAACGATTATTAACAATATCAAGACCTATTTATTCTAATACATCTTTTGGGTAATTCATATTTGGGTAAAGGTCTGGATGAACCTCGCCTTTTGGGGTTACAAGCTGTGGTTTATAAATGTTGTAATCCTCATATTTACCACTGTCAACCATATATTGGGTATATCCAACACCTCCCCAATTACTGTCCATTGGATTGTCACTAATAACCGCCTTTTTAGTGGAGTCGTGGATAGCGTCGAGTTCGGTATATTTTCCAACAAACAATCCGTGTGGGTCGAACCCGGCATAATTACCTGAATTGAATGGCGGATTACTGCGGTTTGCATCCAAATATTTAATAGGTGAATTTGGGTTTGTTTGTGTGACATTTCCAAGAAGTGGAATAGTGGCCCCACCATTATCAGGGGACATTGGTCCAGGTCTCATACGTAGGACATCATTACCTTGTGCGTCATTTTCGGATTGCAAATAGAGAACAGGACAGTTTATTCCATTTTTTCGTTGGGTCTCTAAATATTTAACATAGGCATCTAAATTAGGAAATTTAATTGGATTTTGTCCTTCTACTGTAGGCAACTTAGAGTTATATAGTAAAAGTTCATTTCCATTGTTTACTAGCACATCAGGGCAAATATTTTCATCAGAAGTCATATTTTCAATAATAGTATTTAGACGTCCTGTAGCATATAAATAGAGACCCAGGAAGAAAATCAAGACCAAAAAGTATAAAAATAGATTTTTAAAAAGTTTCATATTTATGCTGTTTATATTATATCATTATATAATATAAAATGAATAAACAAATGAAAAAAGGCGAATTAGTAGTAGGCAAGTTATATGCCGACTGGTGCGGTCATTGCCAGACACTTGCACCTGAATGGGATACAATGAAGACCTCTATTAAAAACAAAATCAAGAAAGGCGGCAATAAATTTAAGAAAGTGGATATTGTGGAAATTGAAGAGAGTGTCCAAGACAGTAAATTGCCTGCACTTAATAGCAAATATTTGGATGGTTCTAAAGATAAAGTTGAAGTTCAAGGCGGATATCCAACTATTTTCAAAATAGATGGTGGCAGAGTTCATTATTATGGCGGCGAACGAACTGCTGAGAAAATGGAACAATGGGCTATTGGAGAACAAGCCGTAGCAGACGTATTTGATAATAAACAAAACGGGGGTGCCAAAAGTCGCCGCTGCAAAAAACCAAAAAACAAGACCCGTAAAAATAGTATTGTCTCAAAAATTAAAGCATTTTTCCAGTGGAAATAAAACGAACAAATAATATATTATTATAGTATAATATTATATGGTATGCTACAAAGAATAGATGAAAATGATGAAGAAACAGATGAGAGTGAATTAGATTATAGTTATTATATTGATAAATACGATGTGGATATATTTGAAAATGTGAATAACGAGGTATTATTTGATAAATATCAAATAAAAATAGATGGTCTCAATAAAATCATAAAAGAGCTACGAAAGAAAAACGATGGACTGCAAAAACAGGTGAATGGACTTAATCACGCCCTGTTCCATAAGAAAATAGAGGTTTCACAGTTAGAAAGTGAGAATGCGCGGCTTAAAAATAATACAGACAAAGGCGACACATATATGTCATATTTTGAGGACTGTATGGATTGTTTATGTTTGCCATTGTATGCCTGTCAAATGGCGTGTATATATGGCGGCATAAAATTGAAAAAAATAGATAAATAAAAATAGAAAGTAATTGTATTTAATTTGAATAAAGACAATTATTAATATTAATATAATAACAATAATAACTAGAAGATGCAAACTAAGAACGAAGTACAACTAAAGAAGAAATCTATCGGCAAATCGTTCCGATTAATCGATTTCAATATATATGATGAAGCCCAAAATAATGGCAGTGATAGTGAGTCGTGTGATAGTAATGGCAACCAAAAATATAAAGCCCGACAAGAAGACAGCCAGTTTATTATCCAAATGTATGGAATTAATGAGCAAGGCGAGACCGCAACAATATATATTAATGATTATATGCCGTTCTTCTATGTCAAAGTCGGAGATAAATGGACACAACGTGAATGCAATATGTTATTGGAAGACATAAAGAAAAAAATCTCGAAATATTTTCATAATTCAATCGCATCCATAGAACTAGTAGATAAGCATAAGTTATATGGATTTACTGGCGGTAAAAAATATAAGTTTGTTAAAATCACATTCGAAAATATCGCAACAATGAATAAAGTCAAAAATATTTGGTTTGGGTATGATGAAGCAACAAATCGTCGTGTATTAAAACCCTATGTATTCCCTCCAGGCAATAATGGAGTAAATTTAGAATTATACGAAAGCAGTATTCCGCCATTATTGCGCTATTTCCATATCAATAATATAAGCCCATCTGGATGGGTATTTGTTCCTACAAATAAAGTATTGCAACCAGACCCTAAAACAACTACGTGTAAATATGAATATATATGCCGTGCGTCCCAAATCAAACCAATGAATGAAAAAGAAAATCGCGTGCCATATAAAATATGTAGTTTTGATATTGAGGCCAGTAGTAGTCACGGTGATTTTCCTGTGCCAAAGAAGACATATAAACGACTTGCATCCAATATGATTGATATATTTGAACGCCAAAATGTGACTGACCCTACACGCGGAAATCTGTTAATAGAAAAAATAATTAAAACAGCGTTTGGTTATGGTAAATTTGATGATGTTGATTTGGTATATCCAAAAGTAATGCCATCCAAAACACAAGTCGATAAATTAATAAAAATATTAATTAGCAAACCATATGAAGTTGCAAAAAAAATGGGGGATGAAGACGATATCAAAGAAGAACTCCTTACAATAGACAGTATATTTCAGAATATAAAGGATGCACGTGATGCAGATAGTGATGCTGGAAGTGATGCCGGAAGTGATGCTGGTGGTGAGGGGGGCGGAGAAGTAGAAGAAGTTGCCGCCTATAAAAAGAAGTCAAGCAAACATTTGCGTGCAGTAGAAGCTATTCAACAAAAAGATAATAAGTTAGTGGATATTATTATTGGAAACTCGTGCACCCGCGATGAAAAAGTCCAGAAAACAAATGAAGCACTGACAATGTTATTCCCTGTATTAGAAGGCGATAAGGTAACATTTATTGGTTCAACATTTATGCGTTATGGAGAAACGGAGCCATATATGAACCATTGTCTTGTATTAGGTGGATGTGGCGAGGTTGAAGGCGCTGTTATTGAAAGTGTTCCAACAGAAAGCGAATTATTATTGAAATGGACTGATTTGATAGAAAAAGAAAATCCGGATATAATTATCGGTTATAATATATTTGGTTTTGATTATGAGTTTATGTTCAGACGTGCAGAGGAAAACCATTGCGAGCGAGATTTCCTAAAATTCTCGCGTAAAATCGGCGAGTTATGTGCAAAAGAAAATAAGGCCAATGGAGTTGCTGATGGAACGTTGGCAATCGAAAATACGAAAGTCGTGCTTGCTAGTGGTGAATATGACTTGCGTTATCCTGCAATGCCTGGTCGCTTGCAAATTGATATGTATACCTATTTCCGGCGTGATTTCAATTTATCATCATATAAATTAGATGATGTTGCAAGTCAGTTTATTAGTGATGATGTGAATAAAATAGTGTCGACAACAATGACTGACCACGGTGATGTGACAGAACTCTATAGTAAGAACTTGACAGGGCTACATAAAGGCGATTTTATCCATATTGAAATAACCAGTTTTACAAGCGATTATTATATGGATGGGCATAAGTTCAAGGTGCTCGATATAATATATGATAAAGAAGTGACAGAAATGGTGAAAGGCGTCGAAAAAAAGAATAAATATAATGTGATTGTTATTGGTGGACATCACGCAATTGATGGCGTGAAACACGTAAAATGGGGTATGTCAAAGGACGATGTATCTCCGCAAGATATATTCCGACTTGGGAATGGTAGCGATGCAGACCGTGCGATTGTTGCGAAATACTGTATTCAAGATTGCAACCTTGTTCATCATCTGATGAACAAAATCGATGTGATTACTGGTTATGTAGAAATGTCGCGTATTTGTAGTGTACCAATTAGTTTCTTGGTATTTCGTGGACAAGGTATTAAATTAACTAGCTATGTAGCCAAGAAATGTATGTTGAAAGATACGCTGATGCCTGATTTGGAGAAATCGGGAGCCAATGACGGTTATGAAGGTGCAATTGTGTTACCACCGAAATGTTCTATGTATATGGATAATCCAGTTGCGTGTGTCGATTATTCATCGCTATATCCGTCGTCTATGATTAGTCAAAATTATTCGCACGATAGTAAAGTATGGACAAAGGAATATGATTTGGCCGGTGAATTGATATGCGAAACGGGTGAGAAGAATAGCAAGGGCGAATATATGTATGATAATATGCCAGGATATCAGTATATTGATATTGAGTTTGACACATATAAATATGTTCGTAAAACACCTACTTCTGCTGCGGAAAAGGTGAAATGCGGGAAAAAGATGTGTCGATGGGCGCAATTTCCAGGGGGTGATAAAGGAATTATGCCGTCTATTTTAGAAGAGCTATTGAAAGCGAGAAGTGATACCCGAAAACAAGCGAAGAATGAAAAAGACCCCTTTATGCAAAATATATTGGATAAACGTCAACTCGGTTATAAGGTAACAGCAAACTCATTATATGGACAATGTGGAGCGAGAACATCTACATTTTATGAGAAGGATGTCGCAGCGTCGACTACTGCAACGGGTCGTATGATGATTACGTATGCGAAGAAAATAATAGAGAATGTGTATGGGAATAGAATTTACAATACGGAGACACACGGTCCGGTATTGACAAAGGCGGAGTATGTATACGGGGACAGTGTAACCAATTACACACCAGTTTATATTAAACACAATAATAAACTGGATATTTTAACAATTGAAGAATTGGCCGAAAAATATGGTGGGGATAAGTGGGTTATGTGTAAAGAGGAAGGCAAACAAGAAAAGGAGTTTTGTGAATTAACCGGGGTTGAGTCTTGGTCCGAGACTGGATGGACTAAACTGTATAGAGTAATTAGACATAAACTTGCGCCTCATAAAAATATTATTAGAATAATGACACCGCAATCAAGTATCGATGTTACTGATGATCATTCATTGCTTTTAAAATCAGGACAAGAAATATCACCAACAAATGTTACAATTGGAACAGAATTATTACATCACAGTATAAACACTGAAGAGAATAAGGAATTAATAAACGATTTCTTGAATAATAATAAAATATATCCTGACAATAGAGTAAAAACAGATAGAGCCAAAATGTTGTTAAAACTAAATCTAAAAACAATGAGCGAAAAAATAATTATGATAAAAAAAATAGATTATGAAGGCTATGTATATGATTTGACAACAGCTAATCATCATTTCGCTGCCGGAGTAGGAAATATGATAGTGCATAACACGGACTCTGTATTCTTCACATTCAATCTGGAAACCCCTGAAGGAGAACCTATCCGCGGAAAAAAGGCGCTGGAAATAACGATTGAAATTGCACAAGATGCCGCTAATTTATGCACACAATGGTTAAAACCACCAATGGCACTTGCGTATGAAAAAACCCTGATGCCATTTATTCTGCTATCTAAGAAACGGTATGTCGGTATGTTGTATGAAGAAGACCCGAATAAAGGAAAAATGAAATATATGGGACTGTCATTAAAACGGCGTGATTCGTGTGACTATTTAAAAGACACATATGGCGGAATATTGACTATATTAATGAAAGAACACAACCTGCAAAAAGCTCTGGATTTCTTGGATAATTCGCTGACAACACTTATTGACGGCAATGTATCTATGGATAAACTTGCATTGACAAAAGCACTGCGAGGATATTATAAAAATCCGAGCCAAATAGCACATAGGGTATTGGCTGAAAGGATTGGTCAACGAGATCCGGGAAATAAGCCGAAAGCAGGCGACCGTATGAAATTCGTATATTTTGTGAATAGTAATCCGAAAGCGCTACAGGGTGAAAAAATAGAGACACCTGAGTTTATTATAGACAATAAATTAAAAATAGATTATACGTTTTATATTACAAATCAGTTAATGAAACCACTACAACAACTGTTTGGACTGGCACTGGAAAAAATATGGGAATATCAGGGGAAAACAGGGGCGTAAAAAACATATAAAAAAGAACTAGCAAAGTTAGAAGAAGAGTTTGATGATTTGGAGATATTTATGAAAAAAAGAGAAAAAATGTCGTCGGCAAAAGTGAAGGCACTATTATTTGATAAACACTTAACAAAAATATTCAATGAGAAACACGGAGTGCAACAAATAACCGGTTTCTTTATGCGAAAATAAAAACCAGAAACAAAATAAAAAAATATTATATAAAATTATTCATAATATTTTTTATTGATGGTCATCGTCATCATCAATTTCACTATCACTTTCGATTTCAACCGAATTCAATATATTATTCATTTCATCATCGGTCATAGCCCCGACTATTAACCGCCTGCATACAGGACAATTATTATGATTAATCAACCAATTTTGGAGATTAGCAGGATTAAAATAATGCCCACAACGTATTATTCTCATCACATCCTCATTTTCTTGAAAATTAGTGAGACCAATTGGACACCTGGTTTCTGTCATCACACTATTTCCTTGTCTGTATTGAATGGTTTCGGTGTGTCTTTGTATATCTTGTTGTGTTAGACGCGGGGTCTCATTATTATAATTGCCAGTGGGTCTCGATATACTATTAAATAAAGTTTGAAGATTAACTGTTCCCAAATCTACTACCGCGGATGCTATTGTTTGTTGTCCAACAAGCTGACCTAACATATTAAATAATGACTGGATATTTCGATTATACATATTGATATTTCGATTATACATAGTGATATTTAGTGTATATTCATTTATGATATGTACAAGGTCAGATACAGATATTGTGTGTGCCCCGGTATCGGTATTAGAACCAGGGCTAGTAGTAATTGGAGTTT
>JACCDJ010136488.1_pt1 | contig 11598 bp, 8 predicted proteins | sample 7444481 | NCBI WGS metagenome assembly JACCDJ01 (sample SAMN15323435, study PRJNA562643) | freshwater metagenome | isolation source: river surface water | place: USA:Blue River Watershed | collected 2017-08-15 | reverse complement strand
TCGCTTCCAAGACCTCCGACAACGCCGGTGACGGCACCACCACCGCCACCGTGCTGGCCCAGGCCATCGTGCGCGAAGGCATGAAGTACGTGGCCGCCGGCATGAACCCGATGGACCTCAAGCGCGGCATCGACAAGGCCGTGACGGCCCTGACCGAGCAGCTGAAGAAGGCCTCCAAGCCCACCACCACCTCCAAGGAAATCGCGCAGGTCGGCTCCATCTCCGCCAACAGCGACGAGTCCATCGGCAAGATCATTGCCGACGCCATGGACAAGGTCGGCAAGGAAGGCGTGATCACCGTGGAAGACGGCAAGTCCCTGCAGAACGAACTCGACGTCGTCGAGGGCATGCAGTTCGACCGCGGCTACCTGTCGCCCTACTTCATCAACAACCCCGAGAAGCAGTCCGCGATCCTGGACAACCCCTTTGTCCTGCTCTACGACAAGAAGATCAGCAACATCCGTGACCTGCTGCCCACGCTGGAGCAAGTCGCCAAGTCGAGCCAGCCGCTGCTGATCATCGCCGAGGAAGTCGAGGGCGAAGCCCTGGCCACCCTGGTGGTCAACACCATCCGCGGCATCCTGAAGGTCGTGGCCGTCAAGGCCCCCGGCTTCGGTGACCGTCGCAAGGCCATGCTGGAAGACATCGCCATCCTGACCGGTGGCAAGGTCATCGCCGAAGAAGTGGGCATGTCCCTCGAGAAGGTGACCCTGGCCGACCTGGGCCAGGCCAAGCGCATCGAAGTGGGCAAGGAAAACACCACCATCATCGACGGCGCCGGCGCTGCCGCTGACATCGAAGCGCGCGTCAAGCAAATCCGCGTGCAGATCGAAGAAGCCACCAGCGACTACGACCGCGAGAAGCTGCAAGAGCGCGTGGCCAAGCTGGCCGGCGGTGTGGCCGTCATCAAGGTCGGTGCCGCCACCGAAGTCGAGATGAAGGAAAAGAAAGCGCGCGTCGAAGACGCCCTGCACGCCACCCGCGCTGCTGTGGAAGAAGGCATTGTGGCCGGCGGTGGCGTGGCTCTGCTGCGCGCCAAGCAAGCTGCTGGCGCCATCAAGGGTGACAACGCGGACCAAGACGCCGGCATCAAGCTGGTGCTCAAGGCTATCGAATCGCCCCTGCGCGAGATCGTTTACAACGCCGGTGGCGAAGCCTCCGTGGTGGTCAACGCGGTGCTCGCTGGCAAAGGCAACTACGGTTTCAACGCCGCCAACGACACCTACGGCGACATGATCGAGATGGGCATTCTGGACCCCACCAAGGTGACCCGCACCGCGCTGCAGAACGCCGCTTCGGTGGCCAGCCTGATGCTCACCACCGAGGCCATGGTGGCCGAGGCCCCGAAAGACGAGGCCCCAGCTGGCGGCGGCATGCCCGGCGGCGGCATGGGCGGCATGGGTGGCATGGGCGACATGGGCATGTAAGCCAAGCGCCGATGCTTCAAGCGGGCCGCTACGGCGGCCTGACAAGCGCCTCAAAAACCCCCGTCGGATGCGAGTCCGGCGGGGGTTTTTCGTTCAGGGTCGAAAAACGCTGGCCTACGAGGCGACCGACTGCCGCCCCACCTGCTGCGCACAGCGGTTCGGGTTGTGATCGAGGCTGAGGCAAAGGCTGCACTCCAGGCGGATGGGCACAGCCAAATCGTGTTCAGCGCAGAACATGTCTTCATGGGAGCAGATCGCTGAGCCTGGCAGGCAGGCAAAACGTTACACGGCCGCCGCCTGCCAAGCCACCATCCAGTAGGCGCCCTTGTCCTGCACCGCCTGAAAGCGGATGCGCTGACCGACCCGCAGGCCGTCGAGCGAAACGCCCTCGCGCACCTGAAAGACCATAGTCATCGGCGGCATGTCAAGGTTTTTGATTTCCTCGTGGCGCAGCGACACCTTGCGGCTTGCAGCGTCGATCCGCCTGACTTCAGCCAGGGCCCAAGGCAGCGACGCGCTGTCACTGCCGGACTGCGCTGAGACCCGCTGCTGTACCGGGGCGCCAGGGTACTTGGCGAAGGTGCGGGTGCTGCCGTCGCGCTGAACCAGCAGCACCTCGTACGCATCGCGGCGCCCCTGGTAGACCTCGCCGTCCATGCCGGGACTGCGAATGGGCATACCCGGCACGGCCAATCCCAGAGCCTGCGGCTTTTGCCGAAGCAGTCGCAAGATGTCGACGGCCGGTACATGCCCTTCGATCACGTAGCCGGCCACGCTGGCGGTGTGACACGAACCGAGACGCTCGGGCAAGCCCAGGCGCTTGCGTACGGCGGTGTTGCCCACATCATGGACCTTGACCTCAAAGCCGTGGGCCTGCAAATGCTCCACCCAGAGCTGGCAGCAACCGCAGTTGGGGTCCTTCCAAACTTCGAGCGCAGGCTTGACCGCAGTCTTGGGGGCCTGAGCCCACGAAGAGGAACTGGCCAGGGCACCGGCCAAGGCCAGCAGGGCTGGGCGTCTTTTCATGGTGTCTCCTTATCGAACCACGATGCGGCCGATCATGCCAGCCTCGAAGTGACCCGGGATCAGGCAGGCGAATTCGAACTCGCCAGTCCGGTTGAAGGTCCAGATGATTTGCCCCTTCTTACCCGGACTGACATGGGCCATATAGGGCTCATCGTGCTCCATATTGGGGTGTTTACGCATCAGCTCGGCATGGGTGCGCAACTCTTGGGCCGTGCCGATGACGATCTCGTGCATCACGCGCCCCCGGTTGAGCGCCACCAGCCGGACCGTTTCGCCCAACTTGACCTCCAGGCGGGCGGGCGCAAAGCGCATGTCATCGCCCATGCGAATCTCGATCGTACGCCCGACCCGCTTGGGATCACCGGCGATACCCCATTCTTTTTGCTCGGCCTGCGCTGCAGCAAGCTTGCTGCCGCCATGAGCCGTATGGGCTTGGGCTTGCGTACCCAGCACCAGCGCTGCAGCCAAGCCGGCGAACAATAGATGGGTCTTGCTTGAATTCATCGTGGACTCCTGTTGATTCAGTGGGCGCCATGCCCGGTGGGTTTGCGCACGCTGCCCTGAGCCGCGGGCGCCGCAGCTGGGGCAGCGGGGCGAGCTGGCGTGGGTACGGGCCCAGCGTACTCGAAGGACTGGGTCCCGGGCGGCTGCTGGTACCACGGGGGGTCGCTGTAGTCGTCCGGCCTGAGCTCAGCCCTGACCTTGAGCGTGGTGAACATACCGCCCATCTCGATGGGCCCATAGGGACCGGTGCCGGTCATCATGGGCGCGGTGTTTTCGGGCAGCTCCATCTCCATCTCGCCCATATCAGCCATGCCCCGCTCACCCATCACCATGTAATCGGGAATGAGCTTCTGAATGCGCTGCACCAGACCGCGATGATCCACCCCAATCAGGGTGGGCACATCATGGCCCATCGGCCCCATGGTGTGGTGGCTCTTGTGGCAATGCATGGCCCAATCACCCGGCTCGTCGGCGATGAATTCAATTTGCCGCATCTGCCCGACGGCCACATCGGTGGTCACCTCGGGCCAGCGGGCGCTGCGTGGCACCGGACCGCCATCGGTGCCGGTGACCTCAAATTCAATGCCATGCACATGAATCGGATGGTTGGTCATGGTCAGGTTGCCAAAGCGCACCCGCACCCGGTCGCCCAGTCGCGCCACCAAAGGGCTGATGCCCGGAAAGACGCGGCTGTTCCAGCTCCAGATGTTGAATTCGAGCATGGTGTTGACCTTGGGCGTGTAGCTGCCCGGATCGATATCGAAGGCGTTGATCAGGAAGGCATAGTCCCGATCGACCGCATCGATGTGCGGGTGCGGCTCTCGCGGATGGGTGATCCACAAGCCCATCATGCCCATGGCCATCTGCGTCATTTCATCGGCATGCGGGTGGTACATGAAGGTGCCAGGTCGACGGGCGGTGAATTCGTAAACATAGGTCTTGCCTGGGGGAATCTGCTTCTGGTTGAGCCCGCCGACTCCGTCCATGCCGTTGGGCAAACGCTGTCCATGCCAATGGATGGTGGTGTGCTCAGGCAGTCGGTTGGTCACGAAGATACGGACCTTGTCGCCTTCCACCACCTCAATCGTGGGTCCTGGGCTCTGCCCGTTGTAACCCCACATGTTGACCCGAAAACCGGGCGCCATCTCGCGCACCACCGGCTCGGCCACCAGATGGAATTCCTTGACGCCATCCTTCATGCGAAAGGGCAGCGTCCAGCCATTGAGGGTGACCACAGGACGATAGGGCCGGCCAGCACCGGTTACCCCGGGCGGCAGCCAGGGCGCGGCCGTGTCGGGCGTGCTGCGCAGCACCGGCTCGGGCAAAGCGGCCAAGGCCGGCCGGCCGATCGCCGCCGCCGCAACAGCCGCGGTGGCCGATACACCGGCTGCAGCTTGTCGAAAAAAATCTCTGCGTTGCATGATCAGTGTCCTGCCTTGGAGGCGCTGGGGGTGCTGGTCGATGGAGTCGATGCCGCACCGGTATAGGGCAAACCTGCAAGCACAGCCTGCAGATCAAAGTAGGCGTGCCAGGCTTGCCGACGCGCCTGAAGCGCGGCATCAACCGCCTCGATGCGATGGCGGGCACTGGCCAGCAACTGCCAGGTACTGGCCAACATGCCGTTGTAGCGCCACAGGGTTTCCTGCTCGGAGGCCCGGGCCAGTCGAACCAGCTCCGACTGGCTCACCTGCGCCTGCTCCGCCGCCATTTTGAAAGCCTCATGAGCGCTGCGGACGTCCGCCTGTATCTGCCTCTTCAAGCGATCGGCCGACGACTGGGTCTGTAGCGCCTCAAGCTGCGCATGGGTCAAGCCCATTCGCGCATCGATGCGCGGCGACTGGCCTTCTGCGCGAGCGCCGATTGCCTGCTCAAGCAGGGCCCGCCCCACCTGTGAATGATTTGAGCCCACCGCCGCCAACTGCCGTCGGGCCTGCTCGTCTTCCAGATTCCAGCGGGGGTGGGCTTGCAGGGCTTGCAGCATGAGTTTGTCCGGGTCAGCCGGCGCCTGCGGCAAAGGTTCAGCCCATTGCGCGGGTAACTGTTCAAGCAGCTCGGTCCATGTCAGCGAAGCACCCACCTGCTGCCACAGCCTTTGCAGCGCCTGGGTGTGGGTCCACTGCGATTGGGCCAGCCGAGCGCGAGCCTGCCACAGGGGCAGTTCCTCTTGCATCTGTCGCGCACGACTCCAATGCCCGACCGCCAACATGCGCTGCGCCAGTTCAGCGCCGATCTCAGCTGTCTCCAGAACCTGCCGCGCCTGCTCCAGCGCCTGAGCGCTCACCACCGCATCGACCCAAGCGCGCTCGACCTCCAGGCTCTGCGCGCGCACCTTGCGTCGCACCTCCTCCTGCTCAAGGCGGCTTTGGCCCGGCCGCTCCAGCAACGCGGGCGCGTCGCGCAAGGCCAGGTCTATCGCTGTGCCCCGGCCAAGCCGACCATGGCCCGCGGGCGCCGGCGACTGGCTGCCTTTGGGCAGATTCGACTGCTCCCACCGCAGCAGATCGGCATGCCCTCTCGGGAACTGCCCGACCGACTCGTTGGCCCTTCGCCAGCGGTCGAGCAAAGCATCATCAGCGGTCGCCGAGTGACCGGCATGGCCCTGGGCCCACACAGCCCCACACAGAACAGCCGCAGCAAGCACGGTCGAAAAAGAAACCATGAATCGGCGCGCAGCACCGAACTGAAAGATCATGAAAGCCTCCTGGTTGCACACAGACCCGTCGATCGGCGACGATCGACCGCTGGCGATCGGCCCGGCACGCGCAGCGCCAAGCCGTTCGGGTCAGAGGCGGGGAGGCTCCAGCGGCGGCGGCCAGTGCCGGCTGGGCCAGACGATCGCTTGCCCGTCGGGCAAGCGGTGCGCCTCTACCGATGCCGGCAGCTTGGGCGGCAAAAACAAGGACCAGGCCAGGTGACACAAGTCGCACACCTGACAGTCGTCGCACATCATCAAACCACCCAGCTGATGCGGGACGCTGGGCCCAGCCACACCAGGCTCAGCCTGGCCAGCCTGTGCATGGCAGGGCAAATCTGCGTGCACATCAGACGCCACCGAAGCGGCATGAATGCCGCCGTGAACTGCGTGCGACAGCGCAGGCACCGCCCAGCTCTGCAAAGGCAGAAGACCGATCAGCAGGTAAAGGACAAAACGCCGCATGCCTGCATGATAAACCCGCAAGCGGTGACTGCGTCTGCGTCCAGGCCCATTGACCCAGGTCTTTGCACCCCAACCAGCAAGCGCCGCTAAGTTCGGCGCAGGTGATCGATCAATCCAGCGGTCGAGGCATCCAGACCAGATACATCGCCGCTGTGCAAACGCGGCTGCAGGTCAAGGGCCAGCACCTTGCCCAGCTCGACGCCCCACTGATCAAAACTGTTGAGCCCCCAGATCGACCCGCTGGTGAACACCCGGTGTTCATGCAACGCAATCAGCGCGCCCAGACTCGCCGGGTCCAGTTGCTCAAGCATCAGCACCGTGCTCGGTCGATTGCCAGGAAAGTGGCGGTGCCCGCCCTCATCGGCGCGACCGACCATCAAGGCCCGCGCCTGCGCCAGCCCATTGGCCAGCAACTGGCTCTGGTGTTCGGGCCAATCATGCGCTGCCTGACGCACCAGCACGAACTCAACCGGAACCACACTGCGGCCCTGGTGCAGCATCTGAAAGAAGGCATGCTGGCCGTTGGTGCCGGGCTCGCCCCAGATCACCGGCGCCGTCTCAAAGGGCAGCGTCTGCCCCTGACGATCCACCCGCTTGCCGTTGCTCTCCATTTCCAACTGCTGCAGGTAAGCCGGCCAGCGGGCAAGGCGCGCGTGATAAGGCGCGATGCATCGAGAGGCAAAGCCGTGGAAATTTCGGTACCAGACATCAAGCAGGCCCAAGCGCACCGGCAAGTTCTCGGCCAGGGGCGCATGTAGAAAATGCTGATCCATCGCATGAGCGCCAGCCAGCAACTGCCGCCAGGCCTGCGCGCCAATGCCAATGGCCACCGGCAGACCAATGGCCGACATCAGCGAGTAACGCCCTCCCACCCAGTCCTCAAAGCCGAAGCAGGCCCCAGCGCCAAACTCGGCGGCCGCTTGACGGTTGGTGGTCAGCGCTACAAAGTGCCGCGGCATGAGTTGGGCGGCCTGCGATCCGACCTGCGCCTCAAACCATTGCCGGGCCGTCCGGGCATTGGTCATGGTCTCCGTCGTGGTGAAGGTCTTGGAGGCAACCAGGAACAAGGTGCTTCGAGCCTGCAAGTCCGCCAGCACCGAGGCGAGCTGATGACCGTCGACGTTTGAGACGAAATGCAGACGCTTGCCCGCATCGCAAAATTGCTCCAGAGCCTGCGCCGCCATGCAGGGACCCAGGTCAGAGCCCCCAATGCCGATGTTCACCACATCGGTCACGGTGGCATCAGCCCGCGCGTCTTCGGCAAACGCCAGCATCGCCTCTAGCGTGGCATGCACGCCTTTGAGTTCATCCGTCCAGCCCGGCGCACCTGGCTGAACGGCGGGCTGGCGCAGCAAAAAGTGCATGACCCTCCGCTGCTCCGTGTTGTTGATGGCGGCACCGGCGAACATGGCATCGCGGTGGGCCGTCAAGCCGCACTGCTGGGCCAAGTCGATCAACAAAGCTTCGGTGGGCGCATCAATCAGATTCTTGGACAGATCAGCAAAAACATGAGGCGCTTGTTGGCTCAGGCGCGCAAAGCGCTGACCATCGCTGGCGAAGGCCTGGCGCAGATCAAAGGCATGCCCGTGTTGGTCAAAGTGCGACCGCAGTCGCGCCCAGGCTGGCGTGCGATCACAGCGAACAGAGGCCATGGCTTTCCTTCAAACGGCCTGCAGCACCTGCTCCAGGCCCACCGCATCGGTCACAAAAGCGCGTATGCCCTCGGCGAGCTTCTCGGTGGCCATCGCGTCCTGGTTGAGGGCCAGCCGGAAACCGGCTTCATCAAACTGCACTTCGCGCAAATTCAAGGAACGGGCGGCGACGGGATCAAGGGCGCGCTCAAGCGGGGCCTGGCTGGCAGCCAACTGCGCCAGCAATTCCGGGCTGATGGTCAGCAGGTCGCATCCGGCCAGCGCCAGCACCTGACCGATGTTGCGAAAGCTTGCACCCATGACTTCAGTAGGAATGTCAAAGCGCTTGTAGTGTTCAAAAATCTGCCGTACCGACTGCACGCCAGGATCCAGGCCGCCGGCATGCTCGGCCTCGATCCAACTGCTGCCAGCGGTTTTTTTGTGCCAGTCGTAGATGCGGCCGACAAACGGCGAGATCAGTTGCACCCGAGCCTGCCCGCAAGCGACCGCCTGGCAAAAGGAAAACAGCAAGGTCAGGTTGGTGTGAATGCCCCGCTGCTCAAGCTCGGCCGCCGCTGCAATGCCCTCCCAGGTGGCGGCAATCTTGATCAGCACCCGCTCGCGCGCTATGCCAGCGGCCGCATACAGGGCCATCAGCCGCTCGGCCCGCGCCACCGTGGCGCGCACATCAAAGCTCAGTCGCGCATCCACCTCGGTCGAGACGCGGCCGGGGATGATCGAGAGGATTTCACAGCCAAAACGCACCAGCAGCCGATCGATCAGCAGGTCCAGCGGCTCGCCCGGATGGGCCTGCACCACCTGCCGCACCAGCGGTTGGTAATCGGGTTTCTTCACCGCCTTCAGGATGAGGGAGGGATTGGTGGTGGCGTCCTGCGGCCGGAACTGAGCGAGTTGCAAGAAGTCGCCGGTGTCGGCCACCACGGTCGTGTACTGCTTGAGGGCTTCGAGTTGATTCATACCCGCGATTATCGACCTGCGGCGACGCCGCGACACGACTCTGCCGCCGGGGCATCGACAAAACCAGTGCAGCGTGGGCCGGCTCATTAATTGGTAACCCAGTTACACTCGACAGAATTTCGGCAGCAAAAACTTCCATGCTCGACCGCATCAAAGCCTGTCTGCCCTCGTTAGCGCCCGCGGAGCAACGGGTGGCGCAACTCGTACTGGACGATCCCGGCGCATTTGCGCGCCAACCCATCAGCGAACTGGCCCTGCAAGCGGGCGTTAGCAAGCCCACCGTGGTGCGGTTCTGCCGCAGCCTGGGCTATGACGGGCTGGCCGATTTCAAGCTCAAGCTGGCCGGCAGCGTGCGCGAAGGAGTGCCCTTCATCCACCGCAACGTCGACAGCGACGACAAGGTCAGCGATGTCTCGGTCAAGGTGATCGACAACACCGTTGCTGCTTTTCTGAAATACCGCAACGAAGCCAGCACCCATTCCATCGGACGGGCGGTCGATGCCTTGTTGGGTGCCTGCCAGCACAAGCATCGCATCGAATTTATCGGCGTGGGCAACTCGGGCATCGTCGCGCAGGATGCCCAGCACAAGTTTTTCCGGCTGGGCGTTCATACCGTGGCACACAGCGACGGGCACATGCAGGTCATGAGCGCGTCGCTGCTGCGGCCGGGTGACTGCCTGGTGGTCATTTCAAATTCGGGACGCACCCGCGACCTGATGGACGCCACCGACATTGCACGCAAAAACGGCGCCACCGTCATCATCATCACCGCCAGCGGTTCACCGCTGGCATCAGCCGGCGACATCCATCTGGCCGCCGATCACCCTGAAGGCTACGACCGCTACAGCCCCATGGTCTCGCGCCTGATGCACCTGATGATCATCGACATCCTGGCCACCTGCGTGGCGCTGCGGCTTGACGGTCAGCGGCTGCTGCCGATGCTGCAGGACATGAAAGACAAGTTGCGCAGCAAGCGCTACACCTGACGGGGAGCAGCCGCTCCTACAACAGAGCCGAGCCAGCCCCAGTGTCTTTAGCGCGCCCCGCGCAGTGAAAGCGGGCCGTACCAGGCGCGCACCGAACCTCCGGTGTTGTCGCTGTCCGTCATGATGCCAACGGCCATCAGCCGACCCGGTGCCTCGCCAAAAGCGCGTTCAAAGTCGGCCCGTACATCACGGTCGTAGTCAAGCCATCGGTTCAGCCCCGCTGGCCCCGATTCGATGACCATCTTGCGAATGCGGTCGGTGCGACGGCTGCTAACCACGGTACCCACCGGAAGCTGGTTGGACCAGACATACATCAGCGTGGCATAGGGCATATCCTCGCCCGTGAGCGAACGAGCCAGGTCCGAGAGCATGAGGTCTCGCGCCGACAAGCGGGATCGGTCGCCATCAAACGTCAAGACGATACGCACCGGCGAATCGCTGCGGGTGCTGTCTTCAAGGTCGGCCTTGTCCAAGAGCGCGGCCACCTTCCAAGAAAAACGAATGCCCTGCACCGGCGTCGACTGCGAGTGCACCACCTGACGCATGGCACTGATGGCTGCCTCAGACTGAACGGCCATCGCCGGGCGACCTTCACGCCAGACGAACTGATAGCGGTTTTTTCGCTTGCCCGGAAAGCTCTGGTGCTTCCAGACGCTGGACTCAGGTGTACTGGCCTCGGGTGCACCCGCTTGAGCCTCGCCGGCACGGCCAGCTTTTTCCCAGGCGGTCGGCTGCGCAGGAGCATCCACACCCGGCGCAAAGGCGCAGCCGGCTGCGCCCAGGGCCACCAAGCCAAGGAGCAGAGTCTGCAAGCAGCGCGTACACAGCGACATGGCTCTATCGTGCCACAGGACGATGACAAAAAAGACAACTTTAGAGGCCGAACAGATCGCCAGCCCCCGACTGCCGGGCAGCGGGCAGCGCCAGCCCCAGGTGCCGGTAGGCCGCCGTGGTTGCCACCCGGCCGCGCGGTGTGCGCTGCAAATAGCCCTGCTGAATCAGGTAGGGCTCGATCACGTCCTCAATGGTGCCGGGTTCCTCGCCGATGCTCGCCGCAATGTTGTCCAGCCCCACCGGCCCGCCGTCAAAACGGTGGATCACCGCTTCCAGCAATTTGCGATCCATGATGTCAAAACCCTGCGGGTCTACATCGAGCATGGCCAGGGCCCTGTTGGCAATCTCCAGCGTGATGGTGCCGTCACCCTTGACCTGCGCATAGTCACGCACCCGCCGAAGCAGCCGATTGGCAATGCGCGGCGTACCGCGGCAGCGCCTCGCGATCTCGAGTGCACCCTGCTCCTCGATGGGCGCCTGCAACAAACCGGCGCTACGGCGCACAATCTGCACCAGCTCTTCAGCGGTGTAAAACTCCAGCCGTGCAACGATGCCAAAACGATCGCGCAAAGGGTTCGTCAGCATGCCCGCGCGAGTGGTGGCTCCCACCAGCGTGAAGGGCTGCAAGTCCAGCTTGATGCTGCGCGCAGCCGGCCCCTCGCCGATCATGATGTCAATCTGATAATCCTCCAGCGCCGGGTACAAAATTTCTTCGACCACCGGCGAGAGGCGATGGATCTCGTCGATAAACAGCACATCGTTGCGTTCCAGATTGGTCAGCAAGGCGGCCAGGTCCTTGGGCTTTTCCAGCACCGGCCCGCTGGTCTGACGCAAGTTGACGCCCAGCTCATGAGCCACGATGTGCGACAGCGTCGTCTTGCCCAGGCCGGGTGGTCCGAACAACAGCACATGGTCAAGCGCCTCGCCACGCTGACGGGCTGCACCAATAAAAATCTCAAGCTGCTCACGCGCCTTGGCCTGGCCAATGTACTCGTCCAGCAGCTTGGGCCGCAGCGCCCGCTCCAGCGCCTCCTCCTGCGGGGTGGCATTGGCGG
>JACCDJ010023228.1_pt1 | contig 11598 bp, 18 predicted proteins | sample 7444481 | NCBI WGS metagenome assembly JACCDJ01 (sample SAMN15323435, study PRJNA562643) | freshwater metagenome | isolation source: river surface water | place: USA:Blue River Watershed | collected 2017-08-15 | reverse complement strand
TTCTCAATGCGAGGTACTTGCATTGGAGACTTATAACCGAACTGCTCGGTCATCGCCTTAACCACTGTATCTTTATAAAAATCTTTTAAACGAGCCATTTTTCCTATGCCTCTCGATTACGCGTCAACAACTTCACCACTAGATTTGAAGACGCGAACTTTGCGACCATCACCTAGTGTTTTGAAGCCAACACGATCACCCTTTTGGGTGGCAGGATTAAACAATGCAACATTAGAGATATCTACAGGCATCTCTTTAGCAACGATGCCGCCAGCAACACCCTTCATTGGGTTTGGTCTAGCGTGCTTTTTAGCTACATTTGCACCCTCAACAATTACGTGACCTGTGTCCAAAACTTGAAGCACGGTACCACGCTTACCTTTATCCTTACCTGTGTTAAGGATAACTTCGTCACCTTTACGAATTTTATTCATTTAGCAAATCCTTACAAAACTTCTGGCGCTAAAGAAACGATCTTCATAAAACGCTCGCTACGCAATTCACGCGTAACTGGTCCGAAAATACGTGTACCAATTGGCTCTAGCTTATTGTTTAGAAGAACTGCAGCATTGCTGTCGAACTTAACCAAAGAGCCGTCTGGACGACGAACACCTTTAGCAGTACGCACAACAACCGCACTGTAAACTTCACCTTTTTTAACGCGGCCGCGTGGCGCAGCATCTTTGATAGTGACCTTAATCACATCACCAATGCTCGCGTAACGACGCTTTGAGCCACCCAACACTTTGATACACATTACAGAACGTGCACCAGTATTGTCGGCAACATCTAGCCGAGATTGCATTTGAATCATGAGAATAATCTCCAACTTAATCCGTTAAAACCAACACCAGCCGCTTGTCATTCACGGCCGACAGCACTACGGTCAGTATTGGGGCGCTAGCTTTAACACCTAAAAGGTGCGAGCGCCGAAAAGTCCAACATTATATATTGCATCCGTTAAGGATGCAATATCAATTACACACCTGTCGATTTAGCAACGATCTTGCTAACTTTCCAAGTTTTAGATTTAGATAATGGACGAGTTTCTTCGATCACTACCAAATCACCTTCTTTACATTCGTTAGCTTCATCATGTGCGTGAAACTTGTTTGAACGACGGATAACCTTACCAATTAATGGGTGTTTAACCTTACGCTCAACCAAAACAGTCACTGTTTTGTCCATTTTGTCACTAACAACGCGACCGCTTAATGTGCGGACCACTTTTTTTGTTTCGCTATTCATAATCGCTCCGCTTATTTAGCATTGGCAGCGTTTTGCTTTTCAGCTAACACTGTACGCACTCTAGCAACGTCACGGCGAACTTTACGAAGTTGATCAGGCTTAGCCAATTGCTGTGTTGCAGCTTGCATACGCAATGAGAACTGCGCACGACGCAACTCGATCAATTCATTGTTTAGTTCGTCAACAGACTTAGCTCTTAAATCAGTTGCTTTCATCATTAACCCCCTAGGTGACGTGTCGCAAATGTTGTTTCGATTGGCAACTTAGCAGCAGCCAAACGGAACGCTTCACGCGCCAACTCTTCGCTCACACCATCCATCTCATACAACATTTTGCCTGGTTGGATTTGAGCTACGTAGTACTCAGTACTACCTTTACCGTTACCCATACGAACTTCAGCAGGCTTTTTAGAAATTGGTTGATCAGGGAAAACACGAATCCAAACACGACCACCACGCTTAATATGACGAGTCATCACACGACGCGCCGCTTCAATTTGACGTGCTGTCAAACGTCCACGACCAATCGCTTTAAGACCGAATTCGCCAAAACTTACTTTGTTACCCGTAGTTGCAATGCCTTTGTTACGGCCTTTTTGCATCTTGCGGAATTTTTGTCTAGCTGGCTGTAGCATTTTTTGCCCCCGACTTTCTTGCTTTCTTCTCTGGTTCTGCGGCTACAGGTGCTGCCACAACTGGTTGTTCACCTTTGTTGTCGAACACTTCACCTTTAAACACCCATACTTTGATACCGATAATGCCGTATGTTGTAGAAGCTTCTGCAACACCGTAATCAATATCAGCACGCAATGTATGAAGTGGCACGCGACCTTCACGGTACCATTCAGTACGCGCAATTTCGATACCATTCAAACGACCAGAACTCATGATCTTGATGCCTTGTGCACCTAAACGCATTGCATTTTGCATTGCACGTTTCATGGCACGGCGGAACATCACACGCTTTTCAAGCTGTTGTGCAATGCTCTCAGCAATCAATGTTGCATCGATTTCTGGCTTACGAACTTCTTCAATGTTCAAATGAACAGGCACACCCATCAAACCTTGAAGGCTAGAACGCAAAGTTTCAATATCTTCGCCTTTCTTACCAATCACGATACCTGGACGAGCACTGTGAATTGTGATTTTTGCGTTTTTAGCTGGACGCTCGATCACAATCTTACTTACAGCCGCATGTGACAGCTTCTTCTTAAGGAACTCACGCACCTTAATGTCGCTATTCAACATCGCTGGGAAACTTTTACTGTTGGCATACCAACGAGATGTCCAGTTCTTTTGAACACCAAGACGGAAACCAATTGGATGAATTTTCTGACCCATAACGATTCCTTTAGTTACCTACCGTCACATTGATGTGACATGTTGGTTTGGTAATTCGACCAGCGCGACCTTTAGCACGTGCACGAATACGTTTAAGCACGATACCTTTATCAACATAAATTGAAGTCACCTTCAATTCATCGATATCAGCACCATTGTTGTGTTCTGCATTCGCAATCGCTGACTCAAGCACTTTCTTAATAATCTCAGCACCTTTTTTAGGTGAGAAAGTTAAGATATTCAATGCATTGTCAACTTTTTTGCCACGCACCAAGTCAGCCACCAAGCGAGCCTTTTGTGGAGACAGATGTACACCTTTTAAAACAGCAGATACTTGCATCATCCTCTCCTACTTCTTAGCTTTCTTGTCAGCCGCATGGCCTTTGAACGTACGAGTTAACGCAAATTCACCAAGCTTATGGCCTACCATGTTTTCTGAAATCAACACAGGTACGTGTTGCTTGCCGTTATGCACTGCAATAGTTAAACCGATGAAATCAGGCAAAATTGTAGAACGACGTGACCATGTTTTTACTGGTTTACGATCGCGAGTTTCAACTGCTTTCTCTACTTTTTTAACCAAGTGACCATCGATAAATGGACCTTTTTTAATTGAACGTGCCATATTGATTACCTCTTATTCGCAGGACGGCGTGAAACACGCATGTTGTCAGTGCGCTTGTTGCTACGAGTACGATAACCTTTAGTTGGCGTACCCCATGGGCTTACTGGGTTCATACCAGCAGCAGTTCTACCTTCACCACCACCGTGCGGGTGATCAACAGGGTTCATTACCACACCGCGAACTGTTGGGCGAACACCGCGCCAACGCATCGCACCTGCTTTACCGATAGAACGCAATGAATGTTCTTCATTACCTACTTCACCAAGCGTTGCTTTACAGTCAACGTGTACGCGGCGAACTTCGCCTGAACGTAAACGCAACTGCGCATAACTACCTTCACGTGCTAGCAACTGTACTGATGTACCAGCTGAACGAGCAATTTGCGCGCCTTTGCCTGGTTGCAATTCGATACAGTGAATTGTGCTACCCACAGGAATATTACGTAACGGCATTGCATTACCTACTTTAATAGGTGCATCTGAACCGCTAATCAATTGCGCACCCGCAGCAACACCACGTGGAGCGATGATGTAACGACGCTCACCATCAGCGTAGCAAAGCAAAGCAATGTTTGCGCTACGGTTTGGATCGTACTCAATACGCTCAACCTTCGCTGGGATACCATCTTTGTTACGACGGAAATCCACTACGCGGTAGTGTTGTTTATGACCGCCACCTTGGTGACGGATGGTGATGCGGCCGTTGTTATTACGACCTGCATTTTTAGATTGCTTCTCCAACAGCGGCGCGTGAGGCTTGCCCTTGTGTAGATCAGGTGTTACCACCTTCAATACGGCGCGCCGACCTGGTGAAGTTGGCTTAACTTTAATAAGTGCCATGATTTCTCCTATTCGCCCGCTGCAAAGTTAATTTCTTGACCTGGTTTCAAGCTTACATAAGCTTTCTTCCAGTCGCTACGACGACCCATAATGCGGCCAGCACGTTTTTGTTTACCTTTAACGTTGGCTACAGTTACAGATTGCACTTCCACTTTAAATACCAATTCAACCGCCGCTTTAATTTCTGGCTTAGTCGCATCAGTACGTACTTTGAAAGCAATTTGCTGATTCTTATCAGCTACGTAAGTCGCCTTCTCAGTAATTTGCGGAGCTAGAATTACTTGCAACAAACGGTCTTGGACTTTTACTGAATTTAGATTTGCGCTCATGCTAGCATCTCCTCAAGCTTCTTCACTGCGGCTTTCGTTGCCACCACGTGTGGGAAGCGAACCAAGCTAACAGGATCAACATACTGAGCTTCAACAACTAGTACATTAGGTACGTTACGTGCTGATAGATACAAGTTTTCATCAAAACCATCTACCAACAATAAAACGCCATCGTTAAAACCCATGCCCTTGATCTTCTCAATGAAGTTCTTTGTCTTTGGTGTGTCAACGCTAAAGTCTTCAACAACTGACAAGCGTGTTTGACGAACCAACTCAGACAAAATAGAGCACATACCAGCGCGGTATGCTTTACGGTTTACTTTGTGGCTGAAATTTTCATCCGGGCTATTTGGGAATGCACGACCACCTCCACGCCAGATAGGGCTTGAGCTCATACCTGAACGTGCACGACCAGTACCTTTTTGGTTCCATGGTTTGTGTGTTGTGTGACTTACATTACCGCGACCCAATTGTGCACGCGTTGCTGTACGAGCATTCGCTTGGTAAGCAACAACCACTTGATGCACAAGTGCTTCATTAAATTCACGACCAAAGGTCACATCAGAAAGCTCTACAGCTGACTTAGTTGCTTTGCCGCTTTTATCGATTAATTTGATTTCCATTATTTGCCCGCCTTATTCTGAGCTTTAACAGCTGGACGAACAACAACGTCACCGCCTTTAGCACCTGGAATAGAACCTTTAATCAACAATAGGTTGCGCTCAGCATCAACACGAACAACCTCAAGGTTTTGTGTTGTAACTTTTACTGCACCTAAGTGACCAGGCATGCGCTTACCAGGGAAAACACGACCAGGATCTTGTGCCATACCGATAGAGCCTGGCACATTGTGTGAACGTGAGTTACCGTGAGATGCGCGGTTTGAAGCGAAGTTGTGACGCTTGATAGCACCGGCAAAACCTTTACCGATTGATGTGCCTGTTACGTCAACTAATTGACCCGCTTGGAAAATATCAACTGAAATGTTTGCACCTGGCGTGTAGTTTGCCAAAACATCTTCAGTGACTGAGAATTCTTGAATGCCTGAACCCGCAGCAGCGCCTGACTTAGCATAATGGCCAGTCAAAGCTTTATTGATGCGGCTAGCACGACGTTCGCCGAATGCAACTTGAAGGCCTGTGTAGCCATCAGTAGCAACCGTCTTCACTTGTGTCACACGGTTAGGCTTAACCTCAAGCACTGTTACTGGAACGCTTGCGCCATCCTCAGTAAACAGGCGAGTCATGCCCACCTTGCGACCAATAAGCCCTAAGCTCATGATCGATTCCTTATAGTTAGTTTAAAAGCCGATTACAATTGACCGACTTCGGTAAAGAGGCGGGATTATACCCAACCTCTTAACGCTTTACAACTTTTAAGCTTTTTAAAAAAATTAAAGCTTAATTTCTACATCAACGCCAGCTGGCAAATCTAACTTCATCAATGCATCCACTGTTTTATCAGTAGGATCAACAATGTCCATTAAACGTTGGTGTGTACGAATTTCGAACTGATCGCGTGATGTTTTGTTCACGTGTGGTGAACGCAAAACGTCAAAACGTTCAATGCGAGTTGGCAGTGGAACTGGACCTTTAACAACAGCGCCAGTACGCTTAGCGGTTTCTACGATTTCTTGAGCTGATTGATCAATCAAACGATAGTCAAAAGCTTTCAAGCGGATACGGATTTTTTGATTTTGCATTTTTACTGCCTTTCTAAAGAGCGAAACGGCGGGGCTAATCCCGCCGTTTTAGTTTAACTACAAAAATTGCTTATTGATTACTCAATAATTTTAGCAACCACACCAGCACCTACTGTGCGGCCACCTTCACGAATCGCAAAACGTAAACCTTCTTCCATCGCGATCGGCGCAATCAATGTCACTGTAATTGATACGTTATCACCTGGCATCACCATCTCTGTACCAGCTGGCAACTCTACAGCACCAGTTACGTCCGTTGTACGGAAGTAGAATTGTGGACGGTAACCATTGAAGAATGGTGTATGACGACCACCTTCATCTTTACCCAATACGTAAATCTCTGCAGTGAATTTTGTGTGTGGGTTGATTGAGCCAGCTTTTGCCAATACTTGACCACGTTCCACTTCTTCACGTTTTGTACCACGTAGCAATACGCCCACGTTATCACCTGCTTGACCTTGATCAAGCAATTTACGGAACATTTCAACGCCAGTACAAGTTGTTTTCAATGTTGGTTTCAAACCAACGATTTCAATTTCATCGCCAACTTTAACAATACCGCGTTCTACACGGCCTGTTACCACAGTACCACGACCAGAAATTGAGAATACGTCTTCAACTGGCATCAAGAATGCACCGTCAATCGCGCGCTCTGGCGTTGGGATGTATGAATCTAATGCTTCAGCTAATTTGAAAATTGCTGGCTCACCAATCTCTGATTGGTCACCTTCTAATGCTAATTTCGCTGAACCCTTAACGATTGGTGTGTCATCACCTGGGAAGTCGTATTTAGACAATAGGTCACGCACTTCCATTTCAACCAATTCTAACAACTCAGCGTCATCTACCATGTCCGCTTTGTTCAAGAATACGATGATGTATGGAACGCCAACTTGACGTGCCAACAAGATGTGCTCACGTGTTTGTGGCATTGGGCCGTCAGCAGCTGATACTACCAAAATAGCGCCGTCCATCTGTGCAGCACCAGTAATCATGTTCTTCACATAGTCAGCGTGGCCTGGACAGTCAACGTGTGCGTAGTGACGTGTCGCTGTCTCATACTCAACGTGCGCTGTATTAATTGTAATACCACGTGCTTTCTCTTCTGGTGCAGCGTCAATTTGATCGTAAGCCTTCGCTTCACCACCAAATTTCTTCGTCAATACTGTTGTAATCGCCGCTGTTAACGTTGTCTTACCATGGTCAACGTGACCAATCGTACCTACGTTTACGTGCGGCTTGGTACGCTCAAATTTGCCTTTTGCCATTTTTACTCTTCCTTTAACTGATCACTGACTTCTTCAAGTTAAGTTAAGGTGCATTTGAATATGCAAATCAAAACGCACCGCTAAAAATCCAGCACTGAACATGGTGCCCATGGCGGGAATCGGACCCGCGACCTCTCCCTTACCAAGGGAGTGCTCTACCACTGAGCCACATGGGCGCTTATCTTAATTCCCATTTTTTAATTTGAATAATGGAGCGGGGTACGGGAATCGAACCCGCGGCTCTAGCTTGGAAGGCTAGGGTATTACCATTATACGAACCCCGCGATCGAGACCAGCTTAAAAACTAACGCCCGGCAACTAAAGCCAAAAGACTCCAATTACTTCAAATCAAATTATTATTGGTGGAGGGGGAAGGATTCGAACCTTCGTACTCTGAGAGAACGGATTTACAGTCCGTCGCCTTTAACCACTCGGCCACCCCTCCAAACCGAACCCGTGATTATGCTGACATTCGTTTCGCTTGTCAACCAATTATTGAGACAATCAAGTGAGATTTAAAGCCACTGACAATGAAATAGTTTTGTTGTTATTTTTTGAAAACTGCGACAGCCTGAAAAGGCCATTTAAAGGATGGTGCCGGATGTCGGAATCGAACTGACGACCTTCGCATTACAAGTGCGCTGCTCTACCAACTGAGCTAATCCGGCGTATTTGAATCTACTACTTTTAAAACGGGAGCTATTTTACCAACTTTAAGCTCGGTTTTTTCACTTCCTTTGAAATATTTTTTTCATTATTTTCTGAAAGTGTCATTTCATCACTTTCCACTTCTTCTGGCGATGCTTCAAAAAACATGCCTTGTCCATTCTCGCGAGCAAAAATTCCTTTCACTGCACTCATCGGAATGTACAAGTAATTTGGCTCACCTGCGAAGCGCGCCGAGAATATAATCGCTTCGTTAGAAAATTGCAAATCTTTTGTGGCTGAATAGCTAAGATTTAGAACAATTTCACCGTCTTTAACATAAGCCATCGGCACTTTTGTTTTTGAATTAACCTCAACCAATAAATGTGGTGTTAATGCATTATCAACACACCACTCGTGAATTGCGCGCACCAAATAAGGTTTGGTTGAAGTTAATTCTGCCATGCCGATTACTTGCGCATTGCCTTCTCTGAAGGCGTCATCGCTTCAATATAAGCTGGGCGAGAGAAAATGCGCTCAGCATACTTAAGTAACGGAGCTGCCTGTTTTGGCAAATCGATACCATAGTGACCTAAGCGCCATAGCAATGGGGCCAAAGCAACATCCAGCATAGAAAACTCATCACCCAAAATGTATTCTTGCTTTGTAAACAAAGGAACAATTTGCGTAAGGTTGTCACGAATTGCTGCGCGTGCTGCATCTGCCGCCTTCTGATTGCCAGATTCAATGGCTGGAATATGGGCAAACAGCTGCTCTTCAAAGTTATGTAAGAACAAGCGTGCGCGTGCGCGCATCACTGGATCAGCTGGCATCAACTGCGGGTGCGGAAAGCGTTCATCAATATATTCATTGATAATATTCGCCTGCTCCAACACCAAATCGCGCTCAACCAATACAGGCACCGTATTGTGCGGATTGATAATCGCTAGGTCTTCAGGTTTATTAGCCAAATCAACATCAATCACCTGAAAGTCCATACCTTTTTCGAATAAAACAATACGGCAACGATGGCTGTATGGATCGATAGTACCTGAGTAAAGTGTCATCATAAGATTAATTCCTCGCTTACAAAAAGCAAACGGGAAGCACGCAAAAGCGAGCCTCCCGCTATGGGTTTATTTTAATGTATATCTTTCCAGAACTCTTTTTTCAAATAGTAAGTTAGCACTAACAACAAGCCCAAGAAGGCAAGCACTAGCAAGCCAAGCTTTTTGTCATGTTGTTTGAATGGCTCAGCCATAAATACTAAATAGTTCACCAAATCTGCAACCGTCTGATTGTATTCAGCTGGCGACATTGTGCCTTTTTTATCAAGCACTAACACATGTTCACCTGTTGCTTCATCTTCTTTCAAAATTTGCTGGCCTTGCAATTGCCACAAAACGTGAGGCATTGCCACTTTATCGAACACCAAATTGTTCCAGCCTGTTGGACGTGTGTCATCACGATAAAAACTACGCAAATAACTGTACAACCAATCAGCGCCACGCGCACGTGCTTCCACTGACAAATCAGGTGGTGATGCGCCAAACCAAGCTTTAGCATCTGCCTTATTCATGGCAACCGTCATGGTGTCACCCACTTTTTGGTCCGCAAACAAAAGATTGGCTTTGATTTGCGCATCTGTTAAACCGATATCCTGCAAACGGTTATAACGCATGGATGCCGCGCTATGGCAATTTAAGCAATAATTTACAAACAACTTAGCACCACGTTGCAACGATGCTTGGTTATTCGGATCGATAGGAGCGTGATCGAGTTTCACACCTTCATTGGCAGCTGCCAACAGTGGCAACATCAATGCTAACGCTAATAAAAATTTCTTCATTATGCAGTCACCCTTTCTGGCACTGGCTTAGTTTTATCTTTTTGTGTGTACCAAGGCATTAACGCAAAGAACAAGAAGTAAACTGCGCTAAAAATTCTGGCAACAACAGTCGCGCGGTCAGCACCACCTACCAACAAGGTGTCTGGCGCAAACTGACCCCAGACATTAGATGGCTCAGTCCCAAGATAACCCAATACCAAGAAACTCACTACAAAAGCTGCTAACCATTGTTTGTAAAGCGCGCCACGGTAACGGATTGACTTGACTGGGCTACGATCCAACCAAGGTAAAAACGCAAAACTCACCACTGACAAGCCCATTGCCGCAACGCCAGGGAATTGCGAATTAAGAATAGGTGGCACAGCACGCAAAATTGAGTAGTAAGGAGTGAAATACCAAACTGGCGCAATGTGCGGCGGTGTTTTCAATGGGTCTGCTGGAATAAAGTTATTCGCCTCAAGGAAATAACCGCCCATCTCTGGCGCAAAGAAAATAATCGCTGTGAACACCATCAAGAAAGCAGCCACGCCCACCAAATCCTTCACTGTGTAGTAAGGGTGGAAAGGAATGCCATCTAATGGAATCCTTGTTTTTGGATCTTTCTTATTTTTGATTTCAACGCCATCTGGGTTGTTAGAGCCCACTTCATGCAAAGCAATCAAGTGCGCAACCACCAAACCCAACAATACCAAAGGCAAAGCAATCACGTGGAAAGCGAAGAAGCGATTAAGCGTGGCATCAGAAACAGTGTAATCACCACGTACCCACAATGAGATGTCTGGACCAATAAACGGAATGGATGTGAACAAGTTAATAATTACTTGCGCACCCCAGTAAGACATTTGACCCCATGGCAATAGATAGCCAAAGAACGCCTCACCCATCAACACCAAGAAAATGCCCACACCGAACAACCAAATCAACTCACGTGGCGTTCTGTATGAGCCGTAAATCAAACCACGGAACATGTGCAAATAAACCACAACAAAGAACATCGACGCACCTGTTGAGTGCATGTAACGGATTAAACGCCCCCAAGAAACGTCACGCATGATGTATTCAACTGAAGCAAAAGCCATGCTCGCTTCTGGTTTGTAATTCATCGTCAAGAAAATACCAGTCAAAATTTGAATCACTAACACCAACAAGGCTAGTGAGCCAAAGAAGTACCAGAAATTGAAATTTTTAGGCGCGTAGTATTCAGTTAAATGTGCTTTAACATTTGCTGTTAGCGGAAAGCGCTCATCCACCCATGCCAACAATTTAGCTGCACCGCTTTGTGTGTTTTTATCGGTCATTATGCAACCCCTTTATCATCTGCACCGATCAACAACACTGAATCGCTCAGGTATTTGTGTGGTGGAACTACTAAGTTAACTGGTGCTGGCGAGCCTTTGAACACGCGGCCAGCCAAGTCAAATTTAGAGCCGTGACATGGACAGAAGAAACCGCCTGGCCAATCAGCGCCCATATCGGCACCTGTTTGCAATTTTGGAGATGGAGAACAACCCAAGTGCGTACAGATACCTACCAACACCATAATGTTTGATTTAATGGCGCGCGCATCATTTGCGCAGTATTCAGGTTGCTGGCTTGTAACCTCAAGCTTTGGATCTGACAATTTATCATCATGGTTTTTTAATGCGTCCAGCATCGGTTGAGAGCGATTCACAATCCAAACTGGTTTGCCGCGCCATTCAACGGTAATCATTGAACCTGGCTCAACTTTGCTAATATCCACTTCAACAGGCGC
>JACCDJ011618557.1_pt1 | contig 11601 bp, 9 predicted proteins | sample 7444481 | NCBI WGS metagenome assembly JACCDJ01 (sample SAMN15323435, study PRJNA562643) | freshwater metagenome | isolation source: river surface water | place: USA:Blue River Watershed | collected 2017-08-15 | reverse complement strand
GATACTCACTATTCATTCTTGCTATCGGAATCGGTGCATGGGCCGTCACATTTATCGTTGGCACGATACGTCGTGATGCAACGTAAAAGTCTTTTCCTCGCCGTTTGTGGAACTATTTCGATCTCCCTAATTCTGACGAGCTGCGGGACGACAGAGCAGGCGCTACCAAAGGCTGAGACTAATCAAATAACCGAGACTGTTGGAACACGTGGTCAGCTAATTTCAGTTCAGTCTGACAATGTTCGAGCTGCTGGTTATGACGCCAAATCAATGGTCATGACTGTGCAATTCAATAATGGCTATACCTATGAATATTATGGAATCCCACTGGATCTTTGGGACTCATTCATTGCAGCGCAACCTAATCCGTGGAGCTTGGTTGGATATCCACGATTAGTGCAAGCAGGAGTGCCTTACAAAAGAATTAGCTAACTATTTATCGCAGCCAATTGTGTCACCATCTCCATCAAATTTATGTAAATCCTTTCCAATAACCCGAATGGGCGCTAAACCCATTCGCTTTATATCTGTGCAATCTAAATCTGGGGGATATGGTGGTATGCAACCCTGATAGTTAGGGTCGCACTTGGTGTTAGATGTCGTCGTTGAAGTTGCAGCCTTGGTTGCGAGTGCATAACCTGTTGCTGCGGGTTTAGTTGGATCTAGTTTTGTGTTTGGACATAATTTCCAGAGCCCTATCTTTTTTGCCCTTGCATTTTCGGCGGCTTTTAGAAGTTGTGCGGCATATTTGCCTTTTTCACCTTGGTAGAAATATGGTGTCGCTGCGCCAATCTGTACTAATTTGAGATTCAAATTAATCTTGCCCACTTTTACATAACGGAGTTTTCTACCAAACTGATCTTGATCATCAGATATTGAATCTGATTCCAAAGATATTGCAGACTGACCAATCAACGTAATAAGTGCCTTGTGAGCCTCCGCGCCATAGCACTCAGCTGGTGAAATCTCGGGGGTATCAATTTGCAGGAGTCTGACCTTTTCGCCCGTTGAAATAGTCAAGGTGTCCCCGTCACTGATTCGCGCAACCTGAACAGATGCAGAAGCTGTTGTCACGCCTACAAGGAGCGTGAGACTGCTCAGATAAGCGATTCGTCTACGCATAACCCAAATCCGTAACCTTCTAAATGCGGGGGAATCCCAATTTGTCAGTGCCAGGATACATAATTACCCACATGAAAAGGCGTTTATCTTCACGGAGTATTTGGGTTGTGCTAGGTGCGGGAGCATTGTCTTTTTCGTTGACAGCTTGCGGAAGCCCTGCGGTGATGTTGCCACCTGGCGCAGATTTTTATGTCCTCGATCTATCTGATTCGGGAAAAGCTGATGACCAATTTGAAAGAATCAGCGAAGATGTTCTCAGAAGTCTCACTAGGGATTCTCTTGGGCAGCCCTTTGCGATAGACGGCGAAGCTCCCTTTGGTCCAAAAGTAACTTCCTTCTCGTTCGTCGGAAACAACTCAAGGTTTTTAAAAACTTTTCAACTTCAGGATTATGAAAAGGTTAGCCAGCTATACGACATTGTAAAAGATGATCCACGTGCCCAAAATTCTTGGGATAAATTGACTACAACATATCAAGATATTGTCGAACCTCAGCTGTCCTCAACGGATAACATGACTTTCACCTCAACAAGTTGCAAAAATTTATTTGATGATGAACTTAAGGACTACTTTTCAGGAGAAGCTACTCGTTCGGATTTAGTAGATAAATTGTGTCAAATGGCCACCTATACTATTTCTAAATACAGCGAACTTGTAAGCTACATTCAATTAGAAAAGAATCGCCATACAATGTCGGATGTTTTTGGTGCCATTGAATCGGTAAATAACTCAATTGAGTCAATCAAAGAGAAAAATCCAGAATCCATTATCCGATTGAGTCTTGCTACAGATGGCGAGAATTATCTTGGATCAGGTAGCAAGCTTAATATGTCATCCATTCTAGCTGGAAAAGACTCATGCGTTGCTGGTAAAGAAATGTTTGATCAAATAGCAGCACAATCCTTACGAGGAATTGATGTCGAACTTCCAGGCATCGGAGCTCTGCTTGGAGACAAGGCTGAATATGCCAGCCAAATTGACAAGTTCTGGAGATGTTTTTTTGATAAATAAGTTGATTTCAGAGCAATCCAAGAAAGGGAGCGAATAGCACATGGCAATTTCATTCAAACGGCCTAAGGGCAGTAATTCATCCTGGGCGTCTCTAGCCGTATCTCGGGGTACACGTGATGGCAAGGGTGAGAGACCAACTGAGGGTTGGCCAGCAAACTCAGTCCCATTTTTAAATGAATTGAACAGTAGGGCAATTCAAAAAGCGCAACAAAGAATTGACCAAGTGCGAAGTAACTTAAACAACTCTGTTATTGAATCAATTGGGCGTGACGACCAATTAAGATTACTGTCTTCCCAGCTTGCGCTCGAAGAGCGTAGAGTGAGCGAAGCCGAAAACAGGGTGAAAGTTTTTCAAGAGGCAGTTGACGGGTACAAAGAGGAGAATTCTGTCGGTAAGTTTGCTCGAATTAGATCAATACCAGACTTCTTTTATTATCCCGTTTTGGTGCTCCTTGCATTGGGAGAAGTTTTTCTAACTGCTCCTGCCCTAGTAAAACTCTTTGGTGATATTGAAATTTTTGCATGGACTGTTGCTGTTGCAGTTGGATTTTTGACTGTAGTAGGTGCACATATCATCGGCCTTTCTTTGAAATTAAAACTTGACCGTCAACGTCCTCAGGAGGGTTGGGTCATAAAAATGCTGTATCCATTTTCCTTGGTCTTATTCTCTGCTGTCGTGGTGGTCGGATTTGTGCGATCAGCGCAAGCTCTAACTGCTTTACAAAACTTCAATATTATCGAAAGCTCATTTTGGCGCAGAATATTTCTGATACTTTTCTTTGTCCTGCTGCAACTTGCTTTCATTTCCGTCGCTATAATGATGTCGTTTCTACACTATTCTAAATCTGAGCACGATTTGAACAAAGCCAAAAAGCAATATAGGGCAATTAAGAAAGCTCAAGACATCAGGACTAAGGAGTATCAGGAGCTTTCTTCACGAAGTTTTATAACGGAAGACGTCGTAGAAATAGAAAGAGAAAAATTGATTTCTTCAATAAAGCTAATAGAGACTGAGTACTTGGCCGCATGCTCTATTTATGTTGATGCAAATATTCATGCTCGACGGGACGAGTTAAACGGAGCGCATGTCTCCCTTGTACCGCCTAAATTCTCGATCAACGTAGATGAGTTTGATGATCTGAAGAAAATAGCACTCAAATCTACGAGTCGCTAACAGAACTTAGGAGATCAGGATGCGCACCTTTAAAACTATCGTAATTGTAATTGGAATCTACATTGCAGCATTTGTTGTAGATGTCATAGTTTCGTCAGGTTTCCCTGATTACCAAGGGGGAGTGACAGTTCTGGTGTTACTTGGATTCCTTGCATTTCTTGCGCCCAAGGTTGGGTACCGATGGTTTGACTGCTTTTTTGCAGCAATTCCATTTTATGGAATTTTCTTCATTTTTAGGATTGCACACCGAATAGCCTTCCTGCCAGAACGTGATTGGGCGGAGCGTTCAACCCAGTGAATTATGTTTACATCCTCACCAACGAAGCGATGCCTGGATATATCAAAATCGGTTTGACGGATAAGCCAATCACAGAGCGGGTTTTAGGGCTAGATAACACAAGTGTCGCCGTCCCTTTCCAGTGCTATTACGCTGCTCGAGTCGATGACAATCAGAAAATTGAGAAGGCACTGCATACTGCTTTTGGAGATTTCCGAGTTCGCCCCAATAGAGAATTCTTCAAAATGGATCCATATAAAGTTAAAGCAATCTTGGAAGTTCTTGCCCTAGAAGATGTGACGCCAAAAAATGAGATTGTCGCATCGGCCGAGGATTCGCAGGCATTACGTGTCGTAGGGGCGACTACTCGCAGATTCAGATTCTCTTCTGCTGGAATTCCTATTGGTGCTTCAATTAACTTTGTTAAAGATCCTAACTTAGTGGCGATAGTACAGGATGATCATTCGGTGCTTTTTGATGGTCAGTCACACAGCCTCACAAATGCTGCACTCGAAGCGTTACGAAAGTGTGGCTACAACTGGACCTCGGTTCAAGGACCTGAGTATTGGCTTTTTAATGGTGAGACTGTTGGTAGTCATAGAGCTCGAATTCGAGAACTTGAAGAGGGAGACGAGCAATAGCTGCTGTTGGATCAAGAGGTATTGCAATCATTGGATCAAACAATGACCCAATTCTTTATGCCTCATTAACCTCAGTAGGGGATCTATTCTTTGAATTTGAGTATTACGGTAGAAACGAAAATGAAGGCGATTACGAGTTTAATCACACTGTTAAACCTGATCAGTTCTCAAAAATTGCAGAGAGATTTGGCATCAATTCTGACGAATCTATCTTGAAAATTATTCAACAGATAACCGATGCTGGCAGAGGTCAAGTGCTGAAGAGTGTACTCACAAATAATGAAATAGAGAATGAACTGTGGACCTGGCTAAATACCCCTTAGCTAACCTTTTGCGACACGTGAGCACATGCCCAGTAAAGCTCTTGAAACATTAGGGTCATCAACACTCGCAACTTCAATTTTTGGCTTAGATCCATAACCATTTGACCTTATGGTTTCAGTATTAATCCCATCAATTTTCTCAAAGAGTGTTACGAGCTCATCGACAAAATCCTCTTTTTTATAATCTACGAATCTAGCTTCAACCGTAGCTTTGCTGAAAGTATGAAATACGAGCGGATACCTAAACCCTTTTGCAGTTTTTACGCATATAGCTCCAGAAGGAGTTTCTGATTTTGTCCCACCCCATTTGTGACCATCAGATTCGAGAAACGCCATCAGTGACTCAAATTTTGGAAGAGACGTTGGCTCGTTGGCGAGTAACCAAGCAGCAAACTCCTCCTTGGTCCATGGACTTCTTTGCTCATAAGCATCAACTTGTGGCTTTAGAGCTTCGTACCCAAATGTTTGGGGAATTATGATCTCGGTATCTCCAGTTGAATGGCGAGCTAATTCAATTAGTGCGACACGAAAAGTTGCATCAGTCTTCTTATTTACAAGAATGACCATGTCTTTTAGGGGTTCATTGATTTCATCAACTGCGAGCAGCAAAGTGAATCGTGATCCTTCAAGATTATTTGTTACTCCCAAAGACAAAGGTCCTTTTGGAGTCTCAATCGAAGTTAGGTTTGCTCCACCTCGATCTTGCCAACGCTGGTGGAATTCTTCGAATGTGAGCTTGCCAATACTTGCTGCATAATCAATGATCTGCCCAATTATTTTTCTTCGAACTTCAGGATTTCTTGCAAGCTTGCATTCAACCAGCGTAATTGAGCCATCTTTAGAATTAATGATCACATTATCAATCGGGCCTGAATCTGTATTGAACTCTCGACACACGAATGAATCAGCACTCACACCAGGAAGCAATTCTGGGAACTCCGAAATCATCGCCTGTAGTTGATCTTCGCTTGCATACCCTGAATCAGTCGGCGAGATCCACGCACCATTACCTTTTCGGTAGAGAATTCCGCTCATGATTGCTCCTTAGTAGTTTTCTCGGATGTAAGCGTAAGCACGATCAAAGAGATCACCAGCAGGTGGCAGTCCTGAGTTCTTAAGAATAAGACGAAGTTCCTGTCGTACCATTCGATCGCCGGGATGGGATGTTTGCCAACCAGTGCCTCTAACAGGTTGCACCAATGAATCCACATTCTCAACAACACTCTCAATAACTACCGGGACACCTTGAGGTTTGAACTCTTCAAATATTTGAGTCAACGCACCTTTACGAGGGTCGATAACTTTGATCTCGTTAATACGTCCTTCATCATCAGCGCGTTCTGCCTCGAGCAAGTCTCTAGCGAGTTCTAATAAGTGGCGTAGAAACTCAACACTTTCTGCAGCACTAGATATGCGACTTAGGCGCAGCAGCTCTAAGCGTTCAGCCAAGGATTTCCATATCTTTATTCCCGTAGCTCCCGCAATTCGAGCCAAGATTCGCTCCTCTAGCCGCTGCAACACTTCGAGAGCTGTTGGTGCAGGTTGTCCAAGCTTTGGTGGTGCTGGGAACAATCCGTTATCTCTCAGCGCTTCGAGGACTTCAGCATCCATCGCTACTTTGTCTAACTTGTCTGCATCAATTGTGATGCCAGTGAGATGTGTGTGAACGATCTCCATAGTTTTTGCGCCAAGCTTTTGCCAGAGCAAAAGATCCGCAGAGTTATTAGGCGCAATCGACGCGTAAACGCGAGCTAAGAATCTGTAACTTTCTTCAATTGGGCGAAGCTTGGTATCTGGCCATAGGAACTCGAATAAACCCTGACAACGCATGAACTTGGCAGCAAACTCATCACGCTTTTCAATAGTGTCCAAGATTTGCTGAGCGTCATGGATCTGATTAAAGACTGATCCTTCCTTATCAACGCTCTCAAATTCAGAAATCGTATTCGCAACTTCTGCAGTAAGCTCACCTAACAAAATCTCAACATCTTCTTGATTCTGTCCTGGCTTCATTGTGGCCTTTGTAGATAATGCTTTTGCAAGCTCTTTTCCAAGACCTACATAATCAACTATTAATCCATGGAGTTTTTGCTGTCCAGTTATTGGATTTGTCCATCTACGGTTGGTTCGGCAGACAGCTTGGAACAAGGTATGTGCACGAAGAGGCTTGTCCAAATACATCACGCCCTCGATAGGCGCATCAAAACCAGTCAATAGCTTGGCTGTGACGATTACAAACTTAAGGGGATCATTGATATCTCTAAAGCGATCCTTAATTGTTGCCTCTTGCTCACGGTCAATATTCCAACGATCCCACTCCTGCGGATCATCTTTAACCGTCGTCATCACAACGGTTGCCTCTTCACCTTGATTAAGTAACTTGGTGATTTCATCGTAATAAGCCACACATGTTGCCCGATCAAATGCAACAACCTGAGCCTTGAGGCCAAGGGGAGCGATACGAGCTCTGTAGTGATAAACAATGTCTTTACATACCGCCTCAATACGATCTTTGTCTCGAACCACAATGGAGATATGGGAGGCTCGTGCTGCAAGCTTTCCACGTTGCTCTTCACTTAAATTCTCTTCATCTGCCAATTGATCAAAGGCAGCCTGTAAATCATCACCATTAAAGTGGAAGTTAACTAAACGGGTCTCCACGTGCACAGGAAGCGTTGCTCCATCATGGATAGAACGCTCCACTGAGTAATGGTTAAGGGCACCTTCTGGATCATCGATATCGCCAAACATAGAGAAGGTGTTCTTATCCTCGGTAGATATTGGCGTACCAGTAAGACCAATGAATTTGGCATTTGGAAGCGCCTCACGCATATCCAAACCAAGGCGACCCTCTTGAGTTCTATGCGCTTCATCAACCATCACCACGATGTTGGCTCGATCATTGAGTAAGCCAGCTTCAGCAAATCTAAAGATCGTTGTGATGATTACGCCACGTGCGTCATTTTTAAGTAATGCTCGAAGTTCATCTTTTGTCTCAGCTGTCTTTAGAGATTGAATACCCACTGACTTAAACTCAGACTCAGTCTGTTGAATGAGTTCCAAGCGATCCAAGACAATCACAATCGTTGGAGCATCCAATTCGGTCTCATGGCGCAGCTTTGCTGCTGCATATGCCATTGCAAATGTCTTACCTGAACCTTGGTGATGCCAGATCAATCCCTGCTTCTTCTTTGGATCCTTACAACGAGCAACTATGGCTTCTACCGCTTCAACCTGCGGGTAGCGAGGAATGACTTTGGTGCGTAGCGCCCCATTGGCAGTTCTACGTGATGAATACAAAGTAAAGGTGCGCAAGATATCCAGCACCATTGCAGGCGTAAGCAATAACTCTGCAGATCTCAACATGTTGGGAAGCCCTGGAGGCATGATCACATCAGTTGTTGATGACCAGTTCAACCATAACTCTGGTGGCTGTCCCACTGCGCCATATCTAAATTCACGCCCTTCTGAAGCAAAGGACAAGACATTGGGAACAAAGAACTCAGGAGTCTTCTTCTCGTAGGCATTGTGAACATCTGTTGCACCGTTCAACCAAGAAATATTCTTATCCTTTGGAGTCTTCATCTCACCAACAACTAGCGGAAAACCATTCACCCATAGAACTAGGTCATACCTGCGATGTTCACGGCCAATATGAAAAGTAGCCTCTGTTGTTACTCGCAGGGAATTCGCCTTGGGATTTTCAAAATTTATTAGATTAACCTGCACATCTTTATCTGTGCCAATATATTTGATCGTTCTCCGTCCACATAACCACGCAACAAACTCTTCATTAGAAGCAACTAGTCCGTCGTTTCGAACGCCCAGTAGAACAGCTCGCAACTTCGAAAGGACCTCTTCAGCTCGAGTAGGAACTTTTGCGATCTCAGGATTCAAGCTAACTAACCCTTTGATCACATCATCGCTTAAAAACACACTTTCAAAAGGTCGTCCTAGAGTTTCATCCTCTGCCCATACCCAACCAAGTCGAGATAGATGGTCTGCCAAACCCATCTGAACCATCTTCTCGTCAATGCTCTTTTCGATCTGAGACATTATGCAGCACCCATGGCTTTGTCATAGCTAGCAGGAATTTCATGCTCGCCGCTGAGCAAATCCGACAACAACCCAGATCGAAGGTTTTTGATTCTTGCGGCCACTTCGAGATTATTTGAAATCTGCTGATCAAACAAACTCATGGCTTCGACTATGGCCTTTTGATCTTCCATAGGAGGGTACAAAACAGGAAGCGCACGCAATTTTCCGAGACTTATAAATTTTTGCGTAGAGCCAGAAATTGATAAAGAAATTGCATTTTTCCCCAGTTGTGATCCAAGATAATGACAGAGATATCTTGATAAAATTGGTTCAGTAGATTTTAGTAATCCAACATTTTTAATAGCAAAATCTGGCTCTCCTTCTACGACAATTACCTCTCCAATTGTTCCAATCATGCTGATTAAAAGATTGTATTGCTCTACTTTGCTACGTTTGTTTACTTCTTCATAGTCCTGTGGCGAAATGAGATAAGCACTTTCTAAATCTAACCTTCCATCCTTAATATTTTTTGAAGTCACAAGAGCAAAACCTTCGTAAGATGGTTTTGGAGAATCATGTGTACCGTCCCTAACTTCGCAAATATCTGAAAGGATTTTGTACTCCCAATCATCGCCACCCGCAGTTAACAATTCATGGAGCACAGCATTTCTGGATCTTTTAGCACTCTCTAATTGTTGCTGGAGGGCTTCGATGTAGGAATCGACCGAAGAGATGAGGTCAACAATTCTTTTTTGTTCAGGTAGTGGAGGAACTTGAATATGTTCAACCCGCAACAGCGCCTTTACATCTAAATTAGGCATGGCAGAAGTGGCTCTATAGGATGGAATTAAGCCGTTTGCATAGTTATGTGAGAACCAAATTTCAATAAATTCTCGTGTTACTGTTTTGGTTTCAATTGTTAAGGTTCTGCAAAAATTTGAATAAATGACAGGAAGATCAAACTTAGTCAGAATTTCCTCAGTCAAAACAATAGAGCGCCCACATTTGCTTCCTGAAGTTTCAATAAGTACCATGTCATTGGAGCACTCAGATTTTCTGAGCTCAGATTCCGTTATCCAACGCACTGGAGCGTCTGGAATTTTCCCATCAATGAGATCGGCTAGGTCGGTTCCTCGTAGACAAACTGCCTGAATCAAGCCAGCAGACGGGTCATCTTGTCCCCAGGAACCACCTTTTCCAAGTTCAACAATTTCACCAAGGGGAAACTGTTTCCAGCCTTCACGCATAGCCAGCAGCCTTTAGCTTTGCGAGCAATGCCTTCTCGGCAACAGCTAATTCGGTGCGTGCTTGATCAAAGGAGGCAAGGGCTTCCTGAACATCAACTACCTCTGCAGCATCTGCCTTGAGATAGCGACCAATGTTGAGATCCCAATTGTTCTCTTCAATCTCATTGTGGGAAACCAAACGAGCTGAGATATTAGTTTTCTCTGCATCACCCATTGATTGATAGACAGCAAAAATATCTTCCACATCTTCATCAGTTAAGAAGTTCTGGGCTTTTCCCTTACCAAATCGCTTTGAGGCGTCGATAAAGAGGATATGTTTCTTGCGTTTCTTATCCTTGGTAGCTCTAAAGAACATCAAACTGGCAGGGATGGTTGTGCCATAGAAGAGGTTTGGCGCAAGGCCAATGATGGTTTCAAGTAGATCAGATTCAATAAGGTGCTTGCGAATAGCACCTTCCGCGCCACTTCTAAAGAGAACTCCATGTGGCATAACAACACCCACTCGACCGGTCTCTGGCTTCATGGATGTGATCATGTGTTGCACCCATGCGTAGTCGCCGTTGTTTTTAGGTGGGACTCCGCCGATAGCACGCTTGTGTGGATCTGTTGCCCATTTATCTGCGCCCCAATCTTTAAGGCTAAAAGGCGGGTTGGCGACTACCAGATCAAATTGATCAAGCTTACCTTTGCTATTGATGAACTTTGGATTATTCAAAGTATCTTCACGGCGTATTTGCGCATCTTCTACTTCGTGGATGAAAAGGTTCATTCGCCCAATAGCAGCCGATGTTTGGTTAACCTCTTGACCGTAGAAGCGCATTTGACGAACAGAGCCACCTGATTGTTTTACTTCAGCTGCCGCCTCGATCAACATACCTGCTGAACCACAAGTTGGGTCATAGATTGAATCGGTTGGTTGTGGGCCAAGTATGCGAACAAGTAAATGGACTACCGCACGAGGGGTGAAGAACTGGCCTGCACTTGTTGAACTTTCATCTGAGAAGCGCTTGAGCAAGTATTCGTAACCACCTCCTAGGAGATCGTTGGAGACTTTGCTGGGGGAGAGATCTCTTTGACTGAAGTGGCTAACAAGTTTTTCAAGACGCTCTGGCGGCATCTTGTTGTGATCGGCCCATGGAGCATTTCCAAAGATTTGGGCTAATTGATTCGGGTTAGCCTCTTCAATTTTCTGCATGATGTTTTGGATGAGTACGCCATGGTTCTCAGCCGCACGGCGAAGATCAGCCCAGTGACAACCTTTAGGAATTTGAAAAGTGTGAAAGTCGGCAGCGGTTTCATCGTCAATATCTTTGCCAAACTTCTTGATCGCTTTTTCTTGCTCTTCATCCCATGTGTCGCTCAGGCGCTTAAGGAAGAGGAGAGGAAAGACAAAGTCACGCAGGTTGGCGGGGTCAACTGGACCACGCAATATGTTTGCGGATTCCCACAGCCATGACTCGATGTCTTGCTGCGTTGGCTGACTCATCTGGCGCATTCCCCTTTAATCTGGATAGATCGTGTGCTAAAACTACAGCTAGGTAGTGACAATTAAGACTGATGGCAGAAGAGAGCCCCTCGCAAGCTCGATCAATTCAGGTGTTAACTACCCCCATGCAACTAATTAGACGACTCGCTCAGATAGTTCTGGGTCTAGCACGTGGCTATGCCGGGGTGGGGCGTCAGGGGGCTAATCGGGTGGAGTTTCAGGCGCAGGTTCCGAGTGTGCTTAAGGAGTATGCCGATTTTGTGGTGGTGGCATCTGGGGTAGT
>JACCDJ011013345.1_pt1 | contig 11603 bp, 9 predicted proteins | sample 7444481 | NCBI WGS metagenome assembly JACCDJ01 (sample SAMN15323435, study PRJNA562643) | freshwater metagenome | isolation source: river surface water | place: USA:Blue River Watershed | collected 2017-08-15 | reverse complement strand
GTCGAGTCCGATAAACTCCAGCTTGAGTTGCTCGGCGACAGATTGCAGCTTTTTACGCTGCTCGTGGATTTGGTTTGGTGCCATCTGAATTCCGTTTATTGGTTAACGGAGCAAAGCACGACGGCAACCTCCCGCAAAACGTGCGGGAGTTGAAAACTTCAAGAAATTCTTTTCAACAGCAGCTCAAGGCGCTCGCGGTATGCCTTTTTAAAGGACTCGGGACCAATCACTTTAAAGTCCGCCTGGATGCGCGACAGCAGCTCAATGAACTCCGCATTAGGGTCGATGGTCCAGTGAATTTCCCACCAACCTGCAGGAGCCCCAAGCGCCTTGAGGCTGACGCCAAAGTGATCAAAATCGACGGTCGATCGTAACCACCTCAAGGCGTGCTGGTCCATGTGCAGCACCACTTCAACCGCATTGGCGTCATGTCCCGAAACGCCAATGAACCGGTGGGCGAAAAAATCGGGTGCGTCCTCACGACTGGGCTTGAACTTGCTTCCAAACTTAACTTCTTTAATGCAATCCATGCGGAACGCCCGCGGCGAATCATCCTTCACTAATGGCAGGTTCCGCGCAAACAAGTACCACTGACTTGCGTACCATCGAAGAAACATGGGTTGAATGCTGCGCCAAGCCACACTATTGTCCGCCAGTTTACGGTAGTTGATTTCCATCACGCGGTGCTCCCGCAAGGCCGTGACCACTTCGTTCATGCAGGTAACCTCCGAACCAAGCCTAAAGGAACCCAGGTCAATAATGGGATCTTCACCCGCATTGACCATCAAGAGTTCCGCAAGATTTGCCCCAACGGTGGCCGAATAAAAGCGCTGAAGGTTGTCGTTGCGCTCAAGAAAGTAACGGTAACCACGAACCTTAATAGTCAACTTGCACACCTCACGAAGGTGCTTCAGGACCCGCTCAACTTTCGATTTGTGGCAATCCTTGTCCTCGAAGTCTGTGATGACCTTCTTAATTTCATTGAACGACGCTCCCTCTGGGAGTTCGAGGACGTCGGTAACTACTTTGAGGAGATTTGCGTGGTACGGCATGTTTCCAATTTACTCCAATACTAAGTCCAAATTAGGAAACCACAACTGTATTATTTAATACATTCTAAAATCCTTAATTCAAAATCAGATTAAACAAAAATTCAAGTGAGACCTGAATGCAGAAATTCAATTAATAATTATTATAAAACTAAAAAATTAAAAATCAAGAATTATTAATTTCAAAAAATTCCTTCAAGTGTTCTAAATCAGCAACAGGATTAAAACTGGCCACTCGGTACCACTGCGAATCGTCATCACTTCGTTCCAAAACGATAATATTCTGCTCCGACTCCATTCTCCATCTCAATTCTATAGCGTATGAATCATCATCTGTAAATCGTTCAGTTATTACTTCTATCCAGTCAATACTATAATTTTCAAAAGAACCGTGCTTCTCAAGCCAATCAGGGTCAATATAAAAGGTATAGACAATTTCTTCTCGATTTCGGAGCCGAACAAGAAATTGTTCGAATTGCGATTCTTTATTCATAGTCCTTATTCAAATAAAGATGAACTTGATTATTCGTTCTTTAAAATTACGAAGACAATTCTAATATAAGTTCGACCGACTCTGAAGAATTTCTATCTAATGTTCATACAACTTTTAGGTAAGGATCATTATTGCTCACAATCTTATGTATCTTAGAAGTATATAGGTAAAAGAGTTAGATGTTGAGATATTGACAAAACAGTGATAGACACACTTCATTATCAGACCGCGAAGACAACAAAATTGATTATAAATGACTTTAAGTACCCAATAAAAGCAAAGGTGTAGCAATAAAATGAACAACTTAAAGAACTCAGAACCGATAAAGTACAACGGCATAGCGTACTTTATTGACACAATTGAAGTAGATAAATTCAATAAGAAATTACGCCTTAACATTTTTATAAATTCGTTCATATGGCTTGTTATTCCACTTTGTCTAATTGTTTTTACATTTAGCCTTCAAGAATATTTTGACTCAAAAGCCGATCTCACTCCATATTCAGAACATGTTAATTCATATTACAGAAGCGATGGCACATATGTTTCCGACTATTACAGGAGACCACCTGGGGGCGTATTGCACGATAAACCACTAAAAAGCAGGATGTTTTGGACATTTATCTCGATGATACTATCACTGATTATATCTCTTTTTTCCATTTTTATTTTCACATCAAATGTAAGTCATAGAATTCAAAAAAATCTAACATTATTAGAAGCTGAAGTTTATAAAAAAAATAAGAAATTAGTGATTAAACGTACCCTAATGAAAGCAAATATTAACTTTGAACACATTCGTAATTTCCCCAAAAACTTAAAATTTGGAGACAATAATCGCTGTAAATTCTGCCGTTCATACATAACAGAAAACGAATTATGTATCTTCTTTAGAGCAAAGATATACTTCCACTATATTTGCACAAGTTGTGCATTCAAAAAAAGCGTATATGGCAGAAATCAAAATAGGATCGAATATCAAGTAGAATTAGATCATATTAATCAAATAAATCTCGAATTTAAAAGATTTAAAGAAGCACTTGTAGATTCGATTGCAGGGAGTGTTTCCTTTACAACTCGAGATTCTAGAATGTTATTTCATGAATTACTCACAACAGCAGGTACATTGTCATTGAAAGACGATTAATGAATAGAACGGATCGATGCAGAATTTAATTGAGGTTTTGGAAGTAAAGAATTACGGTAATGTAAATTCTGGTTTCAATGACGACGGTGCAATTACCCAAAAGTTCTACTATTGTTTCTTCATGCTTTCAAATAGTCGGATTATACAAGTGATGGAGGTGGAGAACTTTGATGACTATGGCAGTCCTATTGGCAACTCACTTCACGTTTCCGCTGAACCGAGGATTGATATTAACGGAACTTTCGAAGATTACTGTGAAGTTCAATGGACCTATGATACGGATAAGTATGATTTCACTGATCCTACAGCAGAAGAGATTGAGGTGGTTTTGAAGTACTACAAATCAATGTAATTGAAGTGTAATGCCCCCGTTTGTAGTAACACCAAGTTTGGGTTTCTCTCCTTTTTTAAGGTCATAGATTTACATCCCTTACTGGGACTACACCAATATTCCTCTAAAATGATGAAACCAAAAATGGTTCCATATTGAGGCAATCAAAAGGAGTCACCCTTTCCATTACTGATTAGACCTTCTCTCCAGAATGTCTACTCAGGTAATCCCAAGGACTTCGGTCCTTGGGATTTTTTATTGCTCGCTGGGGAGCTCGCTCACCAAGCGAGCATAAAAAGACCAAAATCCGCGAAGCGGATTGGGATTACCTGAGTACGCACCCCAAAAGGCGGTCCGCCGCGCGAATGCGCGGCAATCCGGCCCCCGCGCCCCTTGCTTCACGGCCAAGACTTTAATATCGTTAGATCCATTGGTGTATATTTACATCAAATACGCACCACATGAGCCGTCAAAGTATCTCAATCACCGAACCCAATGAACTTTGGATGAACGGCCTACTTGAGTCCAAAGAATACTCCAGCAAAAGCGAAATCGTAAACGACCTTATTCGTAGAGCCCGGGAGACAGAGCAAGAAATCAAGCTAATTCGGGCAAGACTAATTGAAGGGGAAAACTCTGGGTTCACCGCAATGAGTGCGGACGAGCTCCGAGCCAAAATTTATGCACCACGCAAATTCTAACTACCTCCTAAGCAACATTGCGGTAGAAGACCTCACCAGAATTCATCAATACGGAGTAAAAACGTTTGGAACGGCTGCGGCCGAAATCTACTTAGACCAGTTTTTTAACACCTTTGAAAAAATTGCTTCAAGGCCATGGGCTTTTGAAGAGGTGCCACATATTCGACCTGGATACCGTCGTTGCGTCTGCGGAGTTGACCGTATTTACTTTAGGGAACATCTTACTAAAGTTGAGATTATTGCAATTATTGGGCGACAAGATTTCTCTTCAAGATTTTAACCCAACGACTTACTCCCCTCCACAATTCCGACAATGCGCTAATTCGCAATGAATGCGATGTGAGGGTTGCTTACCTCACCAACCCCAACGAACTTCGCCCCATGGCCACCACCGACGAACGAATTGCCGCGATGACCCTGAGCTCGGTCTACCCGCACTACCGAGCAAAGCTCGAGCGCAAGGGGGTGGACCCCGCACTCACGGACGTTGCCATCCTTTGGCTTACCCAGTCCGCGCCCGAAAACCTGAAGATGTGGCTCGACGCTCAATGGACGTTCGCCCAAATTTTTGACTCGGTCCAGCTGCACCCCAACTCCACCCTCATTAAGGGCGTGATTTGCGGATGGCGGGTAGAAGATATCGAGAATCCGCTTTCGCAAAAGGTGCGCTACCTCGACAAACTCGTCGACGAGCTCGCGAAAGGCCGAGCGCTTGAAAAAGTGCTGCGCACCGCTTAGGCCCTCAAGGCCACCGATTCTTGTTCGACGATTTCGACGGGCATCGACACGTGCTCGGTTCCGCCCTCTTGAGCGCGAACGCGCGAAACCATCAGCCCGGCGAGCCAACCCATGTCGTAGCCCGAGGTTTTGACGTAGCTGATGCTCGGAACCGAAACCATCGGAAACTTGCCGTCGCTTACGCCGAGTACGGATACGTCTTCAGGGATGCGCAGCCCCATGCGCTGCAGGTAGCGCATGCTGTGCGCGAGCAGTTCGTCGGACATCGCGAACAGGGCCGACGGCCGCGCCTCGGTCCGTGAAAACTGCTTGGCGAGCAGCAACTCGAGTTCGCCCACTTGCTCGACGTGAATCACATTTGGGGTCGCTTGGCTTCCGGCGAACTGCGCGACGCCCGAGCGAAATCCCGCCTCCCGTTCTTGGGTGAGGCGCCAGGCGCAGCTTCCGAGCACCGCCACAATTTCGCGATGGCCCTTGGCAACCAAGTAGCGCACCGCCTGATAGCCCGCCTGATAGCCGTCAAATCGCACGCTGTGGAGCTCGGCGTCTTCGGCCGTCTTGTCAATTAAGATGCACGGAACCTCATTTTGAATCAACGGATTCAGATGATCGAGGCCCGTTGTGGCTGAGGCGAGCGACAGGAGAACCCCCTCAACTTGGAGGTCGACGCACTGCTGCACGGCTTCGGCCTCGAGTTCGGCGCGGTCCTGGGTGAGGAAGATTTGAAGCATTCGTCCGGACTGGCGCAAGGAGGCGCTCAAGCCGGCGATGAGCGAGGGAGAAAAGTAGTCGTTGACCTCGGGCAAAATCAAGGCGACAATGCCGGAGTGCTGTTGACGAAAGCCCCGCGCCAGCAGATTGGCACGGTAGCCCAGTTGGCTGGCCGCCTCGGCAACCCGCTTCTTGGTCAGAGGGCTGATGTCGGGGTGGTCCGACAGCGCACGGGAGACGGTCGAAATGGACAAGCTCAGTACCCGAGCAATGTCTTTAATGGTGGTCCTTCGGTTCACGGTGGCGTAGTTTGACCCCTAAGTTATCAACAACAAACATTCCCGCAAACGTTTGCACCCGATGAAGCATTTAAGTCGCTTAAAATCATTTAATACAATTGTGTTGCCAAAACACTTTATTCACCTAACACGAATTGGCATGAAGAAAACAACCACTAAATTATTCGGCACATTGTGCGCCCTCGGAGTTCCGGCTTTGAGCGCGTTTGCGGCGAATTCCGCAGCAATGCAGTCCGATACAACTCTGAGTGCAGGCCTCAACGAGGTCGTCATTACGGGGGTAACCAGTGAATCGAGCAAGCTCAAATCAAGTGTAAGTATTACCACTTTGAAGCCGAGCAGCATCGAGCAAGCAACTCCGCGCACGACGGCGGAAATCTTCCGCAGCATCCCCGGCATTCGTTCGGAATCGTCGGGCGGCGAGGGCAACACCAACATCGCTGTTCGCGGAGTACCCATCTCGGCGGGCGGTTCCAAATACCTGCAGCTTCAAGAGGACGGCCTGCCCGTGTTCTTGTTTGGCGACATGGCCTTTGCGACTTCAGACATCTTCCTGCGTTTCGATCAATCGGTTGACCGCATTGAAGCCATTCGCGGGGGTTCAGCGTCGACTATGGCGTCGAACTCTCCTGCCGGTATCATCAACTTCGTCAGCAAGACGGGCAGCAAAGAGGGCGGAAGCATCAGCAGCACCTTCGGTTTGGACTACGACCAGTTCCGCACCGACTTTGACTTCGGTACCCCGTTGACCAAAGACGTGAGCTTCCATGTGGGCGGCTTCTTCCGCAACGGAGAAGGTCCGCGCAAAACCGGATTCAACGCCAACAACGGCGGCCAAATCAAAGCCAACATGACCAAGCGCTTTGAAAACGGCTACGCCCGCGTCTACTTCAAGCACCTGAACGACCGCACCGCAGCCTACATGCCTCAACCCATGCAGGTTACGGGCACCAACGCCAATCCGGTTTGGGAGGGCATTGGCGACTTCAGTGCCAACCAAGACGCCTTGCACAGCGTGTTCTTGAGCAGCAACTACGGAATCGGAGGCAACGGCGAGCGCCGCATTGTCGACGTGGCTGACGGTATGCATCCGAAGTCAACCGCAGTGGGAACCGAGTTCGTTTACAACTTGGAGAACGGATGGCGCGCCGAAAGCCGCACCCGTTGGGCGCGCAACTCGGGCCGCTTCGTGGCTCCGTTTACCGCTGCCGTGGGAACCACTGACGCCATGCTGACAACGGTTGGCGGCGCCATTGGCCGCGACCTGACCGGTGCCACCCTGACCCGCGCCAGCGACGGCAGCGCCTTCACCGGCGGCCTCGCTCAAGTGGTTCACATGTTTGACACCGAACTCGAGAACTTCAACACCATGGTGAGCGACAACAACCTGTCGAAAACCTTTGGCAACCTGAAAGTGAAACTCGGCTACTACCGCGCCCTTCAGGACGTGAACATGTCGTGGCTGTGGAATTCCTACCTGACCGAAATCAAGGGCGGCGGGCAAGCTTCTCCCCTGGACATCACGATGGCCGACGGAACCAAAATCTCCGAGAGCGGCCAGTACGCCTACGGAGTACCCGTGTGGGGCAACTGCTGCCAGGTCAAGTACAACTCGGCCTACAGCGTTTCTGCTCCCTACGCCGCGTTTGTGTACGAAGCCAGCGATAAAATCACCGTCGACGCCAGCGTCCGCCAAGACAACGGCCGCGTGCGCGGAGTCGGATTCGGAACCAAGGTGGGCGAACTCGACGTCAACAACGACGGCGTGATTTCTGCCCTCGAAGAGGCCGTGGCCGTGGTCGACAACGCCCAGAAGAACCCGGTGAACTACAACTACGGATTCCTGTCGTACTCTGTCGGTGCCAACTACTTGCTCGGCAGCAACCAGTCCGCCTACGTGCGCTACAGCCGTGGCGGTGCCGCCAAAGCGGACCGCGCCGTATGGCCCGCCGCTTCGCACCTGTCGCTCGGCAACCCGAAGGACATGATCAACCAAGCCGAACTCGGCTGGAAGCGCAGCTTCTCCAACGCCATTATCTACGTGACCGGTTTCTATGCCGCCACGACCGAAGAGGGCGGTTTTGAAGCCACAACGCAGCGCGTCATCGAAAACGACTACACGGCCTACGGTTTGGAAGTGGAAGGAGCCTACCGCAAGGGCAATTTTGACCTGCGCGGAGCCGCCACCTACACCAAAGCCGACATCACGACCCTCAACGCCGACGGAACGCAAGGTGCCAATTTTGGCAACACGCCGCGCCGCCAGCCGGGCCTGATGTACAGCTTGATGCCTTCGTACACCCTGGGTAAGCACATGGTCGGCCTGAGCGCCATCGGCCAGACCAAGGCTTATGCTCAAGACAACAACGCGCTGGTCATGCCGGGCTACATGGTCCTCAACGGATTTGTGTCGTTCAACCTCGGCAAGGGCCTCGACTTTGGAATCAACGGAAACAACTTGCTGAATGCCATCGGCATCACCGAGTCTGAAGAGGGTTCTATGGTAGACGGACAGGTGAACTACCTGCGTGCGCGCTCGATCACGGGCCGCTCGATCTCCGCGTCGCTGCGCTACCGTTTCTAAGGTCTGGGGCCCGCCCCGCGGGCCCCAGATTTACCTTTACCGGGGGAATGAAGCGCTGCTTCATTCCCCCGTTCTTCTACCCCCTGCCCCGCACCCATGAACCTTCGCAAATCATTCGGCCAAATCTGGACCATGAACTTCGGATTCTTCGGCATCCAGTTCAGCTTTGGCCTCCAGCAGTCCAACATGAGCCCCATCTACCAGTACCTCGGGGCCGACGAAGCCTCGCTCCCGCTGCTGTGGCTCGCAGGACCGGTAACGGGCCTTCTCGTGCAGCCAATAATTGGGGCATTGAGCGACGAAACCTGGAGTCCGCGCTGGGGGCGCCGCAAACCCTTCATCTTGCTCGGGGCGATCATCGCCAGCTTGGGCCTGGTCTTCATGCCCTTTTCGCAGAGCCTTTGGATGGCCGCCAGCCTGCTTTGGATCCTCGACGCCGCCAACAACATGGCCATGGAGCCCTACCGCGCCTTCGTCTCCGACGCGCTTCCGGCCGACCAGCAGCCCACGGGCTACCTGATGCAGAGCTTTTTCACCGGCCTGGGCATCACCCTGGCCAACTTCACTCCGGCCATCCTCATTACCCTGGGCTTGGTTGGCCTCAACGACCAGTTCGCCAACGGCATTCCCGAAACCACCTACTGGGCCTTTGGCATCGGCGCCTTTGCCTCCGTCGCCACCGTCCTCTACAGCATGGGCAGCACCCGGGAATACGCCCCCACTGCCGAGCAGCTGCAGCAAATCGCCGCGCGCAAATCCAGCGGCAGCGTGGTGGCCCGCTCCCTGCGCGAAATCACGGAATCGCTTCGCGAAATGCCCCTGGGTATGAAGCGTTTGATTCCGGTCAAGTTTTTTACCTGGTACGCCATGTTCTGCTACTGGCAGTACGTCACCTCGGCCCTGGCCAAGTCGCAGTTCCAGACGAGCGACGTGCACAGCGAGGGCTTCAGGGCCGCGCAGGTACTCACGGGCCAGCTCAACGGAACCTACAACGTCGTCACCTTCGCCTTGGCTTTTGCCCTGGTGCCCTTGGCCCGCCGCTGGGGCGCCGCGTGGGTGCATGCCTTGGCGCTGACCCTGGGCGGAGTCGGCATCCTCCTCATTCCCTACCTGAGCGCGAGCGATTCCGCGCTTTGGGGACTGCCCAGCATCTACCTCTACACGCTGGGCCTCGGAATCGCCTGGGCCTCAATCATGGCCATGCCCTACCAGATGCTCGCGGCGTCGGTGCCCAAGGAGCGGACCGGCGTGTTCATGGGAATTTTCAACATGTTCATCGTGATTCCGATGATGATTCAAATCGGAAGCATGCAGTGGTTCGTCTTCGATTGGCTCGGAGGCGACAGCCGCCAGGTGCTTAATTTGGCCGGAGTTTTTCTGCTGCTCAGTGCCCTCTTCAGCCTCCGTTTGATTCCCCGATTCATGCCCCATGAGCGCTAAGCTTACTCCCTTTGCTTCAGATGCCCAACGCATCCTGCACCAGGCGCAATCGGAACTCGGCACCAAGGCTTCGGTGGCCCACCTGGCCAACTACCAAGCGGTCTTTTGCCGCGACGCGGTGGTGGTCGGGCTGCTGGGCCTGGATGAAGGCGATCCGGTTCTGGTGGAGGGCCTGACGCGCAGCCTGACGACGTTGCGGAACCACCAAGGTCCGCAGGGCCAAATTCCGTCGAACGTGCGCCTCGAAGGAGGCCAAACGTCGGTGAGCTTTGGCAAGCTGTCGCCCAAGCTCGACTCGGTGTCGTGGTACCTGCTGGGCTGCGCCCGCCTTGTGTCCGCGGGGCACAGCAATCCGGCGCTCTGGCTCCCCAGCGTGCGCGCGGCCGCCGACTTGCTCGAGGCCCTTGAATACAACCAGCGCCACCTTTTGTACGTACCGCGGGGCGGCAACTGGGCCGACGAATACCTCACTGAAGGCTACACGCTCTTTGACCAGGCCCTGAGGTGCTGGGCGCTGCGCGAAGCTGCCGAGGCCTTTCAGCAGCCGCGCTGGGCCGCCAAGTCCGACCACATTGCGCACTTGATCCTCAGCCATTATCCGCTCGAAAGCGGGCTGTTTGCGTCGTCGCTGCTGCCCGGCACCGTCGACCGGCGGATGGACTTGGCCGCCCACTGCATGCTGGGCATGGCCCTGGAGCCCGGAACCCCTTCGGTGCAGCTCGCCCTGAAGACGCTGCACGACACGACGTTGGGCGCAGGCACGCTGCCGCCGGCGTTCTGGCCCCTCATCCAGCCCGACGACCCCCGCTGGGACGAGCTCGAGGGCTTTCATCTTTTTGGAATGAAAAACCGGCCGCACCACTACCACAACGGCGGCATTTGGTGGGTATGGCTCGGATTCCTGGGTCAGGCCCTTCGGCGCCACGGAATCGACACGACGGCCCTCACCGACGCGGCCGGGAGCCTGCTGCAGGGCTTTGCCGAGTTCGACTTTGAAGAATACGTGAACTCCGCCACCCTTGAGCCCGGAGGCACGCCCAAACTGTGCTTTACGGCTGCGGGAATCCGCATGCTTCACCACCTTACGCAGCCCACGCCGTGAACGAGCCCCTCGAAATCCACCCCTCGGCCCTGCGCGCCGCCTCGGCTTTGTGCGACGTGCTGGCAATCCCTCAGGGCGGGCGCTACGTGCTCGCGGTAGGCGGCGAATCCGGCAGCGGCAAGTCCACCACCGCCCTCGCGCTCAAGGCCGAGCTCGAGGACCGAGGGCGGCGCTGCGCGGTACTTCACATGGACGGCTACTTTAAGCTGCCTCCGCGCGAAAACCACGAGGCCCGACTCCGTTCCTTGGAATGGGTGGGGCTTCAGGAGGTGCGCCTCGACGTACTTCAGGAGCATCTCGACGCCTTTCGCGGCGGAGCCTCCCGCATCCTGGTGCCCGAGGTCGACTACCTCGCCAACGAAATTTCGGTGCGCGAACTCGACCTGAACGGAATCGAAGTGCTCCTGGTCGAAGGCACGTACGTGCTCTACCTGAACGGGTTTGACGCCGGGGTGTTCATGCCCGCTACCTACCAGCAGACCCGCGCAGCCCGCATGAAGCGGGTGCGCGAAGCCTACGACCCCTACGTCGAACGGGTGCTGCACCTCGAACACACCTTGGTGCGGGCCAGTGCCCCGCGGGCAAGCTGGGCGGTACATCCCGACTTTCGCGTTGAGGCCTGCGGAGCGCCGGATTCGCACTAAAAATCTTCACTTAATCAATGATTTGGAGCAAACCGCCCAAGCCGAACTACTTTCGGCCCCGCAAAACTGCCCTACCATGAACGCACGCCTCCTCGCTATTGCCGTACTGATCCCGTTTGCCCTCGAGGCCCAATCGATTGCCAAGGAGTCGGTGACCTACACCTACCTGCAGCCGCCGCTCGACCGAAGTGCCGAAGGGCAGCCCTACACGACCCGAGTGAACCTGGCCTACCAGGCAGAAATCGATCGTCTTGAAGCCGAAGCGGACGCCGAGTTCCAAGCGGCAAAGGCAGCTTACCCGGCCCAAGAAGCTGCTGCCAAAGCAGCCCACAGCGAACGGGTGGCCGCCTACGAAAAAGCGCTG
>JACCDJ010097945.1_pt1 | contig 11611 bp, 9 predicted proteins | sample 7444481 | NCBI WGS metagenome assembly JACCDJ01 (sample SAMN15323435, study PRJNA562643) | freshwater metagenome | isolation source: river surface water | place: USA:Blue River Watershed | collected 2017-08-15 | reverse complement strand
GCTCGTTCCAGCAGGGCCTTATCGGTATCTTCAGCACTTACTAATCCGACAACGGTTATTGAACAGATTGCGGATATTGCCAGAATCGCGCGTAACGTATTTTTAAAATTCATGGATAGCTCCTTAGATGCAAGGGATGTTGTTATTGTCGTGAGCGAGATTGTGCGCGATTTCGTTTGATCCTGCACGTCACTGATTAACCTATTTGATTTACAAATGTACCAATACCGTCATTAGTTATTTAAACTTTAAGATCGTTGGTCGCTTGGTTGAAATCTAGGCATTCAATTCATGAAATGCCTGATTGCAATGACCGGTCGGTCTACTTAGACTAGGTAATACTTTGCTTACTTTTATGCCGTTTACCCACGGCCATCTCATTGTGACTTCAGGATTTAATTTTCCATCATCTATCCCCCTCGCATTGGCGACCTTGGTTAGCTCGGTGGCGTTGGCAGCCCCCGCTAGTTGGACCAATGATCTGAGTCCTATTAATCAGGCAGATTGGAATCGTGATCGCGCAGCTCATCTGTTGGAGCGAACAGGCTTTGGCGCCACACCGGAAGAAATCAACGCATTTGCCAAACTCTCGCCCACTCAGGCAGTACGTCGTTTGGTGCGTTATCAGCGCATTCCCAACCCCTTACCAGCGTTTGAGCACTCGGGGGCCTTTGATTCGGGTTTAGAACCATTTGCCACGTCGCGTCCTGCTGCCACTGAATTAGCGCGCGACACTGGGCAATCCTTAGGCGTGAAGGTCAAGCCAGAAGGTAACCGCCGCATACAACAGGTGGCTGATCGTTACTTGTATTGGCTACGTGCGAGCAAATTAGAAAGTCAGCGCATAGGTTATTGGTGGGCTAATCGAATGCTGACCACTCGCCGTCCGCTGGAAGAAAAAATGACGCTGTTTTGGCATGGACATTTCGCTACCGGCGATGAGAAAGTACGTGACTATCGCAAGATGCTTAAGCAAAACGAATTGTTTCGAGCCAAAGCCACCGGTAATTTCCGCGATCTGCTAATCGGCGTGGCGAAAGATCCGGCCATGTTGGCTTATCTGGATGCTGCAGTAAATGTGAAGGGGGCACCCAACGAAAATTTTGCTCGCGAGATCATGGAGTTGTTCACCATGGGCGTGGGAAATTACAGCGAAGAAGATATTCGTGAAGCAGCGCGTGCTTTCACTGGTTGGAATTATCGTGGTCTGGAGTTTGTAGTTAATCCAGCTCAGCACGATACGGATGTAAAAAAAGTTTTAGGACGCAGTGGCAATTTTGATGGCGTACAAGTGATAGACATCATTTTGGCGCAACCAGTGACTGCTGAATTTGTTGCAACCAAGCTGTACCGCTTTTTCGTTCGCGATGAAGTGTCTCCTGAGCTGCGTGTGAAACTGGGTAAATTATTACGTGATTCTCGCTATGAGATTGCACCTTTCTTAGAGACGGTTTTTACCTCACATGATTTTTATAGCAACGATTCGGTGGCCACTCACATTAAATCACCCGTTGAGTTAGTCGTATCTACCTACCGAAAAATGGGTTTGAAAGAAGTGCCCGGCATTCCCGACTTCAATGAATTAACCGATGCTATGGGTCAGAAATTAATGTTCCCACCGAATGTCGCAGGATGGGCCAATGGTAAGAGTTGGATTACGCCAGGCCTTTTGCTCGTACGTGGTAATTTTATTTATGACACCGTTTTCCCTCAGATTGATTTTGTCCCGAATGACCGAGTACCTGGCAGTCAATATCAAATCATCTCAGTGGCTGAGCAGCTGTCTATGGGTAAAGATGTGACCACAGCGACTAAGCCAGACGGTAAAGAATTGAGTTCAATGTCGATGCAAGCCGATCGCGATGAAGATTTCAATACCCGTTTAGCGAGTTATCACGCATGGCGTAAAGCGATTGAAAAAGTTAAACCTATCGCTCGTACAACCGCCCAGCTAAATGTATCAGACATGGTTCGAGCTGCTGGCTGCAAAACAACCCAAGATGCGGTGGATCATTTACTCCTACGTTTTCTAACTACGCCAGTGAGTCCAGAATTACGCAAAAAAATCGGCGAGCTATTAGCTTCCGATCTCGGAACTACCGATTTAAAAGCCGCTGACAGTTACATGGAAGATGCATTACGAAATGCGCTGCATGTCATTCTGTCGCTGCCGGATTACCAATTAGGATAAGACCATGTCAGACCACCACACCAATTTGACGCGTCGTCAATTACTCTCTGCGTTGGCCGGCGCAGGTCTCTCGGCTGGACTGCCTTGGCTACCCGCCCAAGCCGCACAAACAGATGCATCGCGTCGCATCCTCGTTGTAATGGAACTCTCTGGCGCGAATGACGGATTAAATACACTGGTACCTTACGCGGATGATGCCTACTATCGCTTGCGTCCTAAGATCGGCATCAAAGCCAACAAGGTACGCAAGATTGATGATCATTTCGGATTTAGTCCTGGCATGTCAGGCTTTGAGCAATTATTCAAAGACGGACGCATGGCGGTTATGCATGGTTGTGGCTATGCGCAGCCTTCGTTTTCACATTTTACCTCCATGGCTTATTGGCATACCGGTGTTCCAAATGGCGGTGAGCCGTATGGTTGGTTGGGTCGAGTGGCAGATGCGATCGATCCTAAGCTGACACCCAATTTTTTAGTCAATATCGACGAGCGGCAATCGCTGGCGGTGCGCGCTGCGCGTCACGTGCCAGTCGTATTTGATGATCCGGATCGTTTTACACGCAAAGGCTTACTGCAAAGCCGTGCTTTGCTGGACAATGGTATGCAAGTCAATGCGGCTAACCCTACGCAAAATTTTTTACATAGCGTTGCTGATAGTGCTCGTCAGGCGTCTGGCTTAGTTCGAGCTGCCTGGGAAAATTACAAAACACCGGTGGACTACGGCATCGTGCCAGTCGATCTGACCAAAGTAGCCGCAATGATTAAGGCCGATTTGCCTACGCGACTGTATTACGTGGGTTATCGCCACAATGCGTTTGACACGCATGTGCAGCAGTCTGAACTTCACCAACGATTGCTAACCTATGTCTCAGATGCAGTGGCTGGTTTCATGAAAGATCTTGAGCGCATCGGTCGTGCTGATGATGTGACCCTGCTGGTATTTTCAGAATTTGGTCGCCGCGCTTCCGAGAACACGAGCTTGGGTACCGATCACGGAACAGCGAATCATATGTATGTGATTGGCAAACCCGTCAAAGGGGGTCATTATGGCGAGGTACCATCGCTGACTGTTTTAGATGAGGGTGGTAATTTGAAGTACACCACCGATTTCCGTAGGGTGTATGCCACCCTGATAGAAGGCTGGCTACAACATGCCGATAGCAAAAATTTGCTGTCGGGTGATTTTAAGACTTTCCCTGTATTTGGATAACTATCATGGCTGCGCATTTCGATCTTCCCGATATCAAATTGTTCGTGAATATTGCCGAGGCAAACAGTCTCACGCGCGGAGCGGAACGTTCGCATATGTCGTTGCCTGCGGCATCCATACGCATTAAAAACTTGGAAGAGGGACTCGGCGTCAAACTCTTGTATCGCACTAGTCAGGGCGTCACCTTGACACCACCCGGGCAAGCGTTCATGCATCATGCGCGTTTGGTGCTGCAACAGTTAGGTGATTTGCGTGCTGATTTATCCGAATACGTCAAAGGCACGCGCGGCCATGTACGTATTTTTGCCAACACTAGCGCGATGGCAGAATTACTGCCTGCATTACTGCCTAAATTTCTGGCCTCGCATCCAGATGTAAACGTGGATTTGAAAGAACGACTTTCGCATGACATCGTACGGGCGGTTTCTGATGGGAAGGTTGATGTGGGTATTGTGGCGGGTAATGTACGTACGGATGGTTTGGAAACCTTAGCGTTAAGCGAAGATCGTCTGGTACTCGTAACCGCTGAATCACATGTACTTGCAAACCGTGGTCGTATTGAATTCTCTGAGGCACTTACACATGATTTTGTTGGCATGATCGAAGCCAGTGCTATTCATGCATTTTTGGCGCAAGCAGCCAATGAATTAAATCGCCCGATTAAGATTCGTATTCAAGTAGGGAATTTTGAAACAGCGTGTCGTATGATTGAATCGAATGTCGGTATTGGTGTGGTTCCTTTCTCATCAGCTAGCCGACACGCGAAGACCATGAACATACGTATGGTTGAACTGACCGATGAATGGGCCGTACGTAAGATGCAAGTGTGCGTCAGAAATTTGCAGGCACTTCCTGCCTTTGCGCGCGAGTTAGTTGAGCTACTCGTAGCCGAAACGACAGTAGCGGCCTGACTGACGCATAACTTACGAGTAGGGTTAATTCCCGTTCAAGTCTAGGTTATAAATTCCTGAATTGTTCCTGACAACAGGATAGTTCACACTTATTCCTGTGTCTGCTGCTTAGCAACACGTGGTCTTTATGCACGATCAAACAGGAATATTCATGTCGCAGCCCATTCATCAGGATATTCGCGATGCCATTCGCGATTTGTGTTCACAGTTTCCCGCAGAGTATTTTCGTCAAGTTGACGATGAACGCGTCTATCCTGAAGCTTTTGTAGAAGCTTTGACGAAGGCAGGTTGGTTAGCTGCCTTGATTCCAGTGGAATACGGCGGCTCAGGTTTAGGCATGGTTGAAGCTTCCGTGATCATGGAAGAAATCAATCGTTGCGGTGGTAATTCAGGCGCATGTCATGGCCAGATGTACAACATGGGTACGTTGTTACGCCATGGCTCCAAAGTACAAAAAGATTTTTATCTACCAAAAATCGCTAGTGGTGAATTACGCCTGCAATCGATGGGCGTGACTGAACCGACGACAGGTACCGACACCACAAAAATTAAAACGACGGCTGTTAAAAAAGGCGACCGCTATGTGGTGAATGGTCAAAAAGTGTGGATTAGTCGAATTCAACACTCTGACCTGATGATTTTGCTAGCGCGTACAACACCATTGGCGGAAGTGACCAAAAAATCAGAGGGTATGTCGATTTTCATTGTCGATTTACGCACAGCGATCGGCAACGGCATGACCGTTCGTCCGATTCGCAATATGGTGAATCATGAAACCAATGAACTGTTTTTTGAGAATTTAGAAATCCCGGTTGAAAATTTAATCGGTGAAGAAGGCAAGGGCTTTAAATATATTCTTGATGGCTTAAATGCAGAGCGCGCTTTAATCGCGGCTGAATGCATAGGCGATGGTTACTGGTTTATCGACAAAGTAACGAAATATGTTAACGAGCGCATCGTGTTCGGACGCCCCATCGGTCAAAATCAAGGTGTGCAATTTCCAATCGCAAAAGCGTTTGTAAATATCGAAGCAGCGAGCCTGATGCGATACAAAGCCTGCGAATTATTCGATGCAGGTCAGCCTTGTGGCGCTGAAGCGAATATGGCCAAAATGTTAGCTGCCGACGCCTCATGGGAAGCCGCTAACGCCTGCTTGCAATATCACGGTGGCTTCGGCTTTGCTTCTGAATACGATGTAGAGCGAAAATTCCGCGAAACTCGCTTGTATCAAGTAGCGCCCATTTCTACCAACTTGATTCTCTCTTACGTGGCCGAACATATTCTCGGTATGCCGCGCTCGTTTTAGGAGCCAAAACATGACAACAACCGTCACCCCCAGTTCTCAACTCGCTCACTTCGCAGCTGAACTTGAATTCGGCGATATTCCCGCGCCGGTGATGCGCCGTGCTGAGGATTTATTCTTAGACTGGTTTGGTTCTGCTTTGGCAGGTAAAGTCGGGCGTCCTGTGCAAGCCATTGAAGCGATTGCGCGCGAAATGGGTCCCATGGAAGGGAGGTCTGAAGTATTGATTTCTCGTCGCAAGACCTCGCCTCTATTTGCAGCAATGGTAAATGGCGCATCATCGCATTACATTGAGCAAGACGATGTTCACAACGGTTCGGTGTTTCATCCCGCTGCCGTTATTTTTCCAGCGGTCCTCGCAGTCGCGCAGGATCGCGGTTGCAGCGGTAAAGATTTAATGACAGCGTCAGTCGCAGGCTATGAAGCGGGTATTCGCATTGGCGAATTTCTAGGTCGCTCTCATTACAAAATTTTTCACACCACAGGTACCGTCGGCACAGTGGCTGCAGCGGTTGCGGTGGGACGCTTGATTAATCTCAGCCCAGAAAAAATGCTGCACGCCATAGGATCGGCCGGTACACAGGCTGCCGGTTTGTGGGAATTTTTAAAAGACGCGGCAAATTCTAAACAATTACATACCGCTAAGGCTGCATCGGATGGTTTGCTTGCAGCTCTTTTGGCTGAAAAAGGTTTTAGCGGCGCTAAGCAAATCCTTGAGGGTGCAAAAGGTATGGCCGCTGGTATGTCACATGATGCTAATCCGGCGTGCCTAACTGATCGTCTTGGTGAGCGCTGGGCCACTATTGAAACCTCTTTCAAATTTCACGCTTCATGCCGTCATACGCATCCTGCCGGCGATGCCTTGCAACAGGTAATGAAAGCGCATAGTTTAAAAGCCGATCAAATTGCACAAGTCATCACCCATGTGCATCAAGGTGCCATCGATGTGTTAGGTCCAGTCGTCAACCCAACGACTACGCATCAGGCCAAGTTTTCTATGGGGACTGTATTAGGTTTATTAGCAGTACATGGAAAAGCGGGTGTGCGCGAGTTTGATCAAAGCTTTCGTGATAAAGAAGTCGGTGAATTTTGTAATCGTGTCAGCATGGTGCTGGATCAAGAAGTTGACGCTGCGTATCCCGTTCGCTGGATAGGCAAAGTGACTGTCAAGACGACTGACGGTCGTGAATTGCATGGTCGGGTTGATGAACCTAAGGGGGATCCGGGTAATACGTTGAGCCGTCCCGAACTAGAAGCCAAGGCAATCGAATTGGCAGAATTTGCGGGTGCAGCGACGGCTGCAGAAATGAATGCCTCTATGAAGGATATTTGGGCAATTTGCGATAAAGCCAGCGTCAGTGATTTACTTCCGCCTTGGTCACAAGAAGTTTGAACAGGTAATTGTGCAGTTAATTGCGTACGTTAATTCGTTGGTAGTGCAGCTAACCGCCTACAACGACACGCTCTACGAACAGTGCTAGGCCTACGACCAGTACGATGGCTGACAACGCACGTATGGTCTTTTCTTCCCATTGAGTTTTACGCAGCTGTATAAGCAGTGGAACGACAATCAACACTGCAACCAGTTGACCTGCTTCAACGCCGAGGTTGAAATTCAACAATGACAGCAACAGGCTGTCTTTGGGCAGTCCTATTTCTTTAAGCACGGATGAAAATCCAAAGCCATGCACTAAGCCAAACAGAAAACTAATCGTCCAGCGGCGCGAAACAGCAAACCGTGGAAATAAATTTTCAAACCCCACATACGCAATCGATAAAGCAATGACTGCTTCTACGAATACCGAAGGCAACGTAATAATATCTAGCGCTGCTGCACCAAGGGTGATGCTGTGCGCCAGTGTGAATGCCGTGATAATTTTGAGTAGCTGAACTACATTACCACCGCACAGAATCAGCGCTAATAAAAAGAGCAAATGATCGTAGCCTGTCGCTATATGTTCAACACCGAGTAGAAAAAAACTTGCAGCACCTTTAGGTTGCTCAGCACCTTTCAGCGTTACGCTAGCCTCACGCTCCGTGGCAGAAAAATTCAATGAGCTGCTGCCACCACTCCAGGTTAGTACCGCGATGATGTGATGTTTTTCACCCAAGGTATCAGCCATATCATCACGAATGACGAGCTGATTTGGCGCTGCCTGACAAACATAATCGACTTCCATGCCGTTGGGTTCGGAGGGGGGACACGCTTTACCATCGGCCGTTACGGTAATTTTTTCCCGCAGAAGTCTAACGAGTGTGGCGTCGTCCGTTCCAGCAACGGTGGGCGTCAAACGGTAGATGACATTAGAGCCATCAATAGCAATCGATGCAAACCCCGTCGCATCACCCGAGTGGGCAAACACAGTCTGCGAAGCCAGCAGTGCCAATACCGCTAGCAAACTGCAAAGCTTAGAGATCATTATTTTTTAGATGGTGCCTGAGAGGTTGGTAGAGGATTCTTGCTGACAGCATCGATCATTGCCATCAGGTTGGTGATTTGATATTCCGGTATCGTCACGGCTTCATTAGCACCCACAGGTAATACATAACGACTATAGCCATTCGGACTGACTGTACCGACCGAATAACGCGCCGCAGGCTCGCTCTTCTTAGGACGATAAACCATAATCAATATGTCAGGGCGACTAACGCCGTACTCATCTTTGCCGGGCTGCAGTGGTATGTTTTGTTCTTTACGAGTTCGAGTAAATACGGCGACCGCTTCAGCAATCGTTGTTGCCGCTAACGGGTCGGCACGATGGGCATGATCTTTGGTATTCGGATCATCTTGTTGTCCGTGATAGAACCAAACTTTTTTATCATCACGCTCAAAACGATGAAGCTGACCCTTGCGTAAAATTTCTATCGCACCAATTTCATCAAAAGGTACCGTCACTAGCCAATTCGGTTGATGGCCCTCAGGTTCTTCGACGGCTAACGAGAGTTCGCGTTCTTTGATAAATATCACTGCCGCTAAAGCAATCACGGCAATCCAAATTATTGCGAGTTTATTTCGACGCTGGCTCATCGACGCCTCCACCACACAGCGACACCCAAAGCTGCCATCAGCAAAGGTACCAAAATCAATGACATGATGAAGGTTCCCTTCATCTGTGTATTGGTCATATTGACGTAGGGTAGATCAAAGGAGCGAGGCTCTACACCAATCAGATTTTCACGTGCTGCAAGAAAATTGACTGTATTCAGAAACAGCGATCCATTTCCTAAGATATGGTAGTAAGAATTGGTCGCAAAATCAGCATCACCGCCGACAACTATGCGCGAGGCTTTGCGGTTCTGGTCAGGTTTAGGCTCCTTGGAATCATCAGTTTTTTCACCACGCAATTGCTTCATCACAAGCGAGGCTGATTCTTCAGTCTTTGGATTAAAGCCTGCGCTCACCATCAATGTTAATGGGCCATTACGGCTTTTGCCATTAACGAAATCAGCTCTGGATTTATCAGGCGTTGTAAAACTTTTGGTTGATGAGTTAATCACAGGACGAACCGAGGTTCCAGGAACTTTTTCAGCCGTAGGGAAGATGGCTCGTACACCCGGGAAGAACGTTAATGGTAAACGCGACGTAATGTCATGACGATTGTAATCAGTGACAGCGGGAGCAGATACGTCGGCCCAGAAATGACTGGCCTCATCAATTACCATGCCATCGTCAAGCACGATGCTGTACTTAGCTAAAAGTGGATCAAGTCCAGTTTTAGAAAATGGATCAATTAAGAATAAGGCATTGCCGCCGTTATGAAGAAAATTATCAACGATCTTAATTTCAGCAGGAAGAAATGGCAGCTGAGGGCCAATGATGATAAGTACCGAGCAACGGGACAAATCACCCGCTGATTTCATCAACGCGACTTTTTCAACCAGATAATTCATCGCCTCTAACGCATTACGGGCTTTCGCCATGCCATGGTTTTCGTGCGCGACAACTTTGGTCTCTAAACCATGGGCGTGTCCTGCTTCGCCTTCGGTGTGATCATGCGACTCTAAGCTGAAGGGGTCCGGTTCTCCATGCCCATCGGTGAAGCAGGCCATTTGCTGTTTACCTTGCGTGACGCGCAATATGCCATTAGCGATATCGGTTTCAGTCGGGCCATTGACAGTAATTTTGCGACCTTCACTTTCCATCAAAGCTGTACCGGGAAATTCAACACCGCGCAGTTTGGCTTGTGATGGGTTAAGCATGGGATCGAAAAATTCGATCGTCATCTTGTCGTTTTGCGAAACAATCTGCTGATATAGCTCAACTGTTTCACGCATTCCACGATCATGGAAAAAAGTGATGTGCACCGGTTTATCAACCGACTTCAGCATGTGTATCGTTTGGGGCGCCAACGAATGTTCACGCGAAGCTGTCATATCCCAACGAGTGGCAAACAATGAGGATACCCAAGCAATGGCAGCAAACAAGAGCAACATACCGAAGGTCATAAGAATGAGTTCACCACGCTGTCCGCGCAACAGCAGCAGTAAATCAGTGCGTAGATGGAACACTGAAAATCCGGTCAGACCCAGACCCACCACTAACAACAAAATCGAAACAAAAGATGAATTGACAATCAGTGCACTTGCAAACAATGAGGAGACAAGTAGCAACACACCTGCAATGAGAAAGAGGCCGTAGCGGAGTGAATTTTCCATGGATCAGTGACTTTATGTGTTCGGTTCAGCGACGCAGTTGCAGATAGCTGGTATTGAGAGTCAGCGCCGAGGCAATGACTGCTAGGAAAAAGATCACTCCATCAGAGCGTAGCAAGCCACGTATGAAATCTGCAAAGTGCAGAGCAAACGACAAATGAGCAACCAAGTCACGTAGCATCATAGAGGATTGCAGTTGCTGCAGATGACCAACAAACCAAAATCCGAGTAACACCGGAATGGTAATGAGCGCTGCAACAATTTGATTTTCAGTCAGCGCTGAAAAAAACTGTCCGATAGCAATGCAGGTCATTCCCAACAAAATAAAGCCTATGTAGCCGGAGATGATGTTCAGTGTTTGTGGGTTACCGTAGAGGTACAGTGGAACCAGATTGATCCAAGTAGCCATCGTCATCAACAAAAATATGCTGACCGCGCCTAAGTATTTACCCATTACTACCTGCCAGGTTTGAACCGGCAATGTCATGAGTAATTCCATAGTTCGTGCATTGTATTCTGCTGAAAAAATTCGCATAGTCAGAACGGGAGCAATGATTAACAGCAGGATGCCCATGTTCTGTAATGTTGAGTCCATCGTCCCTACACCGGTTAGGAAGATGTTGTAGGTAAAGAAGTAGCCCGTGCCCAGCAGGAAAACTGCGATCACAAAATATGCAATCGGTGAGCGGAAATAGCTAAGAATTTCTTTGGTGTAGATTGCCTTTAGGCCAGTCATCGCGTTCATGCGGCCTCCTTGTGGTCAGCAGATTTTCCGCCTTCATGACCAATGTAGCTCAAGAAGACATTTTCAAGCGTTGGTTGACGACGTTCGAGTCGGTATAGTTCAGACACTGAAGTCGCAGCACGTGCTATACGACCTTCAACACCCACATCATTTTGCACACGGCATTCGACACTAAACACACCAGCACGCACAGGATGCGGATGGATGATGATGTCGAGTACGCCAGCAACCGCTTTCAGCGATTGTTCAATCGCCTGTCTATCGCCTGCTGCATCGAGTAGCACACTATTACTCTGATCTGCGGCACGTTGTAAGCCTTCTGGCGAATCAACCGCCAATATCTTGCCGCCATTAATGATGGCTACCCGCTGACAGATAAGCGTAACCTCAGGAAGTATATGAGTAGATATCAGCACCGCATGGTCACGACCAAAGTTACGAATAACTTCGCGAGTCTCTTGAATTTGTCCAGGATCTAAACCGGCGGTTGGTTCATCCAGCAGTAAGACATCGGGTTCGCCGAGCAGCGCTTGCGCCAGCCCTACGCGTTGCCGGTAGCCTTTGGAAAGTTTGTAGCATTCTTTCGTCGTTACCGCTT
>JACCDJ011687913.1_pt1 | contig 11620 bp, 12 predicted proteins | sample 7444481 | NCBI WGS metagenome assembly JACCDJ01 (sample SAMN15323435, study PRJNA562643) | freshwater metagenome | isolation source: river surface water | place: USA:Blue River Watershed | collected 2017-08-15 | reverse complement strand
GGAGTACTTCCGGCGCCTCCACCACCACCCGCGGTTACAAGATCTGATGATGCACCTTGAACACGAATTGCAGATCGACCACCGCCAGACGCATATCCAATCGACCAATTGACAATAGATCCGCCCCGACCTCCACCGCCGTACGTTGCAGGTGTTCGCCAAATATTGCTACCGAGACTTACCGGTGAAACACCGCCACCGGCTTGACCAACAACGATTGTGTAACGCGAACCAGGCGTGACTGCAATTTCACCTTCGGCATAGCCGCCACCGCCACCATTGCCGCCCTTGTATGTTGCATGCGAACTATCACTTCCGCCACCACCTGCACCGAGCAGATACAGGTACGCATACGTCACACCACTTGGAACTGTCCAAGTTTGATCACTTCCGGTGTAGTTGAACGTGTCATAGACATAGGCACCACTCGATGCGTACTTCACCACAACACAACCATGTCCACCGATGGTGTTGGCAATGGTGTTGCTTCGTGTACCACCCACGCCGACACCAATGTTGCAAGCAGGAGTTGAAGCAGGGGCTGCCGAAACTACGTGCGGCGAAATTGCAAACACCGATGCTGCAACGATCACCATCGACGCACATACACGCAAAAGACTGCGCAAGCCAGCCTTCACACATACAGAAGTTCGGGGAAATCGACTTGGCACGCGTTACAAATTAGGAAAGTGAAAATTTTTTCCGCAAGCCACGACAAGGGTTTTCCCTCTGAAACAGAAGAAAACTTCTAACGAAATTTCGCTCCTACTACATCAGTGCTATCGCGCAACCCTCAACCACTGCGCTCAAAGTCTCAACTACAAATTTTTCACTGTTGAGTATTAGTTGAGAGTCCAGAGTCTCAAGTAGTACTTGACCCCCATTTTGCTGGAGATTTACAGCACCAGTTACCGCGATGACAGCCTCAGCTTTTGACATGTCAATAGAGCCACCCGCGCAAACGAGATGCAGATGTTTTTCGGCTGCACCGTCACGAACCATCAAATTCAAGGCTCGCATCGGGCCATCAATCAGCGTTGCGAGCACCACATCATCGCCACGGAACTTGGTAATTGAGCCGGGTTCGCATCGGTGATCTACCCCATTGATATTCAGCACCACTCCGTTGCCATCGGCAACGCAAAACTCACGATTCACTCCTGGAAAAATTGAGAACGGAACGTCTTGCGTGATGTCGGCAGTGGAAAGCCTCCATGTCCAATCATCGGGCAACGTTCCATCACACACAATTTCGTACTGCACACCCAATCCGTTTTTCCACGGTTGTGGTGTGCGATCAACTGCGCGCTGAATTTCTATGGACAATATTTATTGCCCTTTGCGCGGAACATTTGTGCACTGTCGAGTTGTGCTTGTGTAACACCAATTGCAGTCGTTAAATCAAGTCCACAAATCACGGTGCTGGTGAAGTTGGCATTTGTGAAGTTGGCACCAGTAACGATTGCGCCAGTGAAGTTTGCGCTACCCAAATTTGCGCCAGTGAAATCGGCATTCGAAAGATCGGCGCGAATGAACGTGGTTTGCTTCAAATTGGTACGCACAAACTTTGCACCCTGCAAATTGGCCACACTGAAATCGGTGAATTCAAGCTTCAAAAGCGAATAATCAGCACCCACCAAATACGAGAATTGGCACTTCAACACGGTGACGCACTTCAGGTCTACTTCCGGCATCGTTGTGGTCGTTTCAGGCACCGTCACGGGCACAGTTGCCGGGGTGGAATCAACCGTTTCTGGCGCCACGGTGTCGACCACCGAATCGATAAACGTTGAATCAGTGGAAACTGAGTTAGAACCGCTTGGGGTGTCGTTCAGCGAACAGCCAGCCAAGACCCCTGCGAGTGCACCGAAGCAGATGATTTTTCGCGCGAATTTCACAACTCCACAGTAGGTGCTGCGTTGCTACGGTTGAGGGAGCATGACTACTTCAACATCTTGGGGCACACCAGACATGGTGTCGCAACTTTCACGAGTCCTGGTTCGCACACCAACAACCGTTGGCAAGTTTGTAGAGGAGGGTTTCTGGCGCATGCCCGATACCACCGAACTGCTGAAGGAACACGAGCAATTCACGAATCTGCTCGAAAGCCTGGGCTGCCAGGTGGATGTTGCCTCCCCCGTTGAGGGCCTGGTCGATGCCGTGTACATGCACGACCCCATGATCATGACCCCTCATGGCGCAATTCTGCTGCGCATGGCCAAGCCAGTTCGTTCGCCAGAGCCTGCAGAGTTTCGCAAAGACTTAGAGCGAATCGGTGTGCCAATTCTCGGTCAACTTACCGAGCCGGCATTTGCCGATGGTGGCGACAAAGTGTGGCTCGATGCCAAAACGTTGCTCATTGGTCACGGTTACCGCACGAACCAAGCAGGTATTGACCAAATTCGCGCCTTGCTCGCACCCCATGGTGTTGACGTGTTCTCATTCGACCTCCCCCACTACGAAGGACCAAGCGCTGTGCTGCACCTGATGTCGGTGCTGTCGCCAATTGCGCACGACAAAGCAGTGGTATACGAACCACTTGCACCAGTTCGACTGTTGCAGTTTTTGGAATCGCGCGGAATTTCGTGGTTCACCGTAAGTGAAAAAGAAATGCTCACTCAGGGCGCCAACATTTTGACCATTCGACCAAATGTTGTGGTGCTCGCAGCAGGTAACCCAGAAATTGAAGGAAAACTTCGCGAAGGCGGAGTTGAAGTGCATGTGTTCGCGGGCAACAACGTCGCTGTGAAGGGCGACGGTGGACCAACCTGCCTCACTGCACCACTTGCGAGAACGCTATGAGCGAGTTCTCCGGCAAAGTTGCCATCGTTACTGGTTCGTCAAGCGGCATTGGAGAAGCCATTGCACTTCGCCTTGGCGAACTTGGCGCAAATGTCGTAGTTAACTCTGCAAATTCAGTGGAAGCCGGCAAAGCAGTCGCCGCAAAAATCGGTGCGAATGCCATGTACGTGCAAGCAGACATCAGTGATAAAGATGCAGGACAACTTTTGCTGGACGAAACCATTAAGCGTTTCGGAAAACTCGACATCTTGATTAACAATGCGGGCTGGACTTCACTTGTTGCGCATCACGACTTGGAAGCACTCACGGATGAGATTTTCCAAAAGACGTTTGCGGTGAACGTGTGGGGCACATGGGCGCTTACGAAAGCTGCGATGCCACTGCTGAAGAAGAGCGACGATGGCAACGTGGTCACCATCACATCAATCGCCGGCGTACGACCAGTTGGCAGTTCAATCGCCTATTCCATGTCAAAGGCTGCTCTTAATCACATGACACTGCTCTTGGCCAAGAGTTGCGGACCAGTGCGTGTGAACGCAGTTGCTCCGGGCTTAGTTGAAACACCGTGGACCATGAACTGGCAAGACCAGCACGCGGGCGTGAAAGCAATGGCGCCTCTCGGTCGCTCGGCTACTCCTGAGGATTGCGTGGAAGCGACGCTTGGTTTACTGCGCACCAAGTACGCAACGGGTCAGGTGTTTGTTGTTGACGGTGGCTTAACGCAACGAATGTAATTCGTTATTGCGTGCGGTCAGCAAATTCTTTCATTGCTGCCATTCCGTACAACAAAGCACCAGTTGCTACGACAAAAAAAATGACGCAACCGAAACCAAACAATGCTGCTTGAGACATGCTTTATCTGTCCTTTGATCCTGCAAGTAGAAATGCACCAAGTGCCAAAATGGATGGCACCCAAACGCCTACGTAAATTCCATTCAGACGATCGGTCACTTCTTCACCACTGAAGTACAGAAACACGCTCATCGCCAGGCTGGCAGCAGCCGCAAGAAGTGTGGTTGCTTGCAATATTTTCTTAGGAGTCATGTACCAACTCTCTCACATTTACTCGTGGGTAACTGGACAGGTATTTATCACTATGTCGTTCTGTCACGAAACTGCAACATGTTTTGGCTCGCCTACCTTCAATAAATGAGTAACACTGGAATTGGCTTTTCATAGAGACCACCGGGCCTCTAGGCCAACCGAAAGGCAATTATCCATATGAAAGAAGCAACTGAGCTTGTTGTAAGCAATTACAACTTGGTCTACAACGCCCTATCGTTCGCAACCGCGACGTTGGGAATTGCATTTGTGTTTTTCCTTATTTCCCGTAACCGAGTATCGGTGAACTATCGAAGTGCAGTAACCATGTCGGCAATGATCTGCGGCGTCGCTGCTTATCACTACTGGAGAATGTTCAGCAACTTCTCAACCGGCAGCTGGAATGAGGGCTACCGCTATGCGGACTGGCTGCTCACCGTTCCATTGTTGGTTGCTGAGCTTGTCGTGGTGGCTGGTGTATCAAAAGAAGTTGCCAAAAAGATCACGCCACGTTTGGTGATCGCAGCACTTCTCATGATCGCAACCGGATACCCAGGAGAAGTTGCAGAACACGGAAGCACCGAACGCTACGTATGGTTCTTCATTTCCTGCCTCTTCATGCTCTATGTGCTCTACGAATTGTTCGCAGGAACAATTGGCAAGACACTCAAGTCACAATCAGGCGAAATTGGAAAGAAGCTCAACAACTTGCGCTACGTGCTTGTTGTTACCTGGGTTATCTACCCAATCTTCTACCTACTCGGAGACTCGACCACATTCATCTCCAAGATTTTCGATCTTTCAACCGAACAATCAGCAACGGTTATTCAAGTTGGATATTCAATCTCAGACATCCTTGCAAAGGCTGGCTACGGTTTGATCATCCTCGGAATCGCAACCGCTCGTTCGGATTCAGAGGGATATCGCGCCGCTTAACGCGAAGCTTGTGTGAAAAAGCCCCGGCTTCGGCCGGGGCTTTTTTATTTACTGCGTTAAATCAAACGCAATGCGCGACGTAACAAATCAAGCGCGCTAATCACGCTGAGTTGGCGCATGGTGTCACGGTTGCCTGGCAACTGCAACATTGCGGACTGGGTAGACCCATCCGGTAACGCCAAACCAACACACAACGTTCCTGGTTTCATTCCCTCTTGGTCGGCAGGGCCTGCGACACCCGTGAGTGCCAAACCAACGCTTGCCCCAAGTACGCGTTGAGCACCTTTTGCCATTTCAATTGCAGCACTTTCGCTCACCACCGGGCCATTGGTTACACCGAGCACATCAAACTTCACTTCGCTGGCATACGACACCACGCAGCCGCGCAGCACATCGCTTGACCCCGCGATGTTGGTGAGACGACCCGATACCAACCCACCCGTAACCGATTCTGCGAGGCCAAGAGTAAGACCGCGTTCACGCATCATGTTGAGCACTACTGATTCCATAGTGTCGGCATCTGTTCCAAACACAATGTCGCCAACGGCATGTCGCACCTTGGCATCCCACTCATCAAGCAGCGTGGTCACTTCTGAAGCGGTTGTTGCCTTTGCGGTGAGCCGCACCTTGATGCCCTCCCACCCGCTAGCCAAAAACGCAAGCGTCGGATTCCCTGCCTTTTCAAGCTCATCAATCACATCAAACAAGCGCTCGTTTAGACCGCTTTCGCTTTCGCCCCATGTGCGCAGTGTTCTGCTGGCAATGACCGACGCAGATCCCGATCGCTTCAACAAGTCGGGAAGGATTCCACGTTCAAACATTTCGTACAACTCGTATGGCACTCCAGGCACCGCGTAAATGACTTTGTCGCCAACTGGGCACACCAGTCCCGGTGCCGTGCCACGGCGTTGCTCAATAATGCTGGCACCTTTGGGCACCATTGCCTGACGCATATTGATTTCAGGCATGCGGCGGTTGCGTGATGCAAACATTTCAGAAATGACCATGCCCACTTCGTCGTTGAATTCCAATTCAACGCCCATGATCTCGGCAATGGCTTCGCGCGTAATGTCGTCGTGTGTTGGCCCAAGGCCACCGCAAATGATTACTGCGTCAGCATCATCAAGTGTTGAGCGAATAGCTTTCACCATGCGTCCCAAGTTGTCTCCAACTTTCACTTGCAAACACGAATCAATTCCCGCTGCAGACAGTTGCTCCCCCAACCACGACGAGTTGGTGTCAACAATTTGACCAAGCAACAACTCGGTGCCAATGGCAACTACATCGCAACGCATGCGTTATGCCTGCTTGCGAGCTTTTATTGCAACCGAGGCGTACTGCAAACCGCTATACAACGTGAGTGCAGTGGCAATAACAAGCGAACCTTTTGCCAAGTAGTTGTAGTCCGCAGCACTCCAAGGAAGTACCGCGAATCCCACGGAAACCTGCTGTGCGAATGTTTTGAATTTCGCAGCCTTACTTGCAGGAACGCTGACACCCTTTGCGCCGGCAAACACGCGATACAAACTGATGGCGATCTCACGGGTGGCAATAATTCCCACTAGCCACACGCTGAACATTCCACGGTCAACCAGCACAAACATTGCGCCAAGCACACACACTTTGTCGGCAAGCGGGTCGAGGAACGCACCACTGCGTGTAACGCCCTGTCGGCGAGCCAGGTTTCCGTCAATCAAATCGCTTAAGCACAACACGAACCACAATCCTGTTGCTGCCCACGAGCCAACATTGTCGTCTGGAATGATGGCAAACATCAGCGGCGACACCAATAGTCGGCTGACCGTAATGGCGTTAGCCCACGTACGAATTGCGTTTGGGTCAGTAGCCATGGCTTCTATTCTTCCTCATCAAAGGCATTGGTATTTGCACCGTCGGCGAGCAAGTCTGGACCCATTGCATCTGCAATCGTCACATCGTAGAACTTGCCAACTTCGAGTGATTCGCTTACGTGCACAACACCATCAATTGACGGAGCCTCGCGGTGCGTGCGACCGATCCCCTGTTCATCAACCAACACATTCACGGTTTCGCCAATAAGGTCGTCACGACGCGAAGCCGTAATGGCATCTTGCATTTCACGAAGTTCGGCAATGCGCTCATTCATCAGCGACTGGTCAACATGGTCAGGCTGCGTCATGGCATGAGTTCCCTCTTCAGGGCTAAACGTAAAGAATCCGCACCAGTCCAGTTGCGCTTCTTCAACGAAACGCAGCAACTGGTCGTGGTCTTCTTCGGTCTCGCCTGGGTAGCCAACAATGAAGTTGCTTCGGAATGCTGCTTGTGGGCTAAGAGCACGAATGTCTTCAATGCGCTTCAAGAAGCGATCGCCATCACCCCAACGTCGCATGCGTCGCAAGTGCGGCTTGCTTACATGTTGCAGCGAGAGGTCGAAATACGGAACATTGGTTTCCAGCATTGCGTGAATGAGTTCGTCGGTGAGATCGCTTGGGTACAAATACAGCAAACGAGTACGTGCGACACGCTTAGCTACAGCTTGCACTAACGGAACAATTGACCCCGCGCCAAGTTCGCTCGGTCGGTCTTTGCCATAGCTTGCAAGGTCTTGAGCAATGAGCACAATCTCTTGCACTTCAAGTTCGTCTACTTCGCGCAAGATTTGATCAATGTCTCGACTGCGCTGTGGCCCGCGGAACGAAGGAATTGCGCAGAAGCCACAGTTGCGGTCGCAACCTTCGGCAATTTTCACGTACGCCCATGGTGCGGTGGACTTTGGTCGCGGCAAGTTCAACAAATCAAATGATGGAATTGGCGCACTCGATACTGCAATTGGCTTCTTGCCAAACTGCACAGGCACACCAAAGCCAGCAACCTGATCGACCTCTGGCAATGCATCGGCAAGTTCTTGGCCGTAACGCTCGGCCATGCAACCAGTCACCACAATGCGCGCACCATCTTTGCGCTGCGACTCAAGTGCGAGCACGGTGTCAATACTTTCCTTGCGTGCGTCTTCAATAAACGCACATGTATTCACCACAACGACGTCGGCAAGTGACGGGTCATCGGTGGCAACTAAGCCATCGGCAAGCAGCGTGCCCATGATTTTGTCGGAGTCGACATCGTTCTTGGGGCAGCCCAACGTCTCGATGTAAAAACGTTGCTGCACAGTAAAACAGCCTACCTGTAAGCGCTGTTTAGTAGTTGAGTTTCAAGCCCTTGTACGGCCAAGGCATCGACACCAATCGGCCAGTACCCGACAGCGTGATGTATGCAGTTTTGAAATCTGGGCCACCAAAACAAATATTTGTCGTGAGCGGGTCGCCTGTAACTATTTGTTCAAGCACTTCGCCCTTTGGTGAAATGACGGTGATTCCCGCAGTTTGCAAACCGAGCGTTGCAACGCACACGTTGCCGTCACCATCAACTGCGAGTGAGTCAAACAACTGCACACCTGGCAGTCCGCACAAACACACGGACGGATCAATTGGACTAAACGGCGCGGTCTCCCCCGGAGCAGTGATCGCTAGCTGGAACACTCGACCCGTGTGAGTTTCTGCCCAGTACAACATGTTTCCATCTGGTGAAAGACCAATGCCGTTTGGCGAATCGGTTGGAAACACCACTTCCTTAATCATGGAGCCGTCGATCTTTGCGTAATAGATTCCGCTCAGGTCGGCGTGACGACCATGGCGAATGCCGTGATCGGTAAACCACATGCCGCCGTGCGCATCAAACACAATGTCGTTAGGTCCACGCAACTTGTTGCCGTTGCACTCGGTGTACAGAACTTTCAGTTCGCCCGTTTCCATGTCGTATCGCTGAATGCGTCCGCCGATGTAGTCGGCTTCAACCATTGGTCCAGGAAAAGTGAGGCCAAGAAAATCAACTTCGCTAAACGATCCACCGTTGTTGCAAATGTACAAACCACAGTCTGGTCCGAATGCAATTCCGTTAGGACCACCAGGAACATCGGCAATCTTTTCTTTCGTTCCGTCTGGCTTCACTCGCGTGATTTGTTTGCCAAACATTTCCACCAAGATCACGCTGCCATCGGGCATCGCAATTGGACCTTCAGGAAAACGGAGACCAGAAGCAATTTCAGTAAATTCAGCCATGGCCAAACATTACGCCTTTTTTGAAGCGTGAATTTACGGGACTAGCTACCCATTTGAAGTTGCTCAAGTTCTTCAACAGTCATCAGCACTTCGCGAGGGCGTGAGCCTTCGCTTGGGCCAACGATGCCGCGAGATTCGAGCAAGTCCATAATGCGTCCAGCGCGAGCAAAGCCAATCTTCAGCTTGCGCTGCAACATAGATGTGGAGCCCTGGGCGCTGCGCACCACCAAGTCCATAGCCTGACGCAACAGTTCGTCGTCATCGGCATCGCCAGTGGTTCCACCAAACAAACTGTCTCCGGCATTTCCGCCAGCGGCTTCTCCATCAACGCCAGACACGTACACCACTTCCGGTGCCTGCCTGCGCCAATGTGCAACAACTTTTCGTACTTCGCTTTCGTCCACCCAAGCAGACTGCACGCGCTGAGCAACAGAGGTGTTGCCCGGCAACAGCAACATGTCACCTTTACCAATCAGTTTCTCTGCACCAGGTTGATCAAGAATGACGCGGCTGTCGGTAAGGCTGGAAACGGCAAACGCCATGCGCGCAGGAATGTTGGCCTTGATAACGCCCGTAATGACGTTGACGCTTGGACGCTGCGTGGCCACGATGAGGTGAATACCCACCGCACGAGCTTTCTGTGCGATGCGGGTGATGCAGTCTTCAACATCGCGAGCCGCAACCATCATCAGGTCGTTCAACTCGTCCACCACAATCAAAATGAATGGCATGCGCTCGAACGACTTCTCGGCGCCTTCTTCGCTTTCCAACTCACCGCGGTCGTATGCAGCGTTGAAACCAGTGATGTCACGGAAGCCGGCTTCAACCAACAGGTCGTAGCGACGTTCCATTTCTTTCACTGCCCAACCAAGTGCATTGGCAGCTTTCTTCGGGTTCGTCACAGGTGGCGTAAGCAGGTGTGGCAAGCGTGCGTATTGCGCCATTTCCACTTGCTTTGGGTCAATCAAAATCATGCGCACTTGTTCTGGAGTCGAACGCATCAGCACCGAAGTAATGATGCAGTTAATCGCACTCGACTTTCCTGCACCGGTGGTTCCTGCAACCAACATGTGCGGTGTGGTGGAAATATTCAAGAACACTGAACGGCCTGCAATGTCTTTACCTACGCCAACGTCCAGTGGGTGCATTGCTGTGCGTGCTTCTGGCGAAACCATCAGATCGCCTAGTGAAACCAATTCGCGTTGCGCGTTTGGTACTTCAATACCAATTGCCGACTTGCCCGGAATTGGAGCAAGAATTCGAACGTCAGTTGCAGCCATGGTGTACGCAATGTCTTTAGACAACGACGTAACTTTCGCCACCTTCACACCGCCACCAAGCGACAATTCGTAACGCGTAACGGTTGGGCCTCGTGTGTAGTCCACCAATTCAGTTTCTACGTTGTGCTCCTTCAACGCATTCACCAAAATTTCGCCACGTTCTTCAGTGGCCTTCACGTCGGCTTTTTCGTGACGGGTAATGGTGAGCAAATCTAGGTTTGGCAGTGTCCATACGCTTGGCTTCGCGCCTGGGCCAAGAGGCATTTGCTGTGGTGCAGCCTTTTCAATCTTTGCCGCAGATGGGTTTGCTGCAGTGGTAACCACTGGTTTGTCTTTCAACAGCGGCTTACGTGTGCGACGTGGCTTTTCTTCTTCCTCTTCCTCGTCGTCTTCTTCACCTTCTTCTTCTACAACAGCCTTGCGCTTGCGACGCTTTGGTGCTTCGTCAAGGTCGATGTCGTAAAAAATTGGTTCGCCATACTCATCGAGTTCTTCTTCGCCTTCTTCGTCGGACGAACGAAGGTTGTCGAGCGAAACACCATCGGCCCAGGCCTTAATTCGGCGATACAACTGCGCTGGTGAGTTGCCTGTAATCAATAACACTGCGCAAAACATCACGGCGATCAACACGATGACGGCGGCAAAACTGCCCATCAAACTTTGTAGTGGTTCACCAACAATCCAACCAAACCAACCACCTGTGCGCGATACCGATGCGTTGTCGAGTTCACCAAACGACGTTCCCCAAATAATATGCACCACTGCAAGAATTCCGACACACAACACCGTCCAACCAAACGCAAGACGAATGCGATGCTGTAGCGACTTCCTATTAATAGAGGCGAAACCCGCAGCAATGATGACGACTGGCAAAACAAAACGACCAACACCAAGCAGCGACGAGAATGTGGTGTCGAGCAAACGACCGAGTGGGCCAGCAAATTCGACGTAGATCGAGATCGATAACAAAATGCCGAAACAGATGAGTGCTACCCCGCCAAATTCATGTCCGCGATCTGCAAGCACAGTTTTCAATACCGATTCGCGACGCTCACGACGGCGCGGCATGCGGAACGACTCAATCTCGTCTTCGTCTACGGGCGCGTGGCTACGCACGATCTTGGGGCGCACGCCGGAGCCCGATTTTGAGGCTGGGCGCGTGCGGGAAGAACCCTTCCGGGGCTGTGCGGCCATGCGTCAACAGTAGTGAGGGGGTACTGCCCCATTGAGGCATACCCCACATAGGTCAAACCCGCGCTAGATCTCCATCACGATTGGCACGATCATCGGACGACGCTTGGTGCGCTCCGAAACAAACTTGCCAGCCGCACGACGCACTTCTTTTTCCAATGCATCAATATCTCGAGTTCCGCCCTTGAGGGCTTTCTCCACTGCGCGTGCAACGGTTTCGCACGCCTCTTCAATGAGGTCTTCAGCTTCCGGTGCATACACCCATCCGCGCGTAAT
>JACCDJ011542990.1_pt1 | contig 11624 bp, 11 predicted proteins | sample 7444481 | NCBI WGS metagenome assembly JACCDJ01 (sample SAMN15323435, study PRJNA562643) | freshwater metagenome | isolation source: river surface water | place: USA:Blue River Watershed | collected 2017-08-15 | reverse complement strand
TTTTCGTATAGACATTGAATTTTTCATAAAGAGTATAAAGTTCAGATGCTGCATCAAAACTTTGCGCAATAGGTTCTTGATGATCATAGGGGTTTGGTATATGACATCCTTGATTACAAGGCTCTCCATCTTCATACCGAAATACATAAGTATTGATATCCACAAGCATTTCTTTATTTATGCTTCCATCTTCATTTAAAAGTGCTGCCATTTTGGCTTGTACTTTATCTTTTGGGAATTTTACACAATGTCGTTCACGAAGTTTCTTTAAAAAGATACTTTGAAATCGGTCAATCTTTGCATGACAGCACTTTACCAACTTATTTGGTAAATGAGTACTGAGTAGTTGAACATCAACATCATCAATAGTGGAAGCACCTGGATGAATATAGTTTACTAATTCCTTATAATCATCTTCTACTTTATCATAATTACAAGCCATATTTTGAATAGCAACATGAGAATCTTTACAAGCATAAATTTCATAATTCCATATATGAACTAAATCCTCAAAGGCCATGACAACTGCTGGGCTTTTTTTCCATTCTTCTTTTTCATTGTATGTTTTGGCATATTCCTTTCCAACACACCCAATTAAAAGAAAAAAAGTTGGTTTTGTTATGCCTCCCAAGTGCGGTGTTATCTTATCTAAAAAATCAGTACAGATTTGAATATGACCTATAAAAACTTGAATATCTACTTTTAATGCATCGGCAATTTCTTCAAGCATTTTTTGAAGAAGATGTCCTGCATACCCTCTATTCATATCAAGTTCTTCTAGTGTTTTTTCTTCAAAATCATAAATCAAGTTTCCAAGAGTTAACTCTTGATATCCAGGCTTAGGTCCAGTAGATGTTTGTACACACGTATGAAAGAGAGTTGGACTTATACGACCAGTTGTGTAAACTTCAATATCGACTCTGTGTTCGCGTTCATTTTGGTTCTGATAGTCATGATAATTAATCCAAGAATTATTATTATTACTATTATTCCAACGAGGCATACCTATTTAGTTTGAAGAAAATTCCAAGCACGAGCCAATCGGGTTAATCCTATACCTCCACCAAAACGAGGAAAGAAATCAAAGGCTAAGAATTCTTCTAATTCTTTTTCCACACGTTCTTTTCCAAAAAGTTCAAAGAGTTTTGCAGCATATCCTCCATCAGAAATAGTATAGAAAGTATTTCTCATTTCTTCAACATTACAGGAGCGTTCTGCAGAACCAATCGTTTCTTGACCATACATAATGACATCAATCTTGTTATAGATTCCATTTCCACGACATTTCATATTCCAGAAAGGGCTGGTGCGTTCAGGAAAACTTTGTAGACTCACAATGTTTCCTTTTTCTTTCCACATACGTGTTTCATGTTCATCTTCTAAAATGGGAACACCACCATATTCTTCACAGGTTTTATCATAATCGGCTACCACAGGTTGTTCAAAACCAAGATGGGCTAATATTTCAGATTCTAAGGCGGCTAAGTCAGACATAGTTCCTTTGCTTTCAAATTCAAACATAGGAAAGATTTTCTCATGACGACCAGGGATAGGGTCTTTTTCATCACGATAGGATGTGCTCACACAAAAGACACCAGGCCATTCAGGATTTTTCAAAAGTTCATATTCAAGCCACATTTGACCTGTTTGAGGTAGAGGCCATACAAGTCCATTGTATTGGAAGGTGGCCACAGAATGGGGATTCTCGCATGCAGCAAGAATAGAAAGACGAGATTGGGTAGGAACCTCTTTATAGCCCTTCGTTAAAAAGAAATCACGAAGGCGTGTGACGATTTCGTGGTAACTTTGTGTATCTCTCATGGGGTTTCTACAAAGAGAGTTTAGATTTTATTCCGGAAACTTTCCCTAATCTACTTCTTCTACTTTAGGACCTGACTGAGAAGGTTGCCCCATCATACCAGGCATCATACCTTCAGCACTATCTTGACCAGAACCAGCATAGAGTTTCATCATCAAAGGATTAATACGAGCTTCATAGTCTTTGTGTTTGGCCTTGTATTCATCAGCATCAGAATCTTGATGTTCAGTTAACCATTGAATGCCTTCCTCAGCAATACGTTCACCTTGAGCAGCCTCCTCACCAAGTTTCTCCTTCACCTTGTCTTCACGGAAACTGTTGCGGCAATTGTATAAATAGCCTTCAAGTTCATTCTTGGCTTCTACTTTGGCCATATTGGCTTTATCCTCGGCTTCGTGTTCAGCCGCTTGAGCCACCATCTTTTCAATTTGTTCTTTGGATAAACGACCTTTGTCATTGGTGATAGTAATCTTATTGGTTTTACCAGTGCTCTTTTCTACAGCAGATACATTCAAGATACCATTCGCATCCACATCATAGGTAATCTCAATTTGAGGAACACCACGAGGCATAGGTGGAATACCTTCAAGACGGAAAGTGCCAAGCAAGTTGTTATCCTTTGTAAAGTTACGTTCACCTTCAAAAATGCGAATATCTACTGCTGGTTGGTTATCTGAGTAAGTTGAGAAGGTTTGGGTTTTCTTACAAGGAATAGTGGTATTACGTTTGATGAGACCTGTCATGACACCACCAGCAGTTTCAATACCGAGAGTAAGAGGAGCAACATCCAATAAAACCAAGTCAGAAGTGCGGTCATTCGTATTTTGACCAGCTGTTAAAATGTGTGCTTGAACTGCAGCACCATACGCGACGGCTTCATCAGGATTGACAGAATCATTGAGTTTCTTGCCATTGAAGTAATCTTGAACTAATTTACGAATACGAGGAATACGTGTAGAACCACCTACCATGACGATTTCATGGATTTGTTCTTTGCTGAGTTTAGCATCACGTAAAAGTTGGTCAAGAGGAGCAACTGTGCGACGGAATACAGGTTCACAGAGACTTTCGAATTTCGCACGAGTCATAATGGTAGTAAAATCAATACCTTCAGCAAGACTATCAATTTCAATATTGGCCTGGGAAGCAGAAGAAAGTGTGCGTTTAGCACGTTCACAAGCCGTGCGGAGGCGACGAAGAGCACGAGAATTACCCGTTAAATCAATCTTATTTTTGCGTTTGAATTCTTCACAACAGTGTTCAACCATCAAGTTATCAAAATCTTCACCACCCAAGTGAGTATCACCAGCAGTGGCTTTGACTTCAAATACACCACTATCGATGGTTAAGATGGAAAGGTCATGAGTACCACCACCGCAATCAAAAATAAGAACATTATGTTCAGCATCTTTAGTCTTGTCTAAACCATAAGCAATAGCAGCAGCAGTAGGTTCATTGATAATACGAAGAACTTGAAGACCAGCAATCGTACCAGCATCTTTAGTGGCTTGACGTTGAGCATCATTGAAATAAGCGGGAACAGTAATGACGGCTTGTTTGACTTCACCACCAAGATAGGATTCAGCAGTTTGTTTCATCTTTTGGAGAACAGCGGCACTGATTTCTTCAGGAAGATAACGTTTCTTTTCACCTTTGTATTCCACTTCAATTTCAGGCTTTTCATTGCGACCTTCCACAACTTTGAATGGCCAATGTTTCATATCAGCCTGAACAATAGGGTCATTGAAACGGCGACCAATGAGACGTTTTGCATCAAAGATAGTATTCGTAGGATTGGCAGCAGCAACACCTTTTGCTGAGTCTCCGATAAGACGCTCATCAGCAAAGGATACATAAGAAGGAGTAGTACGATTTCCTTGGTCATTCGCAATAATTTCTACACGATTGTTTTGCCATACACCCACACAAGAATAGGTTGTTCCCAAGTCAATACCAATAGCAGGAATAGCAGACATTCTATACAAGAGATGCTCTAAACTTTTAGACCATTTTTTTCATTTTTTCACCACAATCTTTTTCTTTTTGATTTCAAAATTCCATTGAATGTCTGGAACATGTTTATAAGCTTCTTCAAAAGAAGTAAACTCCCAGTTGTATTTTTGAATAGCATCATGAGTAAAGGAAACCAATCCTAAGGATGGTAATCTACCAAGAAGACTTCGCCATCCTTTCATTTGTTGTATAGTTTTATTTCCATTGATTAACAAACCATATCCATGACTTTTCTCTCTATCTTTTACTGACCATTCATCAGGAATGTCATCCACAAAATACATATCATAGAATGCTTCTTTCATTTCATCGACTTTGCGAATATGTTTCCAACTTCCCATACTTGATGCAACTTCTTCCCAATAGGGTGAACCTTGTAAAGAGGGAAGAATATTGAGAAGGTCATTCATATTTGTTTGTGTATTGGGTTCAAGTGAGCGACGGGTTCCCCAAAGAATAGCTTCTGTAGGAATTTTGTGTACTCTTCGTGCTCTTCTTCCTTCCAATACAGACCATTCTTCTTTTTTTACCATATATTGCTCAGGAATATCTTTCAAAACAATATCTTGAAATGCTTTTTTATCGCTACACAAGCATAATAACATCAGTGCTCTTCTTTCCCATTCCATATCTTCCAGTAGGGGGGATGTTTTTAAGAATTCAAAGGTTTCTTTTTGATAAGGTTCTGCAGTATTATCTAAGAAATTCCAACTATCTTCTTTGGACCAAAAGGATTTTAACATTGTCCAAGCGAGTAGCACTTTTTTCTGTTTAATGGCTCTCCAAACATACTGAAATTCGATGGGTAACTTATCAAGCCATTCTGGAATACTCATGGGAACAACAGTGTCTACTTGCGACTTGACCTGAGCACCTCGGAGAATTAATCCATACACACTAGCATCTCGCTCCTTGTAACTCATTAAGGTATACATTACCTTATACAAAACATCTTCATCAAACTCTTCTCCTTGAAAGTGTTTCAAAAATCCAAACCCTCTCCATCCAATACAGGTTATCCACGTCTTTACTAAAATCGTGAACACATCTCCACCTCCAAAAGAATCAAAGAGTTCTAAACACCAAAAGAAGGCTTCTTCATATCGCTGAACTAAAATACAATAAAGAAGACTTGCCTTAACTTCGTCATAACGATACAAATGGTGTGTTAGCATGGGGTAGATTATCCACCCTAAATTCGAAATATCAATTTTAGCGGTAAGGAATCCTCCGAAAACTTCTTCCAGATACTATAGATGTTTGTTCTTCCTTCTGGTAATAATGCTGATGAAATTTTACCTGGACTTTGGCTTGGAAATGCCAAGGCTGCGCAAGATGTAAGTTTTTTAAAAGAGAAAAATATCAAAGCCATTTTCAACTGTACAAAAGATATTCCGTTTGCTTCTATACAAGCCAACAAATACAGAATTCCTGTGGATGATAATTTACAATCCACGGAAATTCGCAACTTGGAACTTTGGTCTTTTGAAATTGTAGCCAAACTCGCAAGAGAAAGACGTCAAGGACATCCTGTTCTTGTTCATTGTGCTGCTGGAATGCAGCGCTCTGCTGCTGTTGTCGCTATGTATCTTATTGCTACCCAGCAAATCTCCAAAGATGAAGCCATCCAGTTTATCAGAAAAAAGAGAAGTATTGCTTTTATGCCTATGGCCAATTTTGGGAACTCAATCTCTGGGTTTGAACGATCCTTGGTGAAACTTATGCTTCAACGCATGTAATCCATCCCAAGAAACAGGACCAGAACCTATAGCCGTCTGATTATAAAGATTAGGATCTATTCGCAAAACAGCATCACGGCGAAATCCTGTCATTTCATCAGGATAACCTCTTGGATTATTGGTTAATAAAACAGAAGTTTCTTTTCCAGTTGTGTCATTCCATGTATAATGATATTGTATGGAGCGATGACAATGACCGAAGACCCAAGCGACAACGGGAGGTCGAAGTAAATTTTCCAATTCAGGAGCATGTAAAGAATTTTCAGGGTCTTGAACCCATTCTTCTTCATAAAAAGCGGGCAAAGGAGCATAATACGATAAGACAACAATAGGAACTTGAGTATCTTTTATTTTTCTCGCTAACCATTGACTATGGTCAATATGTAGTTTATACAACATACCAGGATGACACGGAACAGGTTCAGGTTTTATCCAAACCTTTCCTCCATAATGTAACATGACATCTTCATAAGGACGATACCAGAGTGGACATCCTAGCACTATAACTCCATCATCTGAATACATACCTTCTTTATCCATGATGATAACATTGGCATATGTTCCTGCAAATGTTTTCAACCTTTGTAAAGAAGATTCATACCCACCAGATTCCCAAATTTCCAAATTTCCTGGAACCCATAAAATGGTTTTAAATCTTTCTGAACACCATTCTAAAAAACGAGGTAAAATAGGGTCAGAAAGAGGTGCTAAATCACCAAGTATAGCAAGAATTGGAGCGATGGGGTCAAGAATTTCATCAAATGTTTGTGCTGGCCAACTTTCAAGATGAATATCACTCAGAAATTGTATTCTCATTTGATGGAGGACCATAAATCTTTTGGGCAAGAAGTTCCACCTTTCCAGATTGAGGGGCTAAGAATTGAAGTTTTAGAATTGGGGCTCCTTGAGTATCAATATACTCGGGAGAGAACGCAATAGGAAGAATATTCCATTTTCCATATTGAATAAAGATGGTATGAGTTAATCCACCATGAGTTGGAATGCGAATTCCAAGAGGATACCATTCAAGTTCATCAGAAGAACTCAAGACAAACCGGATACCTGTCCAGACAAATCCATCCATACATTTAGGAACTTCAATCTTAATTTCTTGTTCCTTCACAAAGAACTTACTAAAGACTTCACTATGGGCCAAATCTTGTAAGCATTCAGATTCAACTTTTTGATTCCAAGGCCAATGATTAAAACAACGAGGGTCCATTTCTACTACTGATGAGGATTCCAGTAACAGCCGCCTTCAATTTTCCAACTTCCACGTGGCGTTTCCTCGGCAGTTGGCCAAACCCAATGTTCATTCCAAAATTTTCCAATAATAGCATGTTCTTTCCATCTCATGCCTTTGATTCCAAAGAGTACTTGAATAGCACCACCTAATATAACACAGGGATACCCAGAACTTTTGAGAATTCCTCCTAAAATCATACCTAATCCACCACATCCAATCAGAACAATATCAGGTTTTGTCTTATTTATCTGGTCAATCACAAGTCCAATAGCCTTCTGCCAAGTATTACAATAGGATGGCCATCCTGCTCTTCCTTCCGCAAGCACTGGGGAATACCCTGTTTGAATAGGAATCCAAGTTGTGGTAGAGGGTAAAAGGGATTCTTTGTTCTCTCCCCAAACTTGCTCGGCAAGTTCTGCTTGTTTTACACACGTTTTTGCAAAAGAAGATACCACAGCGACTTTCTTTCCTCTTAATAAGTTTGTCCAACGCTTTTCTGGTGATACATAATAAGGTTCTAGACTTCGAAGAGGAATATGTTTAGCATTTGGAGCATATTTTTCTAAAAACTCTTCTTCTATGGCTTTTGTAGGTTTATACCAACCAGCCACAATAGGTTCATCTTGTAAAGAAGAAAGTGAAAGTTGATATTCTTTTTTCCATTGAATGACTGATTCCTCTGTAGATGGAAAAATACCCGCATGAAGTTCAAGAGTTTTGGCTAAATCTTTGGAAAAGGTTTCTTGTCCTAAAACCATACTTTCTATCGTTCCATTTCTTCCAATTAAACATCCCTTTTTTTCTGTAAGTGCAGATTCAAGGCATGTATAAATTAATCGTGCTCCTTTCTCAATTTGTTCTTGTGATGTAGCCATCTAACCAATAAAGAGTAGAATAGTTTATACCCTACGTGTTCCTCTTTTCTTCAATTTACGTTTTCTTGTTCCTCCTTTATTAGGACCGAGGTGCCAATCATCCCCTTTATTTTGCTCTGCCTTTACTTTATCCACACAACTACTGGCATTTTTGAATAATGCTGCCGCTGCGTCAATTCTCTTATCCGCATTTTGTTTTGAAAGACCTGCTTCCACTGCTTCTTGTTGTGCTTTATCAGGATGATTTTTCAAGGCCCATCTCCAAAAGGATTTCTTATCCGTTATTCCTAAACTCAATAAGTATTGTTCACAATTGGCTTGGGGCGATGGTGCAGGAGGAGGACGTGCTTGTTGTGAGGAAGATGAGGAAGATGAGGAAGAGGAAGAAGAGGAAGAAGAGGATGATGCATAGGAAGAACGAGGCGCATAGGAAGCACCAGGCGCATAGGAAGCACCAGGCTCATATGGGCGTCCAGATTGATTATAATTATTCCAATAAGGATTCGTAAAAGGGTCAGTGGTTGATGGTTTTATATAAGTCCATTTTCCTGGTGGATATTCCCATTGCCAACCAGGATCTTCAGGAGGATACCGTTTATCAGGAAACATTTCTTTCCAAGCTTTAGGCGCATTTACATGATGAGAACGCAATAATTCATCAATGATTTTTTGACGTTCTTCATGATATTTAATCCATCTCATGTATCTCTCTTTTTCCGCTCTTGTAGGTTCGCGATTTCTTGCCTCATCCCATGCTCTTCTTAAATCTTCATTTGTTGGTTCATCATTATTATTATTAGAAGGGTCATTATTAAATTTGCGATTTAAATGTCTTCTACGAGTACTTCTGGGAGCGCGAGAAGGGGTTGCATGTTCAGGTTTTCCTTTGGCTTGTGGTATGGTTTCTGCAATCTTTGCTTTTTCTTTTCCTTCTACAAAATCTTTTGCTCGTTGAAAAATAAATTTGGTATCTGTAATTCCAGCCTCTTGTAGGATACTCTCAATTTCTGATTTAGAGGACCAGTTTGAACGAACTTCTACCCCAACCTTTTTCTTAATAAACAAAGGTTGTCCATCTTCTGGCAAAATGGCCTTTACAAAAAGATACAATTTTTCTTTTGGAGTTTTTTGTTTTTTTACATATTTGAAAAGGTCTTCTGCTTTAATTTCTACTGACGTTTTGTCTCCAGCAAGTGCCCTTATTCTGGGAGAAAGTTTTTTTAACATTTCTAAAGTTTCCCCTGAGAATGTGTGTTTTGCTTTTTCCATCTGTTCTCTACTTAGAATTTCTATAAGGGTTCCAAGGTTTGCCATCTGTAGTTTTTTTGACTTCTCCTCCAAGTCGTTGACCTGTTCCTTGAAATCGCGTATCTTCCTCTTTGGATTCTTGTGGCAAGTATGATTCAAATGATGGTGTTGGAGGTGGAGGTGGAGTCGGAGGACGACCATCAAATCTATCCACAGCCTCTTCAAATTCACAAGAAATATGCTCTCCATCGAGTAAAACACTATCTGCAGGAAGAGTCTCTACAACATAGAAAGGCATCTCAAAACCACCCAGAGATTCTAAACCTAAAAGAACAATTTGACCTTTGGTTAAGCAACCAAGTTTGGTAAGATTGTGTTCAAGTTCTTGTTTAGCATCTGTATTATAAAACGCACTATCCAAAGGACGTAAGATAACATGTTCTGCTTGGGGTAGGGCTTCGATGCCCAGAATATCGATACTACATTCACTTCCTAGTTCAAATCCATGAGGAATCATCCACTCAGGAAGAAAGACAGATATGGGAAAATCACCTTCAATGGTTGCGCAATTCAAAGCACAAAGAACACTCTTATGTTCAAAATGAATATTTGCAAAGAGACGAGTAGATTTGACATTCTCTGATAATCGTGACCAATGGTCAAATGAAATAGTTCCTGTATGGTTATCTCCGTTTTCAATGTAGTTTGAAGTTAAAATCGTAAAAGTTTCGGTTGTCATGATTGTGGTGATGATAGCATGGATTTTCCGATATCAATTTTTTGTAATCCACTACTAGTATGAATTTCTATAAGAATAAAGTAAATCCCTACGTGGATATTTTACCTATGCTAGAACTTAATGATGTTGAGAAGAAAATAATTACTCTTCGATATGTCGATATTCTTAATATGCTCCATAAGCGTGTAAAATCTGTGACGGTTTCCTATTATTTCAATAAAGTTATTATTACTATTGGTTCTTTGATTGTTCCAGCCCTTCTCTCTATTCAATATACCAATACTGGCCCAGGACAAGATGCAAAATCGTTTTCATTCCAGATATACTGGTCAACTTGGGTTCTTTCTCTTTTAGTCAGTATTTGTAATGCGCTCATGTCTATTTTCAAGATTGATAAGAAATATATTTATCTTCATTCAGATATTGAATATCTCACGAGTGAAGGATGGCAATATGCACAACTTTCTGGACGATATAGTGGTTTCCTAACTCCAGGAGAAAGTCCTACCCATCATAATCAATTTAAGTTTTTCTGTCATATCATTGAAAAAATAATGATGAAAGAAGTGGAGGCTGAATTTGCGAATAAGTTGGAGCAAAGTGCTGCGCATCAAAATTCCAAGAAAGCCACATCGATTGAAACAGCAGGGCCTTTAACACCTCTTCGTCAAGAGGCTATTGAAGCTATGAAACAATTTATTAAAGAAGCCAGAGGCGATGAAAATACTCTCAGAAATTTAATAGGGAATGGTGCTACCACTGAACAACAAGATTTTAGTGGAGAAAACACAAACAATCAAAGTTCAAACAGTTCCGCAACAGCAGAAAGAAGAGAATCAGAAGCCACAGAAGCCTCAGAAAATTCTCAAGTGTCAGTGCGTATCAACATGCAGGAATCCACCCATGCCTAAATCTGCTTTTTGTAAAGACCATAAAAATAAATGTCCAAGAGTTTCACCCATGACAGGATATGAACCCAAATATGAACCTTCTCTTTGGAATGGAAAACGCGAACACAAAGACACTCATAATTGTTTTGCATATGCGATGAATATTTTGGACCCTCAGCAAATTACCAATTGTCTAAAAGATAAGAATTGTGATTTACCGTTTCATCAACCCGGTTCAGCAGCAGGATATCCAAGATTTAAATCGGATAAACCTAAAACTTGTCCCAATATGATTGTGAGATTATTGGGAGATAATCCTGGTATATCACTCACAACATTTCAACGTAAATGTCCAGCCAAGACTTCTAAAATTGCCTTAATTGTGGATGAAGATGAAGATTATCACTTTTTACGTCAAGATTCCAATGGATGGTGGTCACAAAAGGGTGGAGCAAAGCCTGTGACCAATAAAGATGCGAGTGACAGACCTATTTGGGACCCTGCTCTTTGTGATAACAATTGGACCAATGACCAAGGTAAATTAGATTATGATGTCTTTTGTGCTTACATGTGTGTTCCTCGTGTGGAAAAACTTTGGATAAAGGTGGGGGGAAGAAGAATGACTAGGAAGAAAAAGATTGCTGGCTCTCACGTGAAGAAATCCAAGTGGTCCCGTACGTATCGAACCAAGCGTTCTTAGGGTCCCATATATGTAAGGCTTGTATACTATCTATGCGTTTTCGTGGGCTAGCTTGTAGCAATCCACGAAGAATAGTAAATACCTTTTCACGTTTGAATAACCATTGTCTAGACTGAGCAAACGATGGAAGAAAGATAAGACGATTTAACACGGATAACAAGGTTGTTCCAATCAAGAATGCATCCAATGCTGGCCAATACAATTTATAGAACTTCACAGCATCTCTTTCACGAACAGCACGACTTTGATTCCAGAATTGCCAAAGGTCTTTTTTCTGTTGGGCTCGTGAAATACCGAGAAGTCGTTCCGCTTGAATCAAAGGAAGTTTTTGCATACAAACTTCTGAAACGGTTTT
>JACCDJ010127591.1_pt1 | contig 11628 bp, 9 predicted proteins | sample 7444481 | NCBI WGS metagenome assembly JACCDJ01 (sample SAMN15323435, study PRJNA562643) | freshwater metagenome | isolation source: river surface water | place: USA:Blue River Watershed | collected 2017-08-15 | reverse complement strand
ATTTGACAGTGATTTATAGTTGAAATGTTCAAACTTATTACTTAATGACTCGAGAATCTCTAAAGAGTTATCTGTGCTGTCTGATTCAATTACAAGCCAATGAAGTTCGAATTCTTTTCCAAATGCATTTGTAACTCTAAGCACATCATTTTCAAGAGTAGCGGAGCAATCTCGGGCCGTCCCTGCTACAAATATCTTTTTCATAGCCCCATCAATTTTGCTTGCCGATCAAAGTCCTTTACTGATTTCCGTACTTCCTCAAAAGTTCCTTCCGAAACGATTCTCCCAGCTTCAAGATAGACGACCTTATCTGCGTTTCTAACAGTAGAGAGCCGATGGGCGATTAAAATCACTGTAACTTCACCTCGCATTCTCTGAATTGAGTCAGAAATTCCGGCTTCCGTCTCTCCATCAAGAGCGCTGGTGGCTTCATCAAGCACTAAAAGATGAGGATTTGTAAACATTGCTCTAGCAATTCCAAGTCTTTGCCTTTGCCCCCCACTCATTTTCGTTCCTCGATCTCCAACCGCGCTCTCCAGTCCACCCTCAAGAGACTCCACATAATCTGACACGTGTGCCGTTTCAAGAGCTTTCCAAATTGAATCAGCAGAATAAGAATCTTCAGGGTATCCCATGGCTACATTTTCTCTGACTGTTCCATTCATAATCATGACATCTTGTGGAACATATGCAATCGATCCAGGCCATTTTGAAATTGCATCTAAGGGTCGCTCGTTCGAAATTAAAACGTTACCCTCATCAGGTTCCAAGATTCCGAGAATGCAGTCCACTAAAGTTGTTTTTCCTGCGCCAGATGGACCTACGAGGGCAATTACTTCACCAGGTTTGATTCTCAGATTTATTTCACTCAATGCATTCTCTTCTCTACCCGGATAACAGATTGATACATTGGAAACAATCACTTCCGATGAAAACCCTGGGTAATCGAAACGTAATGTGTCAATTTTGCTATCTATTGACTCTTCGCTTCCAAGAGCTTCGATTAACTCTAAAGTAGGAGTTGCACTCCCAATATTTCCTTTTATTGATAGAAGTCCCTGCTGAACCCTTAAGACAGCAGGGGCGATTCGAGTGCTTGCCACTAAGAAAATTGCTAGGACTGCAATCGCATGTGAAGCAGTGTGTGCCATGAACTGAACCGCTGCTATGAAAAGTGACCCTGCCACAACCGTAATTTCTAAAATATACTTGCTCACATTGCTTAAAAATGCGAACTCGGCAGATGAATCTGCCATATCTAGCCTAAGGCGAGCTATCTCTCTTGAGTAGAAACTTCTTCGATTCTTAACTATTAATTCACGATATGAACTAATCACCTCAAAAATACGCTCATTACTTTTGATGGCTAAATCAGACTGAACTTTTCCCAAAACCCTTACCTTTAAATGCAGTGAGCGGTAGAGTGACACCGCGACAATTGAAAAGATTAAAAGCGTAGAGAACGCAACTATCGTGTCAACAATAAATAGTCCTACACCAAGAATTACTAATAAGGAGATGTCAGCCACTAAAGTTGCGGCAGCTCCAAGAATGCCCACGTTTATCGACTGAACCCCAGACGTGACCGCAAAAATAGTCTCCTGCATGGATTTTGACTGAAACTTTAAGAGATTTTGACCCATCATTTTTGACAAAAGAGTTCCTGAAATGCGGGCTCCTCTTCTGCTTAAGAAAAAAAGGATACGTCTAGTGAGATAAAGTGTTGCCAGCGTTTTTATGACTAATGCAACTGCTGCTAGTGATCCCAGTATCGTAACCTGATGTTGAAGTGTAGAATTTTCTATGTTCAACAAAGTCAAAAAATCAGAGACTCTATTTCCTGGTTGTTTTGCAGACAACCCGCTGACAGTGAGTGAACCTACAAGTCCAAAAATTACCACTCCTAGCAAATCAAGGGCACTCAGAAAGATCTGAACGATAATGACAAGGCCCATAAGTTTGCGTTCTCGCTTACTCAAAGTGCTCACAGAACGTCCTAGTGACCCTCGTTTAAGTGAAGTGAGAGTATTACTCATTTTGGGTTTTACTCTTTTTTGCATGAGGTGCACTCCATTTGTTCCATAATGATTAGTTTCACTCCCAAGATCTAACGACATTAATCATATCTTGCTCATTTTGTTCCCAAACTCGCTTCGAGTAGCTATCTTCAGCTTTGAACTTGGCAAGGTTTCGTAAGTTACTAATCCAACTCTCTGGTTTGCTCGTATCAAAGATGAGTAATTGACCAGATTCTCTCTCGGCGATTAGCTCACTTATCCCATTAGTTTCTAAACTCATGACAACCTTTCCATAATAAAGTGCCTCCCGAGTTGAACGCCCATACGATTCAGTTGGAGCTGTATTTAAATAGACATCAATCTCATTCCAATATCTACGGAGCTCCTCTCCAGATTTAACTCCCGCAAAAGTTACTCTTGAAGTCCCAATTAACGCCTCTAAGTTGTTTCGAAAAATACTGATCTCAGGACCTTCTCCGACAACGAGCACTCTACCTTTCCAGCCATCCTGATTCAGTCTCTGTATCACTTTGAGAAATAGAAAGAGTCCCCGATCTTTGTGAATTCTTCCCACAAAGCCAATAGCTGGTTCATCTGAGAAATTCACGTGCGCCCGAGAATCATATGGAGAAATTGAAAGAGGTACTGGTGCCACAGTTACTCGGTTTCCAAGATTAGGAAAACGATCAACTAGCTCTTGTCGTTGGTTGGCGCTAACAAGTCTGACATTATGAATTAATTTAGAGTTTAGTCTTAATAGGTGAAGCCGAATTCTATTGGCCACACTAATTTGAATCCAATTAGGGTCAAAAATGTCTGCATGAAGTTGAACCTGTATTTTCAGATTCTTTCTTGAGAAGAAAGCTAAAAAACGACAAAACCAATATGTTTCCCATGGGTCTCCAGAAACCAGCAGATACACTCTTGTTTTGTTCATTCTTATGTAGTTAAAACACAATAGTATGAATCGCGGTAGATTGAATCTAGGATTTTCTTCAATTATGAATTTGCAAACTGAATTGCAAGAGGTTAACTCCTTATTTATTTGGGCTGTAGCCCCTCGTGTAATGACCGTTAAAGATGTCTCTCCAAGAGAAATTTGATCCAGGTGTTTACCATACTCAACATGCCTGATAACCGTAGATTCGTCTCGAGCAATCACTCCTCGTAAATCAATGATTAGGACTTCCCGAGTACTAGAACTCATTTTGTAGCTCTTGAACTATTCTCTGAAATTGAATCTCTTCATCGAAAGACTGAGAAATTCGCCTTCTTGCTCCATTAACTAAATCAGTTGCAAGTTTGGGGGTCGTTAGAACTCTTTGAATGGCGTCTAGTAATTCTGTCCGATTATTTAACTCAACAATCATCGCTTCTTTGCCACTTTGAGCGACTTGTAAATTTCCGGGGATGTCAGAAATAATGCAAGGGACTCCAGCTTCCATAGCTTGTAACAGTGAAAAAGATAGTCCTTCGTAACTTGAGATTTGAACAAATAACTTAGACTTTTGTAACAACTCTCTAACTTTATGTTGTGGAATTTCTCCAAGAAACTCAGCATTTGCATTTATCGATTTTGATTTATCCCTAAGTGACTGCATTTCAGGACCATCGCCAACTATCAATATCTTTAAGTTTAACGCTTGGGCTGCATCCAGCACTTGGTCGACGTTCTTCCATTTCACAAGTCTCGAAACCACAATTAGGTCATACTCTTTTGACTTCTGTTCCGGCGCTAGAATCTTTATTCCATTTGGGATGTGATGAACTGGTCGGCCCACCCCCCAATTCGCTACCAACTCGCAAAGTTCGAGACTGGGGCAAGTGATGATTGTGTATTGATTTAGCGACCAAACGAGGAGACTCCGTTGAATCTTAGACTTTAAATCTAATCTTGCATTCTGAAAATCATTCAAACTCAAGCTAGTTCGATTTGAATTTTTTGCCCTCTCCCAGACTGGGTCACCAACAATTCTTGCTATTGATTTCTTCTTCTTCAAACGAAGCGCTAAAGCTGTCTCTTCATGCAAGCCTGTTGCGATCAAAAAATCATTTTGGGGTATCAGATTAAGAACGCTCCAACTTACGCTGACAAAACGAAGAAGTTTTCTTCTAGAGCGAGGGAACAACACATTTCCTATTTTGGCTTGAACCTTTTTCCCATCCCAAAGCGCAATAACGTGAGATTCATGACCACAGTTTTCTAGCCAATTAGAGAAGGCAACTGTAAATGTTGCAGGACCTCCAATATCTGGAGGGTAAATGCCTGTAACGATGAGAAATTTCACGGAGTCGCCGTAATCCAGTCATTAAGTTTCCCCTGGATATCTGGCCGTTTGGTCCAGTTAATGACTTCAGTCATCCCCTCATCTACGGTAACTCCAGGCACAATCCCGGTAAGTGATTGAAGGTATGAACTATCGGAGCAAGTTATTGATACATCACTTGAGTTTCTAGACAGGATTGAATAACTGAGTTTATCTGCAGATATTCTCTCCATACTTTCAATTAAGTCCAGCATAGAGACAGGTCTTCCTCCGCCCAGATTTACAACATCTGAAAAGCCAGGTTGTTGTGTTAGCAATTGATCTATTAATAAACAAACGCTTCTGACTACGTCGTCAATAAAAGTAAAGTCACGTTTTATCCCACCGTCACCGAACAATTTAAAGGTAGATTTGGTAACGAGTGCGGTCGCAATCCGAAAATATGCCATATCCGGCCTGCCATAAGGTCCATAAACAGTAAAAAACCTCATTCCTCTAATTCTTGTTCTGCATCTTCCAGCGAGTGATTTGGCAAGAACTTCGTTAGCTAGCTTTGAGGCTCCATAAAAACTAGTTGGCACCAAGTCTTTTTCACTTTCTTTAAAAGGTATCTCGGCATTATCTCCATATACGCTAGAGGAAGAAGCATATAAAAATGCTTCAACGTTCCGTGAAGTGGCGACCAATAACACATTCCCAAAAGCCGATAGATTGCTAGAAACATACTTAAGCATTTCTGAACCAGATAACCGTACTCCGGCTTGTGCGGCTAAGTGAACAACGACTTGAGGATCAAATTTTGCAAACAATTTTTCAACGTCATCAATATCTGCCAAGTCCACATTTTCGATAGCTACGCCTACCGGATTGAGTAACTCCTCCACTCGTAATTTTTTCAAATCAACTGGGTAATAATCACTAAAGTTGTCCGCGCAGACAACCAAATGGCCTTTTGATTGAAGTTCGGTGGCAACACGTGAACCGATGAATCCTGCACCACCTGTGACTAGCACGCGCATTCTCAATCCCTTTTCAAAAACTTAGATTATGGATTATTGTACCTATTCGGGGTAAGTTAAGTCTGTGATAATCGGGAAAATAGCCAAATAGGAAATTATGTCCCACCTTTTAATCTTGAATTACAGTATGGATGAAAATAGTCCCGCATTAGCACACCAAATTGAAGTTTCAAGAAAGCTTTCGGGGCACTTTGATCGAGTGACAGTGCTGACTGGATTCAGGGGAGAAGGATTCTTACCCTCAAATGTCGAAGTCGTTTCGTCGAATTGGCTGCAGGGTCACCATGTTCGCAACATATACAATTTTCTTCGAATTGCACTTCGAATCTTAATTAGGAACAAGCCAGATGTTGTTTTTTCTCACATGACCCATATTCAGTCTGCGTTACTTCTCCCATTTACTCGATACAAGAGAATTCCACATTATCTTTGGTATGCCCATGCCTCATCTTCACTTGCGTTAAGGTGGGATTACTTGCTGGTCGATAAGGTTTTGACCTCAACAAAAGGATCATTTCCTCTCAATGGAGAGAAGGTTATTTACATTGGACAAGCAGTAGATGAAGAAATGTTCTCTGGGGGCATTCGGAGAGGCTCTCCTGTTAAATTCGTACATTACGGAAGATTTGACGTGTCAAAGGGAATCGACGCGATTATTGATTCCACAACGTCTGCCCGAGAAATTAACCAAGAGATTTCACTGACAATCTGTGGAAGTCCCTCTAATGCTGCGTCAAGAAACCATGCAAATCAAACTATTTCAAGAAATCAAAAAAATATTGAAGCATGTTGGCTAACATTTGTAGAAGCAATTCCTAGAAGAGAAATTCCTGAATGGCTCAAGAGTTTTGATGTGCTTATCCATGCTTTTCAAGGATCTCTTGATAAAGTCTTGGTCGAATCCGTAATTGCAGGATTAACGGTTGTGTCAGTTAATGCAGAATTCATCTCAGAATTTGGCTCTTGGGGACAGTATTCTGATAACGAGAAGATAACGCTAAAGAGTGAACTAGAATCCATGATGGGTTTGGATGCAAACGCACGTTACGAATTCAATTTGCTTCGCCAGAATCGAGCTCTGAAATATCATACGGAAACCAAGTGGATTGAAACTGTTCGTGAAATTCTAATGTCTGCGGTTTAGATAGCTCGATATATGACACAATTATGCACATGAAAATACTCTTGACTGGTGCCGCAGGATTCTTAGGCTCACACTTGAGCAAACGGCTTGTGGGTGAAGGTCATTCAGTGATTGGTTTAGATGACTTTTCCACGGGAAATCTTGAGAATCTCCAAGAGGTCACTCACAACCCAATGTTTACATTTATTGAACAAGACGTTCGTAACCCAATCAATTTGAACGTAGATTTGATACTCAATTTTGCGTGTCCCGCCTCGCCCAAGAACTACCAACTTGATCCAGTTCGTACGATTGAGACGAATTTTCTGGGGATTATAAACTTGCTTCACTTGGCAAAAGAAACGGGTGCGGTGTTGTTACAAGCATCTACAAGTGAAGTCTACGGGGACCCTGCAGTGACGCCACAGCCAGAATCCTATTGGGGGAATGTTAACCCAATTGGCATTAGATCATGTTATGACGAAGGTAAGAGGGCAGCAGAAACATTGTGTTTTGACTATAAAAGACAATTTGGTGTCGATACAAGAGTAATTAGAATCTTTAATACGTACGGTCCGAATATGTCACCCGATGACGGAAGAGTTGTAAGCAATTTTATTGTGCAGGCTTTAAGGGGTGAAAGCATCACTATTTACGGTGACGGGATGCAAACCAGATCTTTTTGTTATGTTGATGATTTAGTTGATGGAATCGTTAGAACTGCTCAGTCGAAAAAAACATTTGATGCGCCAATTAACCTGGGAAACCCAAATGAATTCACTATGTTGGACCTTGCAAAACTAGTTCTAGAAATAACAGACTCGAGTTCAGAAATCAACTTTCTCGCTTTACCCCAAGATGACCCCCAACAACGTAGACCGGACATTACACGGGCGCAAGAACTACTTAATTGGCAACCACAAATTGAACTTCGTGAAGGACTAGAGAAGACAATTTCTTATTTCTCAAGAATAATCTAATCATGTACCCAGTCACTCATGTAATCACAACAATTGAAATGGGTGGGGCAGAGAAGCAATTATTGATATTAGCTGCATCCCAAGCAAATTCAGGACGGAAAGTTCGAGTTTGTTATTTGAAAGGAAACCCAGAGCTCGCTAATGAATTTACTGCGAGCGGTGTTACGGTAATGGATCAAATTGCAAATAAGAACTTCTTTGTACAGCTCTACCTCCTGAGGAAAATACAGTTCGACAAAAATGAAGTGGTACATGCACATTTACCTCAAGCTGAACTTACCACCGCTCTCGCTGGAATCGCCCGTAAACTAATCATTACCCGACACAATTCAGAACCCTTTTGGCCAAGGAAACCGCGTGTAGTTTCAAGCATGCTTTCAAGATTTGTTTGTTTTCGTGCTGACGCTGTTATTGCAATCTCTAATGCAGTCAGAGATTATGTGATTGGGCGGGGAGAAGTTAGTTCAAAAGTTCCGGTAGATGTAGTTTATTACGGATTTAACTCAGAAGTCGTCAAGCGAACTCAGCATGGTTCGAGTCTTATCTTTGGAACAATCTCTCGTTTAACGGAGCAAAAAGACATCCCAACTATGCTAAAGGCATTTGCTCTTTTCAGCCGAGTGCATTCTGAAGCTGAGCTTTACATTGTCGGAGAAGGCCATCTTCGAGCACAACTTATAGAGTTTGCTCAAGAATTAGAAATTCAAAACCGAGTCACATGGCTTGGAAGGACTTCCGAAATTAATGCCTTCTTAGAGTCGCTAGATGTGTTCTTGTTGTCAAGTCGATATGAAGGTTTTGGAATGGTTCTCCTTGAGGCAATCTCAAGATCTGTTCCAATTATTGCGTCAAACAGCGGGGCTGTTATTGAAGTCTTGGGTGAGGAATCCCCTTCCCTCTTTCCAGTTGGAGATTATGGCGAACTCGCTCACAAGATGAATCAAGTTCAAAACTCTGCATTTAGAGCGAGAATAGCAGAATCAAATCTCAGCAGAATGAACCTGTTCACAGTATCGAAAATGCTTGATTCTCTGAATTCAATATACTCAAGAACGGTTTAATTCATTTAAAATCTCAAAGAATTGGTCTTGAAGTTTTTGTTGACTTGCTACTTGGTCATATCGAGTTTTGGCATTAACTCCAGTTCTCAAGAGCAATTCTCTATCTGTGATCCTTTGCTTAAGTAGGTTTGTTAACACAGTAGGGTCCTCAGAGTTTGTGAAGATAGCTTGATTGTTGTTTGGAAGAAATTCTCGAATTCCAGAGGCATCTGCCGTTAAGTACGGTTTAGCGAAGTACGCAGCTTCAAAAGCTTTATGAGGGATAGTATTGACTAATCTTGGAGTATTTCGAATTTGTCCAATTGCGAGAGAGCAATTTAAGTATAGAAATTTGATTTCAGGCTGTGTAAGTCTTCTTTGCAGCAAAAGTACGTTCTTGCAATTCTTCAACGCAGTTATTTCGATATTCGTTGCAATAACAAATTGGTTGTCGACGACTTCACTTGACTGGGTAATTTCGCGTAAGATATCTAATCCGGCTTCATTTGTGAAACTTCCTCTAAAAAGAATATAATCCTTTTGAAATTCATTTCGCTCAGTGAGTTCTTCTGGCATTACTGGAATCAAATTTTTGTATGTAGCTTCGTTGAAGCCTGTAAAGATAAAGCGTAGTTTAGATTTTCTTAATAGGAATCTATGCCGGATGGAAGCACACTGCCGCTTAGACTCAAATATTGAAATATTTGACAAGTGAAAAGATAAAAAATCGATGAAATACGTTTGGATTCTGTGACCAAGAAACTTCGGGCCTAAATTTCTTACTTGCAGCGCCTCTGAGAGCGACCAACCTGCATCCAGAATTATTGGTTTTAACGTTAAGAAGCGGAGTGGGATTACTAATGAATGGCATGGGGACATGACGACAAATGTGGTTCTTCCCCTGCTGTATTTCATCGACAAGGTCACAAGGGATTGAATTTTCCGTATCTTTGTCCCTTGTACTTTCCAAAAGAAGTAATTCTGTTTGCGTGAATCATTCAGGTAAACCGAAGTTCGAGAGTAGTCTGAATCTAAGTATGAGATGAAAACATAGTTTTCCGTTTTCAAGTTTAACCCTCATCCTTCTCTGCGCTACAGATATACTATGCTAATGGTGCGACGTGTACTTCCTGCTCTTCAAGTCCATTGTTGGGGAGGACTAGGGTCACAACTTTTTGCTTGGGCTCTCGTAGAAGATCTTAAGGTTAAATTCCCGCGACGTAGAATACGCTTAATTCTCCATCAGTCAGGGGTTACCAAAAGAACTGAAGAAATAGCTGACTTTTTTCCCGAAGAATCTTCAATCCGTGCTGACTATATCCCCGTCAATAGCAAGAAGCACGTTCGTGAGTCTGTGATCGGATACTCTCTGACTAGTTCAATAAAGATTCGTCTTACTTCATGGCTTTACAAATTAAAGATACTATCGAATTGCGACACTGACACGAGTTTGAAGTCAGTAAAGTTTTGGACAATACAGATTCGTGGACATTACTCATATCGGGGAATTGGTTCCTCTACTGTCCTAGCAATGAATGCCAGAGCTAAACGGTTCTCAAAGAATCTTGTCACTGATCTACAAGCCATAAGCGAGGGAGTGGCTGTTCAATATCGTCTCGGTGATTTGCTGACACTTGGGACCAAAGGCCCCATTCAACCAGCTCGGATTGTAAGTGCTATGCGAATGATTAGAATAAATGATGAAGTAAACAGGGTAGTTCTTTTCTCAGATTCTCCCGATGAAGCCTTGAAGCGGATTGGTGATTTCCCAGCTGAGTTTGTTAGGTGTGAGTTGAGCGCATGGGATACGTTAAGTGAACTTCAGACGTTCCGATATTTTGTTTCGACAAACTCAAAGATTTCGATTTGGGCAATTATAATTAGAACCCTCTGCTTCCCTAAACTAGCAAACTTTGCACCAAAGGAATTTCAGGAACAATTTAGTCGCAACTTAGCCTTCGTGAATCGAGCAGAAGCCATAACCTATTACTAGAATGCCACTATGAAGAATCTTGGGAATACCAGTAAGGGAATTGTCGCATTAGCTTTCCTAACTTTCTTCTCAAACCTTCCAACAAAAGGCGGAGAAGACGTAGCGAATGCAAGAAATAATGCTCTTTCTGACTACCCAATTGATTTTTGGGGTGGCGTCAGCTCTGTATTTTACTCTCGAATACCCGACTTTCCCTTAGGGTGGGCTGTTCATCTACTCCTATTTCAGGTTCTAATCATCACGATTTCCTTGATCCCATTCGCTGAAAGACACAGAAACAGATCCAAGAAATTCAAACTACTTTTCTTGATTTTTACTTATTTTGCCTTTGTGTTTGGTAGCCATCAAACTCGCGATGGACTTATGTTTGGTTTAACTTCTTTGGGATTTTCGATTTTGTTTTTTAGAACCTTAATTGCACCAAGTAGACTGCGTATGACGGCAACAATTTTGGGTGTCTCTATACTAATGGCGGCATTCTCATTTCGTCCATGGGTTTCATTCTCTTGTTCACTCTTACTGGCCGGCTGGTACTTTAATAGAAACCAAAGCAGAAAACTTGCTTACAAATCAATTGTCTCAGTAATCGTTTTCACGATGTTCCCTGTTGCGACAGTTGCAGTCGAATTAGCGGCACAAGATTTTGCCAAACTCAACACAATCCACCCAGAGCAGCAGGTAATCTCTATGGACTTAGGTGCGGCTTACTGTTGGTCTACTAATCCCGAAACCGTAATCGCGGCAAGAGAAGCATTATCATTAATGTATTTAGATCAAAATCCAAGAAATCTGTGCGAGAGTTTCAAGCCAATCAATTGGGCTTGGTTCTCCAGAAAACCAATTATCGAGAATTCAGATTCACCGACCACATTTTCCTTTTTGACAGAAAAGAATGAAACGGAATTTCAGAAACTCAGGAGTAAGTGGCTTGGTTTAGTTTTTAGTGACCCGTCAAGTTATATTCAAAACAAATACATGTTTGCGTCTCAGGTTTTTATTGCTGGGGATTCTCGTTATATTCGACTTTTTAATGAGGGGTACTATTCAAATTCGGCCAGAGAGAACTCGCTAGACGCTTTTGTTGGAATCTTCCTCTTGCCTTGGGACTTGGTAATAAGTTTGCACTTACTTTCAATGCAGTTTGCCCTGTTGTTTTGGTTTGTACTTGTGCTCAAATTGTATCGGGGT
>JACCDJ010009870.1_pt1 | contig 11632 bp, 13 predicted proteins | sample 7444481 | NCBI WGS metagenome assembly JACCDJ01 (sample SAMN15323435, study PRJNA562643) | freshwater metagenome | isolation source: river surface water | place: USA:Blue River Watershed | collected 2017-08-15 | reverse complement strand
CTTGCCGTAACCATCGGCCTGTTTTGGTATCACGACTTTTCTCCGTACGCAAAAATCGGCGGCAAAAATGGAATCGGCCCCGCGGTCAACACAAGCGGCTTCACCACCAGCACATCAACCATTCCACTCGAAACAAAAATGGTGGTTTTTTTGGGCGACAGTATTACGGCCGGCTATGGTCTCAAATCATTGAACGACGCCTACCCTTCTATCATTGAGCGCTCACTCCACGAGAGCGGCTTTACGAATGTGACGATTATTAACTCCGGCGTTTCTGGCGACACAACTGCCGGCGGTTTGCGTCGTGCTCCGTTCATCGCTCTGCAAAAGCCTGACATTGTGGTTCTTGCCCTCGGCGGTAATGATGCATTGCGCGGCATTGACCCTGCGGCCACAAAATCTAACCTCGATGCGACCATTCAGATTTTTCAGGAGCGAAATATTAAAGTCATTCTCGTTGGCATGCAGGCTCCAGACAACTTAGGCGCGCAGTACGTGAAAGAATTTAACGCCGTCTACCCCGAGCTCGCCGTAAAGCACACGCTGCCTTTTATCCCATTCCTCTTGCAAGGTGTAGCTCTCAAAAAAGAGTTGAATCAACCCGACGGCATTCACCCCAATGCAGCCGGCGCACGCATTGTTGCCAACACTATGTTGCCGGTGCTCAAGAGAGTGTTGGGGGTGGTGAAATAGATTCTGCCAACAACTATTTCAAAAATAGATAGTACGTTAGTCTTGATACAGCTAGTAAAATTGTTAGGGTTTGGAGCGCAAAGAACACAAACCAACCTCTAGAAAAAATCTCTTTGTTAATTACGTTCGCAATAATTTTTATACCTTTATTTATCTTTTCTGAAGCAGCATTATTTTGACCAGCTAGCTCCACAATTATTTCTGAAACTTCAGCAGCTAATATCAAATGAATGTACCAAAAGCAAATCGCTATTATCCCAAATAGTATGGAGAGTCCAAAATAAGCAAAACTTCTCTGAATAAAAAAATCAACAGAATTGTTGGCTGTCACCGAAACAAACAACGTGAGCATGCCGCCACACACGACGAGTATCTGGTGTTGTAGTTTAATGCTATTTTCTATTACATACTTCCTTACTTTGCCGACCTCATTCATATAAATAGTTTAATACAATTCGCCACATTCTCCTATTTCCCCAAATCCAACACCTCATCAATTCTCACCTGCGAAACAAAGTCCGGCACGTGGCTCACAAGGATCATAGCGCCGCTGTACTGGTGCAAAGCTTGGGCGATAACGGGAATGTGACGGAAGTTAATGTGATTGGTTGGCTCGTCGAGAATGAGGAGGCCAGGCGCGAGCAGCACGAGGCGCGCGAAAGCGACCAGACCTTTTTGACCTTCAGACAAATGGCCGATTTTGGTGTGGACGAGTTCGCCGGTAATTAAAAATTGAGCAGCGGTAGCGCGGATTTTTTCTTCATCGTGCATCTTCATGACGGCGAGCAATTCCTGGTGCACTGTTTTATTAAAATCCAAGTTCGAAAAATCCTGGCGATAGTAGCCGACGCGAATGCCCGGCGCAATCGTAATGCCGCTCGCCTTTCCGGTGGCGATGCGTTCGAGGAGCGTACTCTTACCGATGCCGTTTGGCCCCGCGAGTAAGAGGTGCTGATTGCGGCGCAAGGCAATGTGCTTTTTGCGCTCAACCGGCTTGTGATTTTTGATTGTCGTAAATGAAGAAATGGTCAAGACGTCGCCAGACAAATCCGGTTGTGCAGGAATGGTAAACGGACGAATGGTTTTGTCTTCGCGGCGCACATCAACTTTTTCCGCCTCGAGTTCTTCGGCCTTTTCGCGCATGCGCTTGGCCACCATACGCATTTGGCCACCCTTGTTCGCAAAGAAGTTTGATTTGTCTTTTTTCTCCTGAATTTCTTTGGCGAGGAGGGCGTTCTTACGATTTTCTTTTTCAACGCGCGCGGCGATTTCCGCCACCACGTCGTTGTAGTTACCGACGTACTGCTCCATCTTGTGCGTCATGACATCCAAATACAAGACGCCCTGCGTGAATGAGTTCAAAAAGTGCGCATCGTGAGAAATGACGACGACCGTTTTTGGATAATCGATCAAAAAGCGCGTGAGGTGCGCAATGCCCTCTTTGTCCAAGTTGTTGGTCGGCTCGTCGAGAAGGAGAATGTCCGGCTTCTGGATGAGGGCCGACGCCAAGAGCAAACGTGCCTGCTGCCCACCAGAAAAACTACGCACGATGCGGTCTTTTGGCGCAGAAAGGTTCACCACTTCGAGCACTTCGTCGATACGCGGGTCAATGTCATACACTTTCTGTGTGAAGGACTTTTCAAAAAAGGCTCTGACAGTTAGGTCGAGCTGGTCGCGCGGAATAACCTGACGGCACAATGCCACACTCGCACCCTGCTGCACATGGATGACGCCACCACCTTCCGGCTTCTGCGTTCCCATGATCAACCCAAAGAGCGTACTCTTGCCCGCACCGTTCTGACCCATGAGCGTAATTTTGGTGCCGCGACGAATGGTAAAATCCACCTCATCAAGGATGGGTTTTTTGATACCAAAATCATGTGATACGCCTTCAAAGCGTACGATTACTTCGTCACGTGCCATATCGCCGCTATTAATTATGCCTTCTTAGCTTTCTTTGCCTTTGGCTTTGCTGGTGCGTCAACTTCAGCCGCGTCGCTTGAAGCGCCAGCAGCCTTTTCTTCACCTTCGCCAACCTTGAGTGTTGCGACAACCACCTGTTCTGCAGCTGGTACCGCAGCATTTGCCTGAGCATAGCCGAGTGCCTTGACCATACGGGTCAATGTGTCGATCTTTGCATTCATCTGTTCAAACTGAGCCTTGTAGTCTGGAGTTGATGAAGCATGAGCGTGAGCCGGCGCGTGTGAGTGCGCAGCAAAAGATGGACGGTCGTCACGACGTGGAGCTGATGGAGCATGTGAACTCATGTGTGCAGGCGCGCCACCATCCTGCTGAATGAAACATTCTTTACAGAACACCGGCTTGCGACCATTCGGACGGAATGGAACTTCGCATGTCTTGCCACAGCGTGCACATACAGCCTGATGCATCTCCGTAGGACCGCCAAAACCACCACGTTCGCCATGGCCACCACGGTCACCGCCAAACTTGTTAAAGCCACCGCGCGCTGGACCACGTGAAGGACCAAATGAAGCGCCACGGTCACCACCACGATCTCCACCCACCTTAAAAGACTTAAAAGGGCGTGGGCCGCCACTAAAACCACCACGGCTTGAACCGCGATCCCCGCCTCGTCCACCAGCACCTCCGAAACCACCGCGATTGTTGAAGTCTTTCATATAGTTTAATTGCCGCAAATTATAACATTAAATCGTTTAGAAATCAAGATTCACCCCACCATTCCACCACACATCCCCCTTTTCGCCTCCCCCATTTGAAAAACCAACCAAAATGCGCTATTGTGTCAATTACGCACTTTCTGTTGACGCACGCCGCCAACCCAAAGCGCATTGCCTTTTATACAACATTGCGGGATCATCTAATGGTAGGATAGCGGTCTCTGAAACCGTTCATCTTGGTTCGAATCCAAGTCCCGCAGCAATGATCAACTCGGAGGTCTCAACGACCTCCGAGTTGAGCATCATTGATAGCAGGGACTTGGATTCGAAAGACGGAACATGCCGCGCCACCAGGCAAGGCTGTGAGTCGGGGTCGCAGAAATTTTTGAGCGACGGCGAAAAAATTATCTGTGACCGAATCTGAGGACCATGATTTTCAACCCTTTCTTACATCCAAAATACGTGCCTAGCAAGGTCAAAAAAAGAAATATAAATTAGAATATGGCTGATAATAATAACTCATTAGTAAGCCTAGGAAATATAGCTGAACCAGCAAAGGTCCTTATTGAGAAGGTTTCAGATGCAGTTGGAGGTTTATTTAAACCGTATCAGATTCAGAGAATTGCGAAAGCGGAAGCTCAGGCAGATATAATCAAGGCTACTTCAAAAATAAAAATTTCGAAGTTAGAACAGCGAGCAGTAAATCGTTTTCTTCAAGAAGAGTCGGCTAAGCAGCAAAATATTGAGACAATAACCACAAAAGCCATTCCGCTCCTCAATGAAGCTGCGGATCCAGCAAAAATTGAACGTGACTGGATAGTAGATTTCTTTGACAAGTCCCGAATCGTTTCTGATGTTGACATGCAAGAACTGTGGTCAGCTATTCTTGCCGGTGAGGCGAATCAGCCTGGTACGTATTCAAAGCGAACCCTACACACAATGGCGTCGTTAGACAAGAGGGATGCACTTCTTCTTAACAAACTTTATAGTTTTGTCTGGCTTGTTGGAGTTACTTGTACCCAGGTACCCTTGGTATTCGACTCCCAAAATGCAATATATACAAACATTGGCATTAATTTCAGTTCACTTAAACACCTGGATGCAATCGGACTAATTAGTTTTGATCCACTATCCGGATATTTACATACGGCCTTACCTAAACATGTTCCGGTTAGCTATGGAGGAAAGTTAATTACGCTGGAGTTACCCGAAAACGAAAATAACGTTCTAAAAGCTGGACATGTGCTTTTTACAGACGTCGGCTTGCAATTAGCTCAACTCTGTCAGAGTAAAACTGTTAATGGCTTTGAGGAATTCGTAATGGCTGAATGGCAGAAGATCGGCGTCAAAAAAATTAACGAACACACTGACTCAATACGTACCAGTAAATAGTGTAAAATCTACAGCTCCTGATGCCTTTTCGTTTTATGTGCGGAAAGATTTCTGCAGCTGTCGAGCCAATCCTGTTTCGAACCCTACCCAATGCTAATATAATCCATATTATGAAACTCATTTTATTTCGCGGTCGCCCAGGTACAGGAAAGACAACCCTATCCCAAGCTTTTGCACAGCGGGTCAATTTCCCAATTTTAAGGAAGGACGATGTATATGACGTAACCGCGGAATTTATCACAGAACATAATGCTCGTAACAAAATATCATACCGCGCTCTCTATAAAATATTAGAAAGCAATACCGGCAATGGTTCAACCTTTATTCTCGACTACCCTTTTCAACACCCGGGAGACTTGGACATCCTACGAGCGTGGTGTGCGGACCACAAGGCAACATTAAAATCAATTCTTGTAACCTGCAGCGATGAAAAAGTATGGGCACAAAGACTTGATGAGCGAGCAAAGAATCCGGCACCTAATCAACTCATAACAGACTTTGATTCTTTCAAAAAACTGTACGGCACAATGCACCTTTCACCTGAGGCAGACGAGCTTTGTGTGGATACAGTTCGCTCCGTTGAGGATATTGTGGCGAACATTGTTGAATTTGCATAAAAGTAGACTAGTCCGAAAAATACTATCCCATGTCCCCCACAGACATCCTAAAACTCATACAGGACGACCCGCACATGATGCGCATCCTTTCATATGCCGAACAAATGAATCTCCCCGACTGGGCAATTAGTGCAGGATTTGTGCGAAACAAAGTGTGGGACCACTTACACAATTACAAAGAAAACACCCCACCTACCGACATCGATTTAATCTATTTCGATGCGAACGGCACGTATTCCGAAAAAGACATTGAGGCACAACTTACAAAACGAGCACCGGGAGTCAATTGGGAGATAGTGAACCAAGCAACCTCACACAGCTGGAACGATGAAACTCCATACACCTCAACCGCAGACGCCATGTCTAAATGGCCAGAAACCGCAACAGCTGTCGGTGTAAAAATTGAGAATGGAACCCTGCAGCTCATTGCACCCCTAGATATAGCTGATTTGGTAGAAATGAGAGTACGCCCAACACCAGCATTTTCAGTCTCTGAACGTAAGCTACAGCGAGTACGAGACAGAATCACCCAAAAACACTGGAAGGAAAAGTGGCCTAAGCTTACTATTTTGGTGTAGCCCAATAGACCCTTACGACACTTATAGCACCCCTTAAATTTGACAATTACCAACAAACGTGCTATTATCAAACCAAATCTAGCTCCTTAAAAATTCAGGTTTCATCATAGCTGAAAGCGGCTCAATCCTGGGCCATTCCCCGCTATGATGAAAAACCACTTGGCAAAGTAATCAAGCAAAACAAAACGGCCCGCCCATAAAGCGACGCCTCGAAGGACTACAGTATGAATACTGCTACCCTTGGTCAAATCAAAAAGCTCCTGACACTTCTCGATCAAATCCCGACCGAGCAAGTCCAGGAAGCCCTCGGCTCAGCTCACCTCGCAGATGTCCTCAATTGTAGGATGGATCAAAAACTCCTCCGGGAGCGCTGGAAGCTGGTGTGCCAAACAGCAAACCCAGAAGATATTGTTGTAACCAAGCCGCACGAGCCTGCCACCTATTTCATCGGCACAAGCAGAGTAACGAAGTACCAGGTGCGCGTCTGGAAAGGTTCGCATGGCCACTTCAAAGGGTGTGGGCACGTCAGCGATGGAGGACTTTCAGCTGGCGGACCTCTCTTGTTTGAATACTACACCGACGCCAAACAAGCCGTCGGAAGCAACTATCCGCAGACAAACAATGCTGAATTTGCAAGCCTATTCAGTGACGGCCTCTCGAACGGCGACTTCCCCGGATTCAAATGGGTGAAGGAAACCAAGTTGGTTGAGAAAAAGGGAGCATTTGACGTGTTCACCATCCGCCGCATCACCTGAATAAGAAACGCCTTGAAGATACGCGTACAACTTCAGCCCAGACAATTCGGTCTGGGTTTTTTGATATAAAATTCTACCCTCGAAGAAGAAATCCAGGTGTGTTTTGGGTTTAAGGAGTAGGTGGTGAGTCAAAATAAAAAACCAGGATTTCTCCTGGTCTGTACGGTCATATGACCGTTGATAGTTGCGCACTCCACTTATGTGCGCCGTGCTAATTCACTGTTTGAGTAACGTTTGTCGCCGGTGACATCAGCTTTCACCGTGATGAATGGTGGCAATTGCACCGTTTGAGCAGTGTCGCTCAGCTCGACCTCCACTACCACCGTGCCATCAAGGTCATCAAGGAAGAAATCTGCCTCAATGAACTGCTCCATCCAAAAGAAGCACACGCGGATCTTCCTCACCCTCCGGCGCTCAGGATCACGCAGCGCGAGGAGTGTCTCATACTCGCGAGCAGTAATCATTCGCTCCTCTTCCACGCGCACTCCAGAGCACACTTCCCGCTTGATCGTGTAGTAGTACGAAGGATCCCCGTCATGTCTACGACACCGAACACGATGCTCTTCACCTTTGCAAGGTGACATGAGGTAGTCCTGCTCAATTACACCCTCAACCCATTCAACAGGTATGGTGCTGGGATCAAACGACTCAACCAGGTACTTGCGCTCGATTTCGAGCGGAAGCGGGTCGCCGAGTACTGCACACACTTCACGAGCAAGGCGATTGATCTTGCCGTCGAAGTCCGTCGAGTTATCAATGACGCGAATATGCGGATGACGGAGCCATGCCCCCAATGTACATTCATCCAACGTACGTGCCTGGACAGGACCTTCTGTCCGAGCATGATTGTTTGCACATGTATAGAAATCCTCCATCCCAAACGCCACCGTCCGCAGATGCATAACAGCATGATACCGACCTACGCACATGTCTGCCACGGTCATGTTAAGTTCATCAAGAAGAGTGCTGTACTTGTGCAGGTCGCTGTCGTGCACATATGCCAACCCATCCATGGTGCCACGATCGCACAAGACAACAACCTTTGCCTTCGGGTCACTGTCCCGGTACCGCCGCGCAATAGAACAAATGCGTTCTTCCTGAGCAATGGTATCGAGCAGGATTTCCTCTTGTGCGGCAAACCCCAAGAGAGTCGGTTCCATTCCTGCTAAGATGAGTTTTGTTGCCGACTCTGGCACAACAAGCACTTTGTAGCCGCGATCTTCAAGCATGGCACGCAAGCGCGCCAAACCCGTCGTTTTGCCACTGCAAGGACCGCCTGTAACAGCGATCACTTTGATGCGTTCGCCCAGCGTAAGTAGCGGGCGCGGTTCATGGGAATTATTCATAATGTTGCAATGTGCGATTTTTTTGTTTCCGAATTCATATAAACACATTGTTTGGTTTGTGTCAATTGGTGGAACCCACCTTAGCGGGAGATTGCCACATCTTGACTTTCGTGTCCTAATATGGTATACTCCCGCCAGCACAGCTCGCTTACAAAACGTGTGAATTTCGTCATAGCAGAAAGCGGCTGAAACAATTCGGCCCTCTCCTGCTATGACGAATCCATTGTGGCCAAGTCGATAGCGTGTCTGTACACAATTATGGCCCTTAACATGAGCCATCCGAAAGGAAAATCATATGATCGCTAAGCGCAGTCTATTCGCCCACCGTAATGCCATCAACGCACAGTGTGGCGCAGCATTCGGAGTTGCCAGTTACTTACAGTCTGAGCTGGCGAGACTGGCATTCGACTTCTCAGCCAAGCCAGAACGGCCAGCCCCGTGGGATGAAGTCCGTGCCGCATTTAAAGCCAGGAGCCCACTTCTCTGGGAGACGGCAGAGGCTGACTTCCGAGCATTTGTGAAGGCCAGTAAAACAGCCTATCGCTTTGAAAGCTCGATCATGGTCGAGCAGAAAGTCGATAAAGAGGAATTCGTTCGCGCCCCTCTAACGTTGCGCATCAAGTTCTACTATCGGAACGACCGCGAGGAGTTCCTCGAGTGGAAGCTGACGTTCGATGAATCTGGCCATGCTTACAAGACAAGCCTCACTGGACACACAAAGATCGGTGAGATGGTCATGAACCACGTATAAGCGACAAAGTGCTGCAACACTATCACCACACTTTCGGGCAACAATTGCAGTTGTTGCCCTCTCAATTGGGCTCATAACAAATGTTGTGATTCCATAGAGAGTTCTTTTACATCATTTCGTCATAGCAGAAAACGGCTGAGTATATCTCGGCCCTCTCCTGCTATGACGAATCCGTTGTGGCTTTGTCCTCTGGCACGTCTTGAACGTTTCAAGACACCAAAAAAACACGTGCAGGCCGTGCCTGCACAAATGAAAGATAGATACAATGCACACGATATTCAAGGTCTTTGGGGTGAGCACTGGTGCCATTCCCATACTACACAACGCACTGGAACAACCAGGCATGCGCACGCAAGAAGGATACCGGCCACCGGAAGGACCTTCTATCCCCAACAGTAACGGTGTCGTCCCCTACGCCGCCATCATGAAATCAGAGTTCCACCCGCAAAGTGGAACGTACACGGTGACAATTTGGTTCAATCTTGTCATCAAGCGTATAGACGGGACACCCTTTTACCCGCCACTCAGCGCACTCGAGGAGGTCTTCAAATCGATCGACCTCCAGCTTCTGCCCGATTCAAAAGCGATCGAAGCGGAAGCAGAGCATGCCGCTGCGGAAAAAGCTCGCGAAGCCGCGAGGAAAGACCTTGTTGAGAAAATCGTCAACGAGATTATCGGCGAGACGAGCGAATATGACATCGTCAACAGTAAGACTGGCCAAATCATCATTCCGGCCAGGCGTAAGATAACTCGAACACTCATCATGTTACTCTCAAGACACATTGCCGACCTGGACCTCAGCACATCTATCGGCACGGACGACCGCGTCATTAACATTTTGCGCCGATTTCAGTCCGAACAAGGATCTGCACAGCAGCGATGACCGCTGACTGCTAGCAACCATTCAACCGCCTTGGAAACCCCAAGGCGGCTTTTTATTTACCATCTATTTTCTACCCCTTTACAACCCAACTCAAAAGTTGTACGGTGTATTTAGACATACAGAGACACAGCAACGAAAGCACAGCACATGCACGCAAAAATTGAATTCGGAGAAATGAACGGATCTGCCATCGGCGTAATCCTAAAGGAGCTGGTCCGACGGGCCACGGTAGTCATCCGCAACGAGCGAACCATCTTTGAAGCCAAAATCAAGGAAGGATACAAAGGCAAGATGGATGACGTACTTACTACCGCAGACACCAAGGCGCAAGGAGTGTACCTACGGTCACTCACAGAATGCTTCCCTGACTACGGAATCATCGGCGAGGAAGACTCACTCAGAATCGCAACATCTGACAAATGCGACGGACTCTACTTTACCGTTGATCCACTCGACGGCACAAAGGCATATGTTCGCCGGCAGTCGCACGGTGTCGGTACTATGATCGCCCTCGCGCGCGACGGAATCGTTTTGTCCGCGTACGTCGGCGACATCAACACCGAAGAAATCTACGGGTACAGACCCGGCTCGGAAAAAGTCCATCGTATCACTCGCCTGGACACTTATGAACGGTTAGGACAAGAAGACCCGAAACCGATTATTGAGCGTCACGCACTCTTACGGAATCCGGCCGATCAGTATTCCCCTCTTACCCGAGCGACACTTCGGAAGTTCAAAAACCACGAAGTAACCGGCTCGAGCATTGGAATTTGGCTTGCGCAACTTTGGAAAGGCGAAATCGGTGCTGCCTTCATGGAGCCAGGCACAGACACACCGTGGGATTCGACTCCAATCATCGGCATCTCCAAGAAGCTGGGGTACACATTCCTCAAGCCCAATGGCGACCAGACCGGATGGGTGGAGTATGAACCGATCATTCCACTTGAGGTATACCAACGCGAACATGAAACCCTCATCGTTCACCGCAGCTACCTGAGTGAATTTATACGGCGCATTTGACAGCACACGGGCGAGCCAGCACTAGCTCGCCCTCCCTTCAAAGTTTTCTTAAGCAAGAACATTTTGATGGGAGCAATATACAATCTGGGGTAAAATAACACCATGAACTCAGAACAACACACCGCCGCTGCAAAAGAAATTCTTGCAGCAATACGCTATGTAACAATTTCATCTGCATCGCGCGATGCCGAACCTTGGGGTACGCCGGTCCTTGCAGCATTTGACGACACATACACTTGCTATTGGACCTCTCTCAACACCACCCAACACTCTAAAAACATCATAGAAAATCCGCGAGTGCACCTTACCTGCTTTGACTCAACCGCAGCACCAGGCGAATGTGGCGGAGTATACATCCAGGCACACGCCACAGAGATGACTGACCCTGTAGAAATCACTCGCGCAGTCCAACTCCTCTACGCACGCAAAAATAAACCAGCGCGCGACGCAAGCGAATTCCTCGGCGATTCTCCAAAGCGCATGTACAAAGCCGTCCCACAAAAAACATGGATCAGTCTTGATGCTGACGTCAAAAAGGACCCGCTGACAGCAAAGCGAGAAATTGTTCTTTAGTAACATTTCCCATGCCCTTCTACCTCACCGAATTCACCTATTTCACCCTCAAACAGATCAAATCGATACTCTTCCCGCTGCTCTTTATTATTATTTTAGGGATTTCTAATTACATCTCCATACCTGGCCTCTACCGGTATGACTTTTTATTCATCGCGGCACTGATCGTACAAATCGTGCTCGTCTACACAAAAATCGAGACGAAAGACGAGGCAAAAACGATTTTTCTTTTTCACCTCATCGGCCTCTGCCTCGAACTCTTTAAGACGCACCCGAGTGTGGGTTCATGGTCATATCCGGAAATGGGCTACCTCAAAATCATGGGTGTGCCGCTCTACAGTGGCTTTATGTACGCATCCGTCGGCAGCTACATTGTGGCAGCATG
>JACCDJ011440218.1_pt1 | contig 11633 bp, 8 predicted proteins | sample 7444481 | NCBI WGS metagenome assembly JACCDJ01 (sample SAMN15323435, study PRJNA562643) | freshwater metagenome | isolation source: river surface water | place: USA:Blue River Watershed | collected 2017-08-15 | reverse complement strand
GCGATTTCCCAGCTGCTTTCTTCAACCAATACATTCCTTACCAATTCGGAGGCTCTAAGGTGGTCGCTCCTTCCGATCCAGGCCTCTACATGTACAGCTTCGCATTACATCCGGGAACCTACCAACCATCCGGACATTTTAACTGCTCCAGAGCCCGTGAGCTGTACCTAGAATACACTTCTACCGCAATCTCTTCGAGCGCACCTGCCAACTTTGTACTTCAAGCCACGGCATTGAACTTCCTATTGGTCACCGAAGGATCGTGCAGTTTAAGATATTCTACTTAGAGAGGGAAATGGTCTCTAAGATACTACATCATAATAATCAAAAAAACATACAAAAAAACATACAAAAAGTCTTTTTTTATGTCTTAGATAAACACGGCTTAATTAATATCTTAAGAACAACACCCCCTCTGGGGCTTAAAATTGACAAATGCATAAGTTAATATATCAATAGGAACAACACCGTTTCAAAAGTCCTGTCTCTAAGCCATGTCTTCTCACCGCAACCTAATCAATATCCTTCCATCCGATGCTATTGCATGTGATGGGCCATTGATGTTTAGTGAAGATCATTTCATTACACCAGATTGCCGCTTGTTTAAACGCACAAAATCTGGTAATGGATTTAATGAAAATACTTTGATAAATAATATTCATTTTGCTTGGGCAAACGCCAAGCAAAAATTACCCGATGGCACAATTGCTGATATGCCAAATATCAATGGCTTTTATTCAACTGCTAATAATCGAGTGATTGCTGCATCATTATTAGCTTACTATTTCAAAGAAAAACTTGATGATGTTGAGAATATGCGAGCAGTTCGTTTAGATCCAGAAATGCCGCTTCATGCTAATAACATTAAATGGGGATCATTAACTGATCAACATTGCTCTCGATTAGGACATTTACGAAAAAAGGTTAATCCAGAAAATATTGTCCAATTTGTTTATCTTACAAAGGATGAATTAAAGGAGTATTCAGAATGGGGGAAATATTATATTAAAAATGATGGTACCGACGTAGTCGCAAAGTTTAGATTTAATGATGAACTACGCCAAGTTACTATTAAAATAGGAAAAGATGGCTACCATAATGCAACATTCCATATCGATAACAAACCAAAGAATATTCGTATCAATCGATTAATGGCGCATATTCATCATGGACTTGACTTGGACGATACTACCAAAGTAGTTGATCATAAAGATGGAGACATTTTAAATAATCACCCAAATAACTTGGAAGTGGTTGATCATACTGAGAACGTTCGTCGTGGTGGCTTATCATTGAGAATATTAACAGTAGACCAATCAACTATGAAAGTAGTTGAGAATATTCGATGCGTAAGTGAGTATGTGGAAACACGCAAAGAACTTTCTAAGAAGACAATTCAACGAGTTTGTGTAAGTGGAGAAGTCTATAGCAACTTTATTTGGCTAGATCAATCGAAGGAAGGCACCTTATTTACCAAAGATGGTAATGATATTACTTTAACTATTGTAGCCCAATCAATCACCGATATAGCTGCTGATGTCCAATCTCAGATTGAATCGTTGTGTTCGCCATTAGAAGGTAATCTTCCATCAGATGCTATTCCAGTTTCATTTGTCGACGAACAAGAAAAGGCGGTTACTAAACGTGCTAATATAGATGTTTCAATCCTAGATACTATTTCATCATTCGATAAGAGAGGCCTTGGCAATGTCGAATCGCGTGACTTACTCAATGTTCGTATTACAGATCATTTACCTTGTTCCTATGTGTTATCTTACCATGGTAAGTCTAAGAGTAATCAGTTGGTATTGTGTTGTAGCTCGTTGATTGTCTATACTCGCTCCAGTGAGAATCTCTCTTTGAGTGAGCGTAAGTGTCGCATATGTGATCCAACAGTAAACCGCGAACAGTTTGATCCTAAAATCGAAGAAGGCATGATTCCTATATATGAATATTACTCAATTGATCCTAAATATTCAAATGACACTCCATTGATGCTCGTTAAAAGACATGATAATATGGTGAGCGGTATTCTTGCGAATAATGGTAAATACAGTACTAACAATGTTGCTCGTATCAGAATGTCCTTATTTGGTAAGATAAAAAATGATACGGATAAATGGATTAATAAAGCAGGTAATTATCCGAATCGTTTTGATTTCAATCATCGCTACTGGTCCTTCTACGGTCCAGTAAATAATAGACTTGATGAAGAAGCTGCCATTGAAAGGCAATGGTTAACTTCTCGTCGCATGGGGTGTTCGAGCTTTCAAGCTTTAAAAGCCAAGGTACTTGGTTGAATCATTCAGCTACAAAAATTGATTTTTTTTATTAAATATATACATTGATATGTTTCGAATTGCTTCTATTCCAAAAAAGTCAATCATGATGATCAAAGGAAGTAGAATTAATCCATTTACTATTCAAAACCGATCGACAAGTTTTACACCGAATAATTGTAATTGGTGTGTTATCAATTCTGCATGCAGAAAAATTGCTGAAGATGAAATCAAAAAGCAACTTACCGAATTTGAAAAACATTTTACCGAATTCAAAAACGTACATAAAGTTGATATGCAATGGTTAAAAATATTTAGCGCTTTTGGGTTGACAACTGGAATGGGGCTTGCAGGTTGCTTGCTGAAAAGTATTGATGACATCAATACCCATATGCATAGTATTGACAAGAAGCTTGACAGTATTGACGAGAAGTTCGACAGTATTGACAAGAAGTTCGACAGTATTGACGAGAAGTTCGACAGTATTGACAAGAAGCTTGACGAGAAGTTCGATGAATTGAAAGCTCTTATTATTCAATCCAACAAACGCGGATGGTTTTATTAAAAAGTTCCATGTAGTATCCATCTTGATATGTTCATTTTTTTGTGGCTTAAAATTGCGCCTATCCCTGATATATATAATGAGACTAATGCTAGACACCCTTTCAAAGCGTCGTTTGAAAAAATCATTTGAATCTTGGTTTGAGGAAACTAATTTGGAAACAATATTGGAGTATAATTTGGAGTTGCTACCGGTGCGTATGGATATTGACCTGAATTGTTTTGATTTTGATTTGGCAAACGATTTGACCCATTTGAGTAAGGATTGTTTGCTCAATTTGCTTTCCTTTAAAGGCGGTGTATTGTTATTATGCCAACAAGTAGAGTTGCTCATTGATAAAGATATCTTGCACCATTTGTTCTCATCTCCATTTATGGATGAAGAATCATTGTTGATACTATTAATGGATCAGCGTGTGATCGATTCTGGAGGTGAGATGTACTTGGAACATTTGGCTCGCAACCCGAATATTTACGAATAGATGCATGATTTTATTGCTCAAATCATTCGTAAAAAATTGATTTTTTTCTGAAATAACATAAAGAAGCCCTTTACTCAACTATGATGCGCTGCGGATTTTGCCAAGAAACATTCAACTGTATTGACAAGTGGGTCAAGCATATCGAGATTGAAATTAAGGTTATTAGCACCATTAATAGTCGCGGCCCATTCCGTTGTCCATCTTGTTATCATGAATATAATTCATTAGAGACTTTAAGTAATCATTTGAAGAATCGAAAATGCTATTCATATAATTCTAACCAATATAGTTGTCTGATTTGTAATTCATCATTTGTATCTGAGGCGAATTTGCTACGCCATACTCACTTTGGTATTTGTGTGCAAAAGAAAACTGAGCAATCATATCGCTGCGCAAATTGTTTCACTAATTTTACATTATTATGTAATCTCCGTAAGCATCAACGTTTAGGTATATGCAATTCTCGTCTTTCAATAGTAGATTCCAAGGTATATGAAGACATGATGAGATCAACTGCTCAGCAATTTAATGCGCCTACAACTTTACCAATTGATCCATCGAATGTGAAACCTGTCGCACAAAAAGGTCCTCCTATTACAAGGATTAAAGAAATTAAACTATTGAGTTTGTCTCAAAATGTTAATCCTTCCTATTCACTGATCAATATATATAATCATAGTAATCGGGCCTGCCCTCGATGCTCTAAGGTACTAAAAAGTAAAAATAGTTGGCTCTACCATGTATCAAATGTTGCATGTGTATCTACCCGTGATATCACTGATGAATTATTGAATACTCCAGGTGCGCAAGAATTGTTAAAGTTGTATGATCCAAAATGGCGTTTATGTCCAATTTGTTTTAGAGTGTTAAATAACAAGCATAATTGGATTTATCATGTTTTGAATGCTATATGTATTGGTAAGAATAATGCAGCGCACCAAATAAAACCAAACTTAAATCGTCAATGTAAGTTTTGTTGTAAGCTTTTCGCCTCATCAGCCAGTACCCGCAAACATGAAACAACAACTTGTCGTTTTAGAATAAAAGTTTATAAATGCGATTGGTGTGATCAAAGTTTTAGTCGTCGAATCGAAATGGTAAAGCATTTGAAAGCAATTGATTGTGTTATTGATCCAATGGTTAAGTTTGGTACATATTTCTCCTTGGACACAAACATAGAACCCATAGATGATATTACTAACAATTTCTTCGACAATGCCACTAATGCTGCTAATACTACGAGTATTACGATAAAAAATGAATTAGACTTTATAAGCAACATGGTTGAATCTATTGATTATGCATCTTTAACTGATCTTGATCATATCTTAATCGATTGGCAAGACCAAGATCACCCCGGCGAGACTATGATGATTTAACTAATCATTTGGAAATCGCATGGATGCTTATATGATTACATATGTATGTTTGCATTTTTTTTGTCTAAAATTGCATAGTTCTTAAGATAATATAATCGATACGATTAAGATGTTTCCAATCCTTTCAAGCTGGGAAGAAATCCAAAGTGGCATCATTGATAAGTATATCCGTCGTCGTCGCGGTGGTTCTTCTACGACATTGGATGCTCGTTCGCGTAAGCATTTATATGCTGAGATAAATAGTAAATTGCAAAATCCTTTGTATCAAGATTTAGATAATGAAGCAATAATCTCTACCTTGCGTTACATCTATTGGGAGACAAGAGCAGGTATATTTGTTTCTATTCGTAATAATAAGTTGGAAGCATTCTTGCCGTTCGCTAATGCGCGATATCGTAACGATTGGTCTTCCGAGTTAAGTTTCGTCGGTGTAGATTCATCATCAAAGCATCCAGTGCGTGACTATTTAGAATACAAGAGTATGGTATTGAGCAATGGTAAGAATAAGCGTTCTCGAGGTAATGTAATGTTGAACCCATCTAACTGGTGGGCTAATCATCATTTCTTAAATATGTCTCCTCGACCTGACGTTTGGGGGCAGCATAGTTTACAAGAATATCATGATATGATACATGCTTGCGTATCGAGTCGCGTTGTTGGGAATGTAATGTTTGTTATCAATAAGCGCGATCATCCTGTACTACGTTTAGACTTACGTAAACCTTACACATTCTTGTATCGAGGGCGTGCACCTCTTGTGAGTCATCCGAAGAGTAAGTATGCTCCAATCTTAACTTCTTATTCTAATCCGGAATATTTGGACATTACTATTCCAATTGTCCAAGATTGGACAATCGCAACTAATCCGGAGAATTATTATCCGATCACTACTGATATTGCTTGGAATGATAAGCAAGAGATAGCTTTCTTTCGAGGAGCAGCGACAGGTCGTTTGCTCGTTCGCAATAATAAGGTCCATAATCAACGTATCATGCTTGCGGAGTTATCTACTAAATGGGAACAAGATAAGCCTAATCTATTAGATGCCGGTATTACCAGTTGGAACTTATCGGACAAGATAGACTCAAATGGTGTTGTCCGATTTATTGTGCCAAGTGAGATGGAGGCAAGAGGTGTTTCTTTGAAAGCAAAGATTCCTATGAATGAGCAAGTATGTTATAAATATTTGATCAATATGGATGGCCATACTGCGCCTAATCGTACTAGTTGGATCTTATCATCTGGTTGTTTGATGCTATTAGTAGAATCATTGTTCAACGATACAACTTGGATAGATCGCAACTTGAAGGCTTGGGTTCATTATGTTCCTGTAAAGGCTGATCTTAGTGATTTAGAAGAGCAGATAATATGGTGCAAAAAAAATGATGATGAATGTAAGAAGATAGTACGCAACGCTAAGGTGTTTGCTCGAACTTACTTCAATAAAGAAACTATCTGTGATTACATGGCTTACCTACTCAACCGTATCCATGCTAATAAGCATTAAACAAAATCGAATTGGTAAGACATTCGTTTTAATGCTGATGATGACCCAGGTAAAGACGGATCTAATGGAGGAGTCATAGACGTTGGGAATGAAATATTAGCTAGTGGGTTCATTATGTTTGTTTTTTGTGGCACTTCTGTATTCGTTGATGTGGCATTTACATTTGTAGGAATCTCAGCTACCTTTGTAGTTTGTTGAATTGGTTGATCATTAATTCTTACTATATCAACGTTAAGATCAGGTAGATGTTTGATTGGATATAGTGTGTCTTTATTCAATGTATAATAAGTTCCTCTTTGTTGCGCGATGACCGCATTATGGCCAATAAAATTGGAAGCATCAGTTGGGACCTTTCTCCATTGCGTATGTGGGTATATGCCATTACTAATAAAGATTGTTATGCCGAATATTAGTAGGAATTTAATTAGTATCGGTGTTTTATCTGAGGTGCATGACCCATTCATAAAGTCCAATACAATAAGATAGACAATGAGCCCAATCAGCGCTATGGATAATAGTAATATAAGATTAGCCTTTCGAGTGAAAAGCCTCCACCCCCATTTGCCGAATCCAAATTTCGCTAAAGCATTTGATGAAGTATCTACTTCAAACCTATTCGAGATAGTGTTCATGTCTCGCTATATCAGTTTGCACATATTTGCCAATGTGGGTGTAAAATTGATTCAAATATGATATAATATAAATTGCTTCAATTATGAATGGCTTTGCTCTTGTCTCGGATGTCGATGCATTCTTGTTCGAAAACTTCGGATCAATGGAAGATAATTTTGAAATGATTGATATCAGCTCTTGTCCTAATTGCCACGTCCATATGTCTGTTAGAACTAACCAATATATATGTGAGCGTTGTGGTTTCATGCGAGAGAATGTCGAGGTAGCTGATCATACGTCCAATATCTCTGATAATAATTACAGCGTTATGGCTACTGGTATTCGTTGTATTGGTAACAATGCCTACAAGTATCAATCTATCTTGAGATCTAATTGTAACTCAACTGAATCCAATAGAGAGACATTGTTATCGAATGTTCTCTTTGGAAACTCTCGCATTGGCAAGAACATTTCTATTCCGAAGGAAGTACTCTTATCAGTAGCAGATCAGTATCGCCATATTGGCCAGTCTGGAAACGTAGCTCGTGGTACTATCTTCAGAGCTATACTTGCAGCTTTGACTTACTACGAATGTTTGAAACGCCGTTATAGTTTCAAACCTGTAGATATCTATACATGGTTTGACATTGATCCTTGTACTTACTCTAAAGGGGATAAGAAAGTTCGTGAGCTATTAGACTACGGTTTATTGGATGTGGATCTTCGAGAGATTCAAGTTGAGGAGAGTTATGCGTACAAGTATGCGACTTCTCTTAACTTCACTACTGAGCAAATCGCGTTCATCATTGAGTTGCTACAATTTGTAATCAAAAATAACCTAATCAACCCCAATGCCAAGTCAAGCACAAGAGCCTTAGCTGTCATCAACTTCTTCATTACTGCGAGTAAGATTAACATGAACACACATGCTTTTGAAGAGCATTTCAATTGCAACTTTGGTTCTGTAAGAACTTTGTGTTTGGATATGGCTGAGCGTTTCGAGCAAGTGCGTCATTTGTTCATCAAATACAACATCCCATACGATGGGGTCGAGTATCATACAAAGAAAGCTATCAAACGTAAGGTCAAGAAAGGATCACGTATCGCTTTATAAGTCGATAATGAATATCGATGCGAGAGAGAATAGCATCGATTGACTGATCTTTTTTTGTGAGTGATAATCAATTAGCTTACATGTTTGATATGGTTTCTATTAAGAGATATAGACCAATGAGCTCATTAAGTAATACCCAAAATGGGCGATTAAGAGATGACGATTTGTTAGCATATAATGGGTTCAATTATCTGCTATACCGCCAAGCTCCTCGAGAAACTACCAAATCGGTTACAACGTTTTCGACTGATATCAATCCAAATGCGGTAACAAAAAAAGATATCATCCTTGCCTTAACATCCGATCAAAACAAGAATGAAATAACTCAGCGGCTAGTCTCTCAAGTAGTGTTGAACGCTACTATTAATGTGGCTCATATTAAGAGCGAAATTTCTAAATTGCTACAAGGCTGGGTTGATATGGGTAAGTTCAATAAATTAGACCAATTCTTGTCACTCAATAGCATGATTGATTACTACAACGCTGAGTTTATACGAGACTTTAAAGATATGATTATACCATTTCACCCTGAACAAGTCAAGAGTGTCGTTAATCCTAATGGCATGTATGTTCAACAAACAAGAACCTTGTCCTATAAGTCCAAGCCTCCGCCATTTTGGGAACGTTCATTATACAAGCGACTAGAGGATCGTACCCGAGATCTTCCTATTGATGAGTCTGAGAATTACTTTATGAAACACAAACTGACGGGTAAGGAGCTCCCACCTAGAGCGCGTTCTGATGGTATCTTTGAAAGAGAAGAACCAGCGTATCGTTTACTACACGCACAATCGTATCAATAACTTATTGAATAATAAAAGCAGCCTGACTGTTACGCTTGGGTTGCTTTACCATGATAGCCTAAATAGTGTTTACTTGGGATATTAGTTATTGGTTCAGTTCTAGGTTCAGTTTCATCTTCATGCCATGCCTCTGTAATAGTATTCATATTTGCGTTGGCTGCGTTTTGCCTTCTTTTGAGAATCCTAGAAGCTGCGGCTAAATTATTATCAGCATTTGCAAAGGCATTTTTTTGTGCTTGCTGTGTTTCTTTATTCTCATCATTAAACTTACGACTATAGATTATGTCATACATCTGGGATCTAAATGCGTTCAGATCATTGAAGATTTTTTTTATCGTAGCATCATCGGCACTAGACAAACTTAAATTTGGTTTAAGCAATTCACCTATTGGGATACCTGAAGTTGTCTGCATAGCAGGTAGTACATTCACATTTTTAGTATTTCCATTAACGCTTGTTGTTCTGTCTACTACTCTTGTCTTAAACGCATCGGCACTGGACGGGTTGCTTGTAGTATTTCTATTCGTGATTGATGGTTGCATTGATGGTTGGGCTGGAGGTTCAGGCGGTAACTCAAGAGGAGTATACATAAAGTCTTTTATATCATTACTCAAACCAGTAAAACTGTCACCAATATTATTAGCTACAGTTGATGCATCATCTTTGATCTTTTTAATCGATTGACTGGTTTTTTGGAATGCCTCTTGAGTGCCTTCAGCAAATGAAGCAACGTTTGATGCAGCTGTAGATGCTAATTCTTTAGCCTTATCAAGTAAATTACTAATTGTAGATTGTGATTCTGGAACACTCAAACGTTCTCTCGTATCTTTATGGATGTCATCAAATGATTCTGTAAACGCTTCTTTTGTTTCTATTACCGCGGCTCTGACTGGTTGTAGTGCGTTATCAATACTTTGTTTGACCGGTTGAAGCGCGTTATCGATACTTTGTTTGACTTCATTAGAGGTATCATTTATCGATTTTTGCATATTGAATTTGAGTTCTTCTGCTTTCTTATTGAGTTTATGCGCCGCTTCATCTTTCGATTCACTCAATTTATCTAATATGGTTGATTCGTATGAATGAAGATTATCTGAAACATTGGAAGAGAGGTTCTCAGAATCAAAGTTTGTATAAGCAAGTTTAGATAACATACGTAAAGTATTGTGGTCAAAAGATACCGCATCGGTAAATTTACTTTGATCATTGGATGTCGTTATATCAAGCTTCTTAACAATAACAGTTAAAGTCGAAGCATTATTTGGTTTATCACTAGGAGTAAATATAATATCACCTAGATCAATAATCTTAATAATCATATTGATGAGTAGATTCTTCTCTTCAGTCAAACCACACTTACTAATATTTTGAATGAGTTTGTTGATAGTTTTATGTCTCTTTAACACTTGATATATGCTGTTGAATAGACATAGCATATTTCCTCCAATTGATTTAAGAATTAGAATATCATTTTTAATATTGTATAGTTGCTTTCTTAGTCCAGAAAGTTTGTTATTCAATTCGTAAAGTGGCGAGTTGTAATCTTGTTGGACCTTATTGCTAGCATCATCTCCTATTTTCTTAAATAAGAACCCAAGCTCTAGTAATAGTTTCAGGGTATCTTTATTCAAGATGATTTCTTTTTTGCTATCGGCATCGATAATGAACTTTTCATCAAACACATCTTTTTGGTAAAGCGTTTTGGTAAATTTCCCACTGGCTGAAAGAGAAACTAAAATCTTGATTTGATGATTGAATGAGAAGTTTGATAATAAGAACTGTTTAGTTTCGGAACATATTAATTTACTTCTTTCAGCTTCTATAGCCGCTTGTGAAATTTCTTGTTGTCTTTTCATTTTTCTTTCAAGTTTTTGTGCCTTTTTAGCAGCAGCTGTGGTTCTCAATTGTTCATTTTCTAAATCAGCTTCATATTGCGCTTGTTGGGCAGCAAGTGCATCGGCCTTTTGTTGTTGCAATTCTTGTTCTTTTTCAGCGAGAAGTCTTTCAGTCAAAGCTTTATTATCAGACTCCATACGTTCAATGAGACCATTTAGTCTGGCTATTTCAGTGTTGCTCGCCGAAGATTTCTTTTGTGAAGCCATTAGTTGGTGGTAATATTGGTCTTTCATGTCATTAGCTCTTTGAAGCTGACCAGCAAGTTCTGTATTCTTAGCTTGTAACTCTTTTTGTTTAGTGATATTTGCATTTAAGATTCTTTGTATTTGTTCTTGTTCTTGCATGCTTTGTTCCTCAAGGCTAGCGATTCTTTGTTGTAGCAAACTCTTTTGTTTCAAGAATTCTTCTTGTTGTTCTCTAGTGATATCGCTACTAATTTGTTGAGCTAGTCGTTCACTGTCTTGCTTTAAGCTAGTAATCGATTGATCATATTTAGTTTTAATACTTGATAGTTCCTCCGTGCCACTTTGGACTAATGAACGAAGATTATTTAATTCTGTATCGTTAGATAACTTTTGCGATTCTAATGTGGTCTTTTGAGCAATGATTCCATCAAGCGTTGCTTGCAATTGTTGGTTTTTATCATACATTGTAGTAGCATCTAGCTGGGCAGTTGCAAGTGTTTGTCGCAACTGATTCAATTCAGCATTATGTTGCTCTTGGTTAGCTTTTTGATGTTCGAATTGTTGTTGCATTTGTTCTTGGAAATCTTTATTCATCTTTGCAATTGCCAATAGGTTTTGTTGTTCTATTTGTTCTTTCTCTTTATGTTCCTGTTCTAATTTTGTTTGCAATTGTTCATTCATAGCAACAAGTTCCGCATACTTACTACCAATAGTGGCAAGTTGCATTGTTTGTGATGCGAAATTATTTTTGAGTGTTTCATGCTCTACCTTCAATGCTTCAATGGAACCTTGTAGCTCTTTAGTGGTTTTGAGAT
>JACCDJ011490125.1_pt1 | contig 11641 bp, 23 predicted proteins | sample 7444481 | NCBI WGS metagenome assembly JACCDJ01 (sample SAMN15323435, study PRJNA562643) | freshwater metagenome | isolation source: river surface water | place: USA:Blue River Watershed | collected 2017-08-15 | reverse complement strand
TCAACCTTCTTATCCGCCTTGTAACATTCCGTACTACAATGCTCTCGATGCTTGCTAAAAATAGAGTTAAATTCTTGTCCGCATCCTTTTGCTTTGCAAATTTTAAAGTCTTGGCCCATTGTAAGGTACTTTTGATTTGATTTCTACTTTGAATATGTTTCTGCGGACTTCCTTTGCAAGATTCTTGGCGATTTCGTCATTTTCCGCCACGATTTTTACTTCCATAAATTCTTTTTCGTCTACCGAGTGACGATACCAGCACTCTAACTTGTACTCAAATAATTTTTTCATCGTTTCTTTTTTAATAATTCAATTTCAGTTTTCAAATTCTTTACCTCGTGGATTCTTTTTAAAAGCTCTTTGTCTTTTGACTCAAGAAGTAGTTTTACCTCGAATAACTCCTTTTCTACTTTTCGGAGTTTTGTTTGGTAGTTGTCTCGGCTTGTGATGTGCCAACCTAAGCATTTCTTGCACCGATAGCTGTACGTTGGCTTTTTATCTCTTGAAGAATTCGCAAATCTTGAAATATCTAAATCCGCAAATTCCTTAGACGAGTATGTCGTCTTTTTACATTGGTTATTTTCCATCTTCTAAAATATCAAAAATATTTACTTGACTCGAGTTTGATTTTGAAATTATCCCTAAAGCGGTTTCAAAAATTGTTTTTCCGGCTTCGTAGTCAACAAGGTTTCTTGCAATTTTATTTAACGGCTGCTTGCCCTTATATTTTCTAAAATCGTAGTCGTGAAACTTGCAAAGAGTATTTACCTCGTCTCTCATCTCACACAAAATTCCATCCAATTTACGCTCTTTTAAATCACTTGGTAAATTGAAGTTTGTCCAATATAAGTGCCTTCCTCTTTTTTTTGCCGGTATTAAAGGTTCATAATAAGGAGTTACGTTTTCAACAACATATTTCCCTTCAAAGAAATTGTCTAAAAAAATAACTTCTTCGTAAAGTTTCATGTCCGGGTAAATAAATTTAAAAGTTTTTCTTGTCTTTTGTGTTATCCTTACTTTTGAATGACTCGGACAAGGCGGAGAACTCCAAATAAAATCAAACTCTTTGAAGTTGTCGAGTAGATATTGGTGTGCATCCGCAACTATTATTTTGTCGTTTGGAAAACGTTCTTGATATAATCGAGCCAATTCTTCATCCCATTCAATAGCGGTTACTTCCATTTCAATTCCGGCTTGTTCAGCTACTTCATCCCATTTATACCTGTTTCCTCCAAGACAAGCATACAAATTCAAAACTTTAAATTTTTGTTGTTTTTTCATATATCAATTTTTGATTTACACCTGAGCGAATTCGGATCAATTTTTCCTTATGCAATTCATTCAATAATTTCTTCAAGTCGGAAATCTCAATTTTCAGCAATTCGCTAAGTTGAATTAATGTTATTCCTCCCGCAGTTTTATCGTAATGCAATTTTACCGCGTCAAGGATTTGTTGTTTCATTGTCTAATAATTCAGGGTTTTGGTAAATGTTTCCGATTACAACTGCCCATAATTCAGTTGGCCAAGCACAAGGAGGTTCGTCATTATCAAAACTCCATCCTAAAGGTTCATTTCCCCACTCAAAACAACCGTTTTTAAACTTAACATCTTTTCCGCTTGTTGATTGTATTAAAACATTGTTTAATGTGTTATATCCAGAAACAATATCGCCTTCATAAATTTCGGTTCCATTTTTATCCTTTAATCCTGTGTATTGCGTAATATTATCAACATAATTATATTCCGCATATCTTGCTAAATTTCTAATACTTTCCCAATCTTCAAAATATACAATTTCTTTATCGAGAATATGCCAAGCTCTAAATTTTATTTCTCTACTCATCGCTATAAAGGTTTTAATATTTGTAGTTTGCTATAATCCAAACCTAACGCAATAATTCTTTTGTCTCGCGCTTTTACAGCCTGAATTTCGTCGTCATAAAAACCGCAAGGGTATCTTAATCCTTTGCTTGTTAGTACCGATTCCCACTTCTTTGTTCTCTTATCCCAAGAGACTCCTTTGTATTTGCTAATCATAATTTAGTATTTGTAATTGTAAATTTCATCCCTTACTTGTTCGAAATAAGCTATTGGGTCATGTGTTTCAATTGGTTTGTTAGGAGAAAAATTTATTAGCTTATTGACGCATAATAAAGCGCATCTTCTTCCTTCAATGTAGCTATTTGCAGTTTGAGCAAATTCCTCAATTAATTCTTTTGCGTATTCCTTTGGCGGTTTCATAATATTTTAAGTTTTAAATTTTACTAATTCGCCAAGTCTAATTCCAAGCCACAATCACCCATCCAATCAGTATAAAAACCAATATCCAAGCTCCAACTTCAATTAGCACATCTTCTGTTTTCCAACGTTTTTTCATAATCCTTTTTCTTTTTTGTAAATTTCTAATAGTTCGGTATATGAACGAGTATCGTTACCTAATTCACAATTACAATGAGTTGATATATGCATCGCAAACCCAACAGCAAAATCCTCCGCTATAACCACAGACTCATCAATTTTATTTTGATATGAAAAAGGAATAGTAATCGCATCCGTAAGTTTTTCTTTTAACGTCATAATTCTAGGTATTTGGTTAATAAATTCTAAAAAGGAACATCTGAGTCCTGGTTATTATTTGGTTCATAAAAATTTGTTGTCGGAAACGCTTCTTCCGGACCAATCTTAGGAATGTCAAAGTTACTACCTTCAATTTTAAAATCCTCTTTTCCGTTTCTAAAATATCTGCCGGTAATGTCGTGATTCAAATGTTCTATATCCATAAAACGCATATATCTTAATTCACATCCTACCCGGCAATATCCAGTTTCTCCGTTACGATATTTTGCTACGTCAATTTCTGCTTGATTATCTGTTGGCGATTGTTCTTCGTCATCCCATTTTTCGATATGGTAGTACTCCGGCCGATAAATAAACATTACGACGTCAGCATCTTGCTCAATAGAGCCGGACTCTCTTAAATCTGAAAGCAAAGGTCTTTTACTTGACCCTCGCATCTCTACACTTCTTGATAGCTGAGACAATGCTATAACCGGCACATCGAGTTCTTTTGCAAGGTTTTTTAACGATTGTGAAATCTCTGAAATTTCTTGTTCTCGATTTCCGGATTTTCTGTTTTTAACTTTCATCAACTGCAAGTAATCCACAACAATCATTTTTATACCGCTTTCTCTTTTTAATCGATTTGCTTTAATCTTTAATTCAATTGGCGAAATCCCACCGGTGTCGTCAATAAAAATTGGCAAATCAGAAAGCATATCAGAACATTTTTTTAAATACAAAACTTCGGAATCTGTCAAGTTCATTTGGTTTACTTTTGTAACATCAATGCCGGAAACTGTACTAAGTAGCCTTCCGATAATTTGTTTTTCGCTCATTTCAAGACTGAAAAAAGCTACTGGTATTCCGCGTAAACCACATTCCAAAACTTCGTTAAGAACAAAAGCGGTTTTACCCATGCCCGGACGCGCAGCCAAAATAATCAAATCAGAATTCTGATAACCATTTAACTTCTTGTCTAACTTGCTAAGTGAAGAAGGAATTCCTCTTACTTTTTGAGATGTTTTATTCAAAAACTCCTTAACGCTTTTTTTGAAATCTACTTTTTTGCCAAGCGTAATCAAATCAGATATTTTTCCGTATTCTTTGTAAGCGTCTTCAAGCAACTCTAAAGCATCAGCATCTTCGTCGTATGATTGTTCAATTATTTGACTTGAAATTTTAATACATTGGCGCTGAATCCATTTTTGAAGCGTAATACGGCAATGGTATTCAATATGCGCTGAAGAAGAAATTTTTTGAGTAAGTTGAATTAGATAAAAATCTCCTCCGGCTAAATTTAATTTATCTGCCTTTTTAAGCTCACTTGAAACAGTAAGTAAGTCAATCGGTTCATTTCGATAAAAAAGCTCTGCAATCGCCTCAAAAATGTGTTTGTGGGCATCTTTATAGAAAACATCAGACGTTAAAATCTCCATAGCTTCATGAAGACCGGTTTTATCAATCATCATTGCGCCTAAAATAGCTTCTTCTAAATCAATCGCGCTTGGCGGTAATTTACCTTTCTCTAAATTAACAATAGATGTTTTATCTACCTTGACCGGATTTATGTTTCTTAAATTTTCCATATTTTAAAATTGACCTCGTTTTTTAGGGTTTGGAACCAACGATTCTTTTTTTGCTTCAATTGTTGACTTTGTGTTTTTCTTTGCAAGAAGCACTGGTAATTTTTCTCTTAGCTTTGCGGTTGATAAAATGTTAGATTTCCAAAACTCACCTTCCGGACTATTCAGATAATCGTAAGCATCACGCAATTGCTGAACCGTAGCTTTGTCTTTTTCAAACATCAATCGAATTGGGTCAACAAAATTTTTATACTTAGCATTTTCGACTTGAGCGACTGGTGAATTTTTTTCTTCGAGGTTTTTAATAAACAGCTTTTGAAATGCTTCTGCGGTTTTTATGTAATCAACAGTTTCTTTTTCAACTGCAATTTGCTTATCTCTAAAAATCAAAAACTTTTTGTCGTCTGAAATTTTAATTTCGGACAAGAGAGATTTATTTATTAAAATATTAATATCTATCTCTTTACTCTTACTCTTACTCTTATCTGTATCGTTTTGTATATGGCTTGTATTATTTTCTTGTACACTTGTATCGTTTTTTAATACACTTGTATCGTTTTGTCTCTTTTTTACCCATCTTTCATTGACTGCAAATCTTCTTTTTTCAGATGTCTTTGAAATCTCAAGTAACTGCTCATTAAGAAAGTCAATTCCTATAAAACCATCTTCTAATTTAATGACTTTTTTGCTGATTAAAATATCCAAATGCTCTTTATCAACTTCAATATCTGCCTCGTCATAAGAAAGAACACAATCCTTATTCCAATACACGCAACAAAGACGTATAAACCTTGCCTGAGTAACCTCTGGACACCTTTGTATCTTTCCCATTACCCAATCAGAGGGAGTAAATTTAAACCAAGTTAATTTTTCCATGGTAAAAGAATTAAAGGTCAAATCCAAGAGCATTCTTCATGTAGAAAACTTCCATGGGTTTCCAAGCATTTGTTGTCATCCTACGGCTTATAGTCATTTGGTCTAAATTAAGTTCTTTAGCCAATTCCGCTTGAGTCATTTTTTTTCGGGAAAGTTCAATCTTAATTTTTTCCGAAGTAGTACGTCTTTCGTTAATTTTAATTTGTTTTAGCAAAGATATATAAATTATTTAATAATAAACAAAATGTATAATAAAAAATTAAAAAAAGTTTTTAGTTAGAAAACAATTCATCAATTTTTTTTCGGTAATTCTTGTCAAATTGGTAAAATCCTCTATGTTGGCTTAGTCTTTTGTTTACCATTTGCGGACCACAATTCATTTTATCGGCAATTTCACGAGTTTTTAATCCTTGATTTCGCAAATAATAAGTGTAGACTATCCGGCACAAACTATTTTTATGAGAGGGAGTCTTGTCGTTTAAGTCTCCCTCGAATGTTTGATTTATTTTTTCAATCATTTTTGTAAATGCTAAAATGGAAGTCCATCCCCGTCATCTTCTGCCTCAGGTCCGTCTACAAAACTATTTGGCTGATTTGCTTGTGGAAATTCTTTAGGCGAAGTTTGAGTACTTGGCGCCGGAGTAGAATTCGAATCATCTTTACTGCCTAAAAGTTCAATTTCAAAAGCGTTGATTCCGTTTACTACTTGCGCGGTTCTGTCTTCTTTTACCCAAGCGCGGTTGCTTACTTTTCCTGATACGAAAATTAATCCGCCTTTTTTAATGTATTGCGCAACCGCGGTATTATTTCCCCATTTGCTAATTTCAAACCAAGTCGTATTAGTGACTTTCTCGTTGTTTTTAACGTACGTTTCCGATACTGCAACTGAGAAGTTTATAACTTGATTTTGACCTAAGTCTTTTACTTCTGCGTCCGAGCCAACGCGCCCGATAATTTCTATTCTCTGCATGATTATTTTTGATTTAGTTTATTGTAAATTTCGATTTCTTTGTTGCATAGGTAAATTCTACACATTAATACACGTCTTTGAATATGGTCGATATGTTCTTGAGTGGTTTTTACTTCGAATTTTTTCATTCTCAGAATTGCCGGAATGTCAAAATCTAAAACATGATTTTCAAATTGATAATGTGGATAATCTCGTTTGAAAAGCTCAATGTCAAAAATCATATTTCTCTCAATTTGACGTCTTACTTCAGTCCATTTTTCATTATCATCACTTGGATTACCGTGAGCGTAATACTGACGAGTAATTTCGTTTTGGATATGATGCAAAGGATTGTTTACAAGTCCGTAAATCAATTCTGATTCAGGGTAGTCCGGCAATTTGAATTCGTCTTTTGCTAAGAAAGAATAACCATGCAACTGCCATTCGTACAATGAAGTTAATTCAGATTCTTCGAAAGTTTTTAAGTCGTAGTTTGCCTTGGCGTCACGAATCTTTTTATCGAAGTTATCCCATTCTCCTTCAAGGTAGTCGTTTGAATATCTTTGACCGTTTTTGATGTAAAAGTCTCCGTCAATTTTACTTGCCAAATCCAGTATATCCTGTTCAACGAGCAATCCTTTATCGAGATATTTGTTCGATAAGTGTCGGCGTCTTCTCCAAAATACCGCGCGAAAAACATCGTCCAATGCTGTTTTAATTCCGGAAGAAAGTTCATCATCTCCTTTTTCTTTTTTCTGAAGAGATTTTACTCTGTCGGCTTTAGTCTCGGTCCACTTTGTTTTGTTTCCGCTTGCATTGACACCTGTACGACATTCTTCAAGTAAATTGGCAAGTTCAACTTTTTCTTCTTCGCTAATTGGCTTAGGAAGATTAGTCATAATATGGCCCAATGAGCTACATCTTGGCCTCCACTTAGTAAAAATCAAATTACTCTCTGACATACTACTTCTTTTTAGCGGTTAATTCGCGTTTCTTGTCTGCATAAAGAATTACTAATTCTTCATCGTCATCAGCAATTGCCGGTAAGCATTTTTCCAAATCTTCAACAGCTTTTGCTTTTTCGATGTGAGATTTTACTCTTTCACGTTCTTTCGTTTCGCTCACGGCATACACATCAAGCGCAACCTCTTCGTTATCGACATACTGAGTCTCTACATCAACTGTTTCTCCGGAAACGAAATTGTCATTTTTGATTACTGCTTGGTCTGAAACAACTGCTTTTTGCATTTCAATACTTAGCGGAGCGTTTTTAGACAAATTCAATTTAGTAACTGTCTTTTTTGCCATTCCGTCAAATTCATCTTTCCAAAGACCGGTTCCAAATTTTTTGTATGTCTGAGAATATTTCTTGGCGTGAGCGTCAATTTCTTCAACGGTCATATAGAGAGAATTCTCAAATCCGTTAAGTAGTTTAAAGTAACTCAAATACCCAATTACTGGTTTAGAAAGCCTTTCTTTTGAATCTTGAATCCAATCAAAAGTAATTTCTCCGGACATTCTGTTCCAAGAAACAATTTCTCCTTGTCTTACATCGGTGCTGTTGATTGTTTTAAATTGTCCGGAGCGTTGTGCTAATTGCAAAAATCCTTTGTAACCAAGTTGAAATTGGGCCATTTGCTTAAATGTACCATCGGATTGTCTTGCGTTGTAAGGAACAATGTATGCAAGTCCTAAATTTTGGTTAATTGGCAAATCTAACGATGCTGCCATGAGCGCTGCGGTATAAATTGAATTTTGATCCGCGTTGGCAAGTGATTGATTTGAACTTACAACCGAAAGAACAGAAGAAATAAATCCTACTCCTTTCTGTCCTAAAATTTCAGTAAATCTACCTTTGATGCTGTCTGAGTTTAAAAACTGAGAAATTCCTTTTACGCCGGTTGCCGGCAATTGACTTTGATTTGTTGTTTGTACGTTTGACATTTTTATTTCTGATTACGATTAATTCTAATTTTTTTCTGTGATTTTTCTACTTCTATCTTACCGGATTTTATTTTACGGTATATGGTGCTTTTTGGAATCTTGGCAAATTCAGCAAATTCGCTAATTGTAAACCATTCCTTTTCAATTTCTTGCCGGATTACTATAACTTCACCCGGCTTGATTGTTATTTCTCTTGCGTTATTCATCTTTATTATTTTTAATTGAAGGTTGAATATCCAGCAATAAGCAAGTTAATAAAAACCACCAACCGCTATGATTCAAAACAAAAACAACATATCCGGTAAGAATAACAATTATAATTGCATAAATGTAGTAGGCTATAAAAATCCAATTACTGTTCATATCCTTAATTTTTACGTGTTGGAACATAGTAATTTGCATTTAGCCAATCTATAAAAGCCGGTGCGCTTCTGAGTCTTCCGCTATTATTGAATTCTTCAAGAATACTCTCCCAAGTTTCTTCTTCTTTTCCTAAAATATCAAATACAATAGGTTCTTCACTTGTTGAATATCCGTCGGCTTTTACTTCTTCGTGCGCTGTAAGATTGTCTCCGTCTATTTCAAAAACAACAACACTTTCCTTGGCGGATTCGTTGGATTTTGGAGCCGTCATTTGTTCCTTGTACCAATCAAACGATGTTTCAAAATTATACTCGTCAAATCCGCTAATTTGCCAATCATAAAACAAATGCCCGTCAATTTTAGGTATTTTAAACCCTTCGTTTTCATCATCACGAACAAGCCCAATACTTAAAAGTCTTTGAGTTCTTTCCTTTACTTTAACTTGCAATTGTTTTTCTTCAAACTCTCTTTTCTCACGCAAGAAATTCTCTTGTGCAATTCTTTGTTCTTCGGCAATACGTTTTCGCTCGACTTCGTTTTTTTCTGCTTCTAAACGTTGTCTTTCTTTTTCCTTTGCTAATTCAATTTGTTGAATTCGAATGTTTTCTTGCTCGGTAAGAGTTGATATTCTTGAATTTAGCAAATTCGTCAAGTATGAAACTGCATCATCAAAAAGAACTTCAAATTCAGCCAATGATGCTCGGTCAAACTCAGCAACTCGTTTTTCAAAGACGGCTGTAGTAGCATCAATAGACTCAAAAACACAAGTGTTAATAAATCGCTCTCCATCAATTCTAAATTCACTGATTGATTTTTTGATATTGTCAACTCTTTCTTGCTCCAAACGAAGTTTTTCAAGACGTTCATTCTCTTTAATTTCTTCCCAAGCATCAATAGGTTCTTGACGAATAATCTCTTGGTTTTTAACACCAAGGATAATATTATCATATTCGGCATCAACAACATCTAAAACATATTCTTTAATTCGCTTTTTTACGTCTTTTTGTTCCTTTTCAAGACTTGTGCGCAATGTTCTTACGGCAGTTCTACTTTTCTTCGCCAATTCATAACTTGCGTTATCTACAACGGCAATAGCTGGGTTTGCTTTTATAATCGCTTTGATTTCTTCTTTTTTACCTTGTAGTTCCGGCAATTGCTGAATATCGAATTTTGTGAAATCGATTACTGCTACTTGTGTTTTTTCGTTTTTCATTTGAATAGGTTTAATTGTTGCAATATTGGTCTCCTACTGAATACTGATGACCCGAAAGCCCAATCGTACGAATTTGCCCTGAGCAATTATTTTCAACAGTCAAAGTAGTTGTTTGATAACCGTTTGGCAAAGTGATATATTCAGCAGTTAAAACAACTCCGCAATCACAATCGTTTGAAGTATCATTTTGATCATCGGGCGTACATCCGAAAAAAGCCAATGCAATCATTGATGTAAATAATAGTTTTTTCATTTCATTTAGTTTAAAATTATTAATCTTCTTCGTTTTCTTCAAAATCTTCTTTTATGTCAAATGATCCAAACTTCCAATTATTAATAAGTCCGTTTTCGTCAACTTTCATAATTATATAATCGCCGTAGCCGTTATCATTGATTGCTAAACATTCAGGAACATATCCTTCTTTATGCAACACTTCTTGATAGTTTTGGTCCAATAAATAGTAATCCCCATTGTCGCAAATTTTGTAGTGTATATCGGCTATTTTTCCTTGCTCCCAATTTACAACAATTCCGGTCTCTACATCGATAATAGGACACCAATTGTCATTGCTTCTACAAGGTATCAAGTCTCCCTTTTCATCTTCCACATCGTTTACGGACGCATCTTCCCAATATCGAACTCCTGCCCTTACTTTAAGAAATTTAATTTCTACTTCTACTGATTTTTTGATTTTTACTTTCATTAAATTTGATTTATATTAATAATGAAGCAAAGATAATGCTTTATCTGAAATGAGAAAATTTATTTCTCACTTTTTTCAGAAAATATTGTTTTTGTAAGTAAAACCTATTAAAATATTGTCGGAGTAAAATTTATTTTTAAAAAGTTAAATATGTTGTAAATCAACGTTTTACAAATATTATATATAATCGTATAATGATTGTGTTTTTTAAATTAAAAAATGAGAAAAAAATTTCTCACTTTGAAAAGAATTTGTATATTTGCAAATGTAATCCGGTTGCGAAAATTATTTTATAACGGTCGGCAATATGAAACGGTTGCCTTGTAAGACGTTTCAAATTTAGTAATAGCTTGACAGCAACTGTTTTATATTGCTTGTTAGGCACAGTAAATTTTAAAATTATGGAAGAATTTGTAAAAGAAATGGGATTTGAAAGTGAAAAAGAATTTCACCAAATGGTTGCAAGTGTTGACCTAACCAACCCAACTAAAATGAAAATGTTTTTAGATTGGAAGGAAAATGATGGCACTAAAGAAGGTTTATTAAAAGTGATTGGTTAGTTTTTATTGTGCCTAACGCTCTACGGCTACACGTCCGTTGCGTTCAAAGAACCGAGTACTCTCGGTAACGCTAAAACGTGAAAGTTAAACTAATATAAACAAAATAGCAATGGAGTGTAACCGTTGTTATAAGAAGTAGCGGATAATTTAAACTAAATATTATTATGGATGCAAAATTTGATGAATTACTAAAAACAGAAAGATTATTTCTTGAAGAAATGGAAGCTGTAAAAGACGAAAATGGAAAATATTTATATAAATCAAGAAATGCCGATGAAATATTACTTCTTGATTTTTATTTAAAAGATTATAAAGATTGGCTAATTGAAAATGGCATTGTAAAACTATTGACGTAGCTATTTCTTATAACTAGCCGATAGTAATGATTTTATCATACATATCTGTTTTTTTATCATACTTTATACAAATTTTTAATTTTTAAAATTGATCCGAAATGAATATCAAATTTTCAACATACGCAAAGAAATCCGGCTTGAATCAAATACTTGTGAGAATGTTTTACAAAGGATTTGATGTGTCGGCTAAGTTGGATTTATTCTTAGAGCCGAGTGATTGGGATTCCGAATTACAATTGGCGAAATCGTCAAATTTAATCAACGAGAAATTGCTGAAACTCAAATCAGAAATTTTGATCCGCTACAACGAAGACTATACTCGAGGTCAAATAATCAATTCAGTTTGGTTAAAACGCGTTATTTCGGACGTATTTGATAGACCGCACGACGAGAATTCATTAATTTGCCAAGACAAATATTTGCATTACTCGGATTTTTGTAAATATTGGCTAAAAGACAAGTCGGTTAAATGGAAAGTGAATTCAAAAGAATACATCGGGAAATCACTCTTGGCCCAATACGAAAAATTCGTT
>JACCDJ011824339.1_pt1 | contig 11642 bp, 12 predicted proteins | sample 7444481 | NCBI WGS metagenome assembly JACCDJ01 (sample SAMN15323435, study PRJNA562643) | freshwater metagenome | isolation source: river surface water | place: USA:Blue River Watershed | collected 2017-08-15 | reverse complement strand
GTGCTCAGGCAGCCATTGACCACTTGTGGCGCTATACTCATGAGCTTTTTTACGAAGATGCCATTGATGCCGAACTTCAAGCTGCAGCACAGGTTCCTTCGCTTAAGGCCATTGAAACTTCATGGCTCGAAACCGTTAAGGCAGTTTTTGCCGAAGCAACTCTTGAGATTCCGGCAAATAACTGGAAATTTGATGGTGGTAGACAGGGCAGACACTCTGAGCACATGGGCTACTTATTAGCCGAGTTACAGTACATGCAACGCGCTTATCCGAACATGCAATGGTAAGTCCTGAGCTCATCAGAACTTATTTACAAGAGGTCAGCGATCCTGAAATTCCGGTCTTGACCATCAATGACCTCGGAGTTGTTCAACAGATTTATGCAGCAGAAGGGGAGTGGGTTATTGAACTGACGCCAACCTATAGCGGTTGCCCTGCCATGCAACAAATTGAAGCAGATGTCTTAACGAAGCTTCAAGAAAAAGGAATTACTAATGCCCGAATTCAGCACGTCCTGAGCCCTGCCTGGACCACCGACTGGATCTCCGAAGAAGGCAAACATAAACTCCGACTCTACGGTATTGCACCTCCGGTCAATGAACCAGATAAATCAATCCTTTTTGCCGAGGCGCCGAAAGTTCCTTGCCCAAAATGTCAGAGTACTTCTACTAAAATGGTCAGTCTTTTTGGAAGCACGGCTTGTAAAGCACACTATCAATGCCTTGCTTGCAAGGAGCCCTTTGATTACTTTAAGTGCCTGAAATAAAACAAGATATATCTTAAATGTAAAGCGCTCACGTAGCGCTTTTTTATTTTTTTAGTACTATGTATTGCATAATACAAAATAAAACATATAACTTTGTATAAAATTTAACTGATGAATGTAGAAAATACACAGTCTCAAATGCGAAAGGGCATATTAGAGTATTGTATACTCGGCATCTTGAACCGCAAGGAGGCCTATCCTTCAGAAATTCTTGAGCAGCTACGAAGCGCGCAACTTTTAGTGGTGGAAGGAACGGTTTATCCTTTACTCACCAGACTAAAAAATATGGAGTTACTCACTTATCGTTGGGAAGAGTCGACTTCAGGGCCACCGAGAAAGTACTACTCAATCACCTCCAAGGGACAACAATTCTACGTAGAGCTTGAGCGCACTTGGCAAGAGTTGCAGCAGGCTGTTTTAAAAATTAATAAATAAGCAAGTCATGAATAAGACCATTTCCATTCACATCCAAGGATTTCCATTTGTTCTAGAAGAGCAAGCCTATGAAGTGCTACAACAGTATCTTTCAGACTTAAGAAAAGTGCTCGAACACGAGGAGGGCCAGGATGAAATCATTCAAGATATTGAATTGCGAATTGTGGAGTTGCTTCAAGAAAGGGTGGCCGCACAACAAGTGGTTCAATTAGATCAAATTCAGCAAATCATTCAGTTGCTTGGTAATCCGGAGGTTTTCGGTGAAGAAGAATCCACAACAACAGATCAAACTCGTCAGGAAAACACTGAACCAGTAGCTGCACACAAACGTTTTTTCAGAGATCCTGAGACTGCCGTTTTAGGTGGCGTTGCAAGTGGCGTCGCTGCCTATTTCAATATTGATGTCGTATTTGTAAGGGTATTCTTTGTCTTATTCACCATGGCCTTTGGTTCTGGAATCCCAATTTATATCATCCTTTGGATAGTTACACCACGTGCGCAGACAGCCAGCGAAAAATTACAAATGCGCGGTCGTGCCGTCAATGTGGAAAATATCAAGACCGAATTCAAAGAAGCAGCAGTGCGCGTGGAGAACAACGCCAAAAAGTGGTCTAGTCAATTAAAAGCAGGTTCTAACCTGAGTCAAGGGCTGCAGCGCTTTGTAAACTTCGTCAAGATGGCCTTTGGTATTTTCCTCATATTATTTGGTCTTAGCCTTATTATTAGCCTTGGCGTTTTTCTTTTTATCGATCCAGAAATGATCCCGGCTCAAATCAACGGAGAGTTTACTTCCCTAGGGGAGCTCAGCTCTTTATTCTTTGAGACCAAAACACTGCATTCTTATGTTTATTTAGGTGCCGCATTAATTGGATTTGCCTGGGGTTTTTCTAGTTTGCTTACTGGTTTTAGATTGCTCTTTTCATTTCAAGCAAAGTGGCTCAAAATTGGTTATTTCTCCTTTGGCTTTGTTTCTGTGATAGGCGTTATTTTACTCTTTTATGTAGGTGTAAATACGGCAAAAGACTTCGCTATTGAAGGAGAATTAAGCAAGGAAATTAGCACTTATTCAGGAGATTCTTTGAACTTGGTTATTTCTAATGAAATGCACTTACAAGCTTTCAATGAGAAAAAATTAAACCTGAATACGAATGGTTTTGAAATGAGCAAGCACCCAGATCAAAGTTTCATCTTATCTGAAAATGGCCGCATGTATATCAGTGGTGTTGCTATTAATTACGAGCCATCTACCGATAGTTTATACCACATTAAAGTCTTGAAAAGAGCTAACGGCTCATCTTACATGAAAGCGAATTTAAGAGCAGCACATATCAAATTCCCTTGTGCACTAAAAAACAATGACTTGATTTTTGCAAGTGGTCTTTCGTTCCCTTCTTATGACAGAATGCGTGACCAAGAGGTAGAGTTGGTAATTGCCGTACCATCAGGAAAGACCGTTTTTTGGAAAGATCAAGTGGTGTATCCTTATGTAACTGAGTTCTCACCGGATCAAGCTTCGAACAGAGCTTATGTACATGGTGATGGGAATTACTCAGCGTGGTAGTTGACTTCTTGATTTTTTGAGCTGCTGGGCATCAAGCCAATAAATAAGTTTCATAGAGAAGCTATTGAGTGCACCGGTTTGCAAGGTATTGCTGAGGTCTTGCCAATAAGGTGCGCTAACGGCATCGTTACCAGCAAAGACGGAATTTTTCCAGACAATATTCAATTCGCTACCCGGCATAAAAACCCATCGGTATACAAAGTCTATTGTAAAGGCATTATAATTGATGTCATAAGCAGGTTTGCCCTGTGCAGATAAACCATTAAAATTAGGAAGGGCCATAAGGCTTCCGTCTTCTTGCAGGGTAAAATAAGCGGCGTATTTTAAGGTAGAACGATAATGTCGTAAACGCAAGCTAAGTGCCATTCGGTTGGTCAATATGTAATCAGCAGAAAGACCTTGAATGGTGGTATTTCTGTCGCGTTGCCCGAATAAAATTCCGTCTACATCTTGCGCCGGGTCTCCAAATGCAATCGCGTAACCAAAATTGTTCACTTGCAGTTCTTTTTCAAAGTTATAGACGAGAAATAAGGCGTCTGCTATCCGAATTCTTGGTGAAATATTGTAAGCATATTGTTTCCATGGGCTGTGCTCATAGGCTAAAAAATTTCCGCCGATATCTAGTGCGAAGGGTTTTTGATAATTACTCGAGAACCAAGCGTTAACAAAGGCAAGCCTTGGGATGTTAAAAACGGATCCCCAGCTTCGTGGTTCAAAATAATCACGTGTAGCATTCGGCGTAACTCCTCCGTTAAAGCCCATTGCATTGAAGCGCTTGGTCACCGTAAAAAAGTTGAGGGTTGCCATGTTGCTTGTAAAGGCCTGCGGGTTATACAAGTAGGTCTGTGAAAAATTGGCACTAACTGTCCATTTCATGAGCGTTTCCCATTTTGGTGTGAACTCACGGTAAGCACTACTGATTTCAAAAATTCGACGGTTATTGTTGTAATTAAAACCTAAATCATTGGGGTCATAGGTATCGGATTCTTCGAGGTATCCAATTCCGCCAATGAGTGCACCGCGTTGTTTCTGTACATTTAAGTTGAGGTTATGCCCGAGTGTATTATTTTGATCAAACTGAGAAGAAATAATTCCTTTTCCGTTGATATTGTAGTCGTTGTTGGCCGTATTGACATTAAAATTGAGGGCAGAAACATTGGCATCATAAAAAGAGCCAGAGCGCCAAACATTGGTATTGGTAAAGGTTAATGATGAGTTGTTTTTTAAATTTTGATCAAAAACCATCACGTTGTAGTTGGTAAGAGGCGAGACTAAAACTTCTCGTTGTCCGCCATCAATTGTTGAAATGGCAGTTGCAAATTGTTCAGCATTAACTGCATTGAATACGCCTACACCTAGGCCATTGCCCATTCGGCCAGAAACTTTTGAAGCGTTATAAAGCTGAGAAGAACCTGGAGCATTTTGTAAATACTCGCCCTCCTTCAAAAGTGTCTGACTCACGCGGTAAGGCGCTTGAATTCCGATACGGCGACTATAAAAGATTCCGGCTTTATTGAAAAGTTCCATTCCTTCGGTAAAGAACTGACGGTTTTCATTGAATTGAACCTCAAAAGGAGACAGGTTCAAGACCTGTTGATCAAAAACCACCTGACCAAAGTCCGGGACAAGTGTAACATCAAGCGTAAATGCTTCATTGATACCATATTTGATATCCATCCCGCCATTGAATGATTTCAAAAGGCCTTTGCTGCCATCTTGGTTAAATCCTTCATTGGCATAGGCCGAAACATAAGGCATCAGGGCCAAGCGCAGTGGAGGGGTGATGTTTTTCACATTGACCACATCGCCGCTTTCAAGCAACATGTTTTCTAGGTCCGGATTCACAGCAACCCATGCCGATTCTTCACGGGTTCTGGCAATTTGTCGCCCAAAATTGATGCCCCAATTTTGAACTTCAGTCTTAGGAAAGCGAATGGCAGAATAAGGAATTCTGATTTCAGCATACCAGCCATTTTCACCAAAATTTACAGCACTGTGCCAAACTAAATTAAGTTGGTCGTTGTAATTGTTGGTAAAAATTTTGGCATCAAGCTGAACGCCTCGGCTAGTGAGCCCAAAGTAGAAGCCGTTTTGATTGTCATTGTAAGTATCTAAAAAGATCCCAATGATATCGCAATTCGGGTTGTAGTCATCGCGTAGTGAGAGTACTTTGGAAATGGAATCGGGGAAGTCTTGACAAAAAATACCGAAGTATAAAGCATCGTCGTCATAACAAAGCTGAACACTTGTTGCTAATGCGGATGCTTGCCCTGGATTGGGTTTGATTTGTGTCCATTTTTCTACCGGATGATTTTGATCCCATACGGTTTCATTGAGCTGTCCATCAATAGTGATTTTTGTATCAATTTTTTTGGCAACTAATTGTTTTTGACCATAGGTAGTTGTTGCAAGAAATAAGAAGAGCAGGAGAGGGCGCATGTGCAAATTTACAACTAAACACCTTTTCTAGCTACCACATGAAGACATTCTTCGTTGGCTTCATAGGTCACCCAAATTTTAACAGCTTGCTTGAAGTGCAAGAGAATTTTTGAAATGGTGGTTTGTAAATATTGACGTTCGTTTGCACTTAAAGGTTGATGACTTGTAAATCTTGAAAATGAGAAGTCAAAGCTATTGCCATTCAAATGTGGACTTTTCTTAACCGCCGTTTTGTTATGTTTCACGAGTTTGGAAACCGTATATTTAGTTCTGGTCATGGAAGTAACAATCAAATTGCAGTCACGGAGGTGGGTTTGTGCAATTGAATCTTTAAAAGCGTTCCCGATTTCATTTAAGATTTGATGCGCATATGGCGTCAGAAAAGCGTATGAATATTGGAACGTATCTAGTTCGTAACCGGTATTCTTTTGTACCAAAACTAATTTCTTGGACTTATAAGCTTTTCTGAGCCCTGCTGTATTTGCCACTGGCTGAATCCCTTGCTTTACCGATCTGTCCATATATTGGTTCAGATAATTATTAAGTTGTTTGGTATAGATTTCAGGTGAGCAAGATGTGAAAGCGGCTGATTTTTCTATAGCTTCAGGAGCAGTTTCAAGCTGAATTGGAGCAGCTGTGGGCCAACTTGCGAAAGCTAACAGCACAAAGCACAAAAAAGAAAGACCAATAGATTTCAAATGCATGTAAACAAATATAAAAATTGAACGCTTTGGTACAACGCAAGTTCGTAATTTTGTGTCATGGGGAATTTTGATAGCTTGCTAGCACAGCTCGAACAACAAGAATGGCCTAACATTTATTTGTTCAAATTTATTGTCCCCAATGACAACCAACATTTGGCACAAGTAAGCGCCCTTTTTGACGAAAACAGTGAAGTTGTGTTTCACGAATCTCAGACAGGTAAGTACGTGAGCGTGAGTGCCAAAGAAGTCATGTTGTCTGCCCAAACAATCATTGAAGTATATGAACGCGCCTCAAAAATACCTGGTATAATCTCATTATAATGGAAGCAATAGTAAAATTCTTATTTGTTAGTTTTTTAATTCTTTTGGCGGTTATAGCCTACAAGCGCCTCTTGAAGCGCTTTCAGCAAGGACAAATCGTACATAAAGATTATTGTGAACTTTATAACCTAGACCAAGAACCAGCAAGTGGTGAATTATCTTTTTATTTTGTTTGCCCTGCCCCACAAAAGGTTCAGTTTGCCATCTGGAAAGATCGTGTTATGATTCATGAGTTGGCTAACCAAGAATTTGATAATGGGGGTCATCTTATCCGTTTTGACTCTACAAAGTTGGCCAATGGCATCTATTACTATGGCATTGTTACCACTGATCAAGAGACCACCAAAAGAATGGAGGTTCTTAATTAAGACTCGTCGCCCGATTTCTCGATCTTGATTCTAGATGGCTTTCTAGGAATTTTGTATTTCGATTTGTGAAAGTCACTTTTGTAGCCGTCCGTTTTTTCAATTCTATAAACTACGCCTAGACTATATTGGCTGTAAGACGAAGCGCCTAAAACATCAACCAAACCAAATTTATAAACGCCTTGAGCTTGTAAACCTAGTTGTTTGCTCATCCAAAAAGTACAGCCTGCAGAAAGATTAATGGTTGGTGTTAGTCCTGGTGCACTTTGTCTTGGGTCGTTGTTTCTGATGGTAAAACCTGCCCCAGCGCCTAAATAAGGGTCTAGAGCGCCGCGTCCGAGTTGCTTGTAAAAGGAATATTTTAGTGCAGCATCAAAATAGCCCAAGAAGCCATTTACCCCCATTGAATCATTGACCATTTTGGTTGAGTCATAGGTTTGTGCGCCTAAAACACCCTCAACGCTCCAGCCGTTATAAATATAGCGATCCACATAAAGTCGTGTTGGTATGATAGCACCATGTAATTGATCAGCGGGCATTGGGTTGAGTTCTTGTCCGTCGTCATCAGAGACTGTCCAGGCGATACCAAATTGCCAAAAATAGTTATCGCGGTTGGTGATCATTTTGTCGGGTTGTGCAAATGAAATGCCTGCCTGAGCTAAAAAAACAAAGAGAATAAGGAGAGCGTGCTTGTTGTTCATAGTGTGAATTAAGAATCAAATGTACTTATTTAATGTGTCGCAAAAACTTCTAGAAATGAAATGAATTGACAACACATTGTTGATGTCGAGTAAGAGTTAAATGAGTAAATTTGACACTATGGGAAAAGTCAAAAAATACGAACTGACCTTCGATGAAGAGCAGCCCTTCGAAATTTATGGCATTTCTTCGGCATTTGCCGACTACAGACTCACTTGGGAACTCAATCAAGTTTTGGGCATCCATCTAGAAAAAACTGAAAATAGTTTTGAAGTCTTCATCCCAAAAACAAAAAGTAATCAGCAATTCAGATACTTTTTTTATGAAGACCAAGAATTACTCACGAAGTTTTTTTTAGTGAAAAACAAGCAAGAGCAACACCTCTTGCAAGCGGATCGCCCCATGATCGATTATTTTCTCATTTTAAAAGAAAATAACTCACATCCGGCTACAACGCTTCAAACCAAACTGAGAAGCATTAATGGTGTCGTTGCTATTTTTGAGTTCAACCATGAAGAGTTTGAATTAATTGATTACTTAACAAGTTAAAATGAAAAGAACAAAGATTGTTGCAACAATGGGCCCAGCATCGCTCAAAAAAGAAACATTAAAAGACATGATGTTGGCAGGGCTTAATGTTTGCCGCCTCAATTTTTCACATGGTTCTCACCAAGATCACTCAGGTGCCGTTGCACTCATCCGTGAACTCAATGATGAGCTTGGCCTCAATGTAGCCATTCTCGCTGACCTTCAAGGCCCAAAAATCAGGACCCATGAAATGGAAAACAATGGCGTCTTGATCGAAGTTGGCCAGCAAATAGAAGTAGTGGTTGACAAAGTACTCGGAAACAATCAGCGCTTTTCTATTAATTATAACTTATTGCCTCGTGATGTGAACCCAGGTGAGCGCATCTTATTAGATGACGGCAAGCTGGTTCTAGAAGTCAAAGAAACAGACAAAAAATCAAAAATTCGCTGCGAAGTCATTCAAGGCGGTTTGCTTTGTTCAAAAAAAGGCGTCAACTTCCCAAATACCAAAATTTCCATGCCTTCGCTCACTGAAAAAGATATTGAGGACCTTGACTACGCACTCAAACTTGGTGTAGACTGGATTGGCCTTTCTTTTGTGCGCACAGAAAAGTGCATCACTGATTTGAAAGCACGGATCGCTAAAAAGCGCAGCATTGCTAAGGTGGTAGCTAAAATTGAAAAACCCGAAGCACTTGAAAACATAGATGCCATCATAGATGCAAGCGATGCCCTGATGGTTGCGCGCGGAGACCTCGGCGTTGAGATTCCATATCAAAATGTGCCACTCATTCAAAAAATGATCATCAGTAAATCCATCTCAAAAGCGAAACCCGTTATTGTGGCTACACAGATGATGGAATCCATGCTAAATAGCCTCACACCAAGTAGAGCTGAGGTGAATGATGTCGCCAATGCCGTCCTCGATGGTGCTGATGCGGTCATGCTTTCCGGAGAAACTTCAGTTGGTCAGTACCCTGTGCAAGTGGTGCAAACCATGGCCAATATTATCAAAGAAATGGAAAGTCACCCGAGTCTTTATCATAAAGAAGAGTTGCCACCAAAAGGCAACCCGCGCTTCATTTCTGACTCTATTTGTTTCAATGCCTGCCGTTTGGCGCAGCGCGTTGAAGCCAATGCCATCATAACCATGACTTATTCGGGCTATACAGCCTACAAAATTGCCTCACAAAGACCAGAATCTTATATTTACGTCTTTACGAGCAACAGAAAAATCCTTACTCAACTTAATTTAGTTTGGGGTGTTCGTGCCTTTTTCTATAACAAGCGTATTTCAACCGACCACACTATTGCAGATATCAAGTACCTCATGAAGGAGGAGGGTTACCTCAACTCAGGTGATGTCGTGATCAATGTGGCGTCAATTCCACTTGAAGATTTAGGCGGAACCAATATGTTGAAGCTCAGCTACGTAGAATAACGGAACCTATCAGTTCATCTTCTTGTAACTTTGTCAAATGAAAGCAAACTGGCAGCTCAAAGATTCAGCGCCGGCTGAATCTATTTATTCATTTTCTCAAGAACTACAGGTCCCGAATTTTGTTGCGCAACTACTGCTGCACCGACAAATCGAGACGCGCGCAGCTGCTGTTACTTTTTTCAGACCCAACTTAAGCCAATTGCACGACCCTTTTCTGATGTGCAATATGGCCTCGGCTATTGAGCGCATGCATGTTGCCATTGCAAATCAACAAAAGGTCCTACTTTACGGTGACTACGATGTAGATGGCACAACAGCTGTTGCCCTTATGCATGAGCAATTCAGCCACTTAGGCCTTGACTGTATTTATTACATTCCAGATCGCTACAAAGAGGGCTACGGAGTCAGCCAGCAAGGAATTGACTACGCTATTGAAAAAAAAATTGACCTACTCATCACCCTTGACTGCGGTATCAAAGCGCATGAACAACTGCAGCGAGCAATTTCAGCCAATATCGATGTAATCGTTTGTGATCACCATCAGCCAGATCAAACATTGCCGCCTGGGATCATCCTAAACCCCAAGCAAGCGGGCTGCAATTACCCGTACAAAGAACTTTGCGGTTGCGGGGTTGCTTTTAAACTTTTACAAGCCTACTACTTACAAAACGGGATCGATACACAAACCCTTCATAAAAGTCTTGATTTGGTGGCACTAGCCATTGGTGCTGATATCGTAGAAATGCTAGATGAAAACAGAGTGCTCTGTGCTGAAGGCCTCAAGCAAATCAATGCCAAGCCGCGACGTGCGTTTCAAATATTATTAGAATTAGCCAAGAAATCTTTCCCGCTTTCTCTCCGCGACCTCGTTTTTGTCATTGCACCACGCATCAATGCCGCTGGCCGTATCGCTTCTGGCGCCCGGGCAGTTGCCTGGATGCTCAGCGACGACGAACAAGAACTTCAAGCTTTGGCCAAAGACATTGATCAAGACAACGCTTATCGGCGCACCCTCGACCAAGACATGACCCAAGAGGCACTAGAGCTGCTTGAAGCAGATTCTGAGCAAGCCGCGCGTTTTTCAAATATTGTGTTTGATCCGAGCTGGCATAAGGGTGTTGTAGGAATCGTCGCCTCGCGCATCATAGAGCAGCATTATAAACCTACAATCGTTTTTACTGAATCGAATGGTCTCATAACTGGTTCAGCACGTTGTATGCCGCCCTTAGATCTTTACGCACTCCTTGACCAGTGTCAAGAACACCTTACACAATTTGGAGGTCATCAGTTTGCTGCAGGCCTCAGTCTTTTACCAGAAAACCTTAAGGCTTTTCGTAACGCTTTTGATTCAGCAGTCAAGAATGCCCTACAGGGTCAGCCACTTCAAAGACAAGTCCCTATTGACGCCCAATTGGAATTTAAAGAGCTTGGAACGAACCCCAACCTTCACTTCCCTAGAATTTTAAAAATTTTAGAGGCCTTTGAACCTTGCGGCCCAGGCAATTTACACGGTACCTTCTTGGCTAAAAATTGTTTAGTGACCGCTTATCGCATTTTAAAAGAGGCGCATCTCAAATTAGAAATCACCCAAGATGGCTATCCGGTGCAGCTTGAGGCCATTGGTTTCAATCTTGCACACCTAGAGGACGAACTCATGCCTGGTATCTATATTGATTTAGTTTTTCAACTGAGCGCAAACACCTTTAACAACCGCACCACACTGCAATTATTAGTTAAAGACCTCCAAGTGGTAGTGTAGTCAGTCAAGATTGGTTAATTTTACTTCATGTTTACAGGAATTATTGAACAAATTGGCACCGTGGTTGCCATTGAGAAAGAGGCCGGAAATATTCATTTTACGATCGCGTCAGCACTTTCTTCTGACTTAAAAATTGATCAGAGTTTGGCGCACAATGGTTGCTGCCTTACAGTTGTTGCTCAAAATGAGCAAGAGCACGTGGTAACAGCCATTCACGAAACATTATTGAAAACCAACCTAGGTGCATGGGAGCTCGGGACTAAAATTAACCTGGAGCGCTGCATGCAATTAGGCGGCAGACTCGACGGCCATATGGTTCAGGGTCATGTCGACTGCAAAGGCGTGTGTACAGAAGTCCTTGACGAGGACGGGTCTTGGCGCTATACTTTTTCGCATCCTGAATCATTTGTTACCGTTGAAAAGGGCTCAATTACAGTAAATGGCACGAGTCTAACCGTTGTTAATTCTCAAAAAGGCCAATTCTCGGTTTGTATCATTCCGTATACTTATGAGCACACCAATTTTCACCAGTTAAAGGACGGGGATCATGTCAATCTAGAATTTGACATCATTGGGAAATACGTTGCCCGATACTTGAGTTTGCAACAATAAAAAAGGCGGCTT